>ENA-OFCF01000005-OFCF01000005.1-metagenomes-genome-assembly--contig:-NODE-5-length-150379-cov-4.626853_pt1 | contig 150379 bp, 147 predicted proteins | sample MGYA00153387_OFCF01 | MGnify analysis MGYA00153387 | reverse complement strand
GTCGCCGATAATTTCGGTTTGCACAAACAAGTTGCCAAACGAAGGTTGCGTTATATCTGCTGCAGGCGCCGCCAAGACGACTTCCGCGTAACTGGTAATTTCAATGGTCCGACGGGTATTTGAACGGTTGGTGACACGTACTCTGCGTAATTCAATATCGTCTTCCGGCGACACCACAATTTCGGAATACGTTTCGATATCATGGTCACGACGCCGAAATTCAGCGTAGGCTGATGTGCCGCTGACCAAAACTCGCCGCTAGTAATATCGCGCACATAGACAAATGTGCCCCAGTTGTCGCAGGTGCTGTCTTCACGCCAACGCGTCACTGCCAAATCTTTCCATCGACTGTAACCACCACCGGCATTGGTTATCATGACCTGATACCGACCGTTTGACAGCAGTTGAACTTCCGGCGTGGGTGTCGCAACGCCCACTGGCGTATGCACCGAAGTTTCTGGTGCATCGGAGAAAGCTGCTCCTTCAGAATCTTCGACACTGCGGTTTTGCAATAAGGTATTTTTCGGAATACGTTCTTGTAGCAGCAATAAAGTCGCTTGAAACGAGAGGTCCGATTCAAAGCGCTGCTGCATGGGGCGGTTTAGTAATACATACGCTAGCGAAAGCAAACACATGCCTTGGTGATGCGCCATAAACGATCGCACGATCACGTGGGTGTCATTTGTTGCAGCGTCGCGCTGAGTGCTGTCGCGCAGAATACTATTCGACAATTCACTCCGGGCTATTCGTGAGGGTGTGAAATCAATCGCTTCGTAAAAACCAAAGCGGCCTTCCATGCCGATTGACGCCAATCGTTGTAAATTTTCACAGGCTGCGTTTGCGTCCACCATCAAGGCAAGTGCAGACGCATAAGGTGCAACGACCAAGTCTTCGGCTAACCCGCGTTTAAGCCCGAGCCCTGGCACACCGAATGCGTGATACTGATAATTTAGATTGGCATCGACCGTGTTGTAGCCCGATTCCGATACACCCCAAGGCAGTCCGCGTTGATTACCGTAATCTATTTGCCTTGATACTGCTGCCTGGTAAGTTTGGTGGAGCAGGGTGCCTTCATAATTGGGCATGACTAAAAGTGGCATCAAATATTCAAACATTGACCCACTCCACGACACTAAAATGGGTTCGCCTCCGACACTGGTTTGCAAGCGCCCCAATGCGAACCAACTTTCCTGCGGTAATTGCCCTTGAGCAATCGCAATAAAACTCCCTAATCTTGCTTCTGAAGCTAACAAATCATAAAAGCTATTGTCGCGCCGGAATTCATCAACGTTGTAACCAATAGCTAGCAGATGACGAGTGCGGTCGTATAAGAATTCGTATTCCATCGTTGCAAATTCGTTTGCCTGCAATGCCAGTTTTTCACAGAGCGCGATGCGTTCGGATGCGCGTTCTGCACCCATGTCTATTTGTCGTTGTAGTGTGATAAGCCAAGCTTGTTGCGCCGGCGTAATTGTGTCTGCATGCAAGGCTTTTATTTCTGCGAGAAAATTTAGTTGACCAGATGACAATGTTTGCAATGTAGGAATTACGACTAGGCTTGCATTGAATGAAGAATAAAATTCAGCGCCGACAGGACTGATGAGCAATTCTAGCCAAGGCACGAGAAATTTTAATTCCTCGAGTTGTGCCCGGCACTGTTGTTCAAAAGCAATAGCCCAATACTGCGCGTCATCCTCGGAGATATTAGAGATATTATCAGTGCCAATATAATCAAGGCTGAGCACTAGGGTTTTTGCAATACTGCAAATTTTATCAAGTGCCTGGTAGGTAGCCGATAGGCTTGAGGGCTCGAGCGCACGAACAGTGTCTAGCACAGTCTGCAATTGCGTCATGTTGGCCTTATTGGCATTTGGGTTTGCATTTATCAAAATGCCTAAAGTGTCTTGAATACCATCAAATACGCGTGTTGAAATAATAGTCTGATCAGAAAGTGCCAATAAACCCATTCGCAGCGTTAGCAAGTGACCGGCAAGATTGCCACTGTCCACCGATGAAATGTAGCGCGGCACTAATGGCTTGAGTGACTGAGTGTCATACCAATTATAAAAATGACCTTGGTGACGCTCGAGCAATAGCATGCTGTTAAAAGTGTTGGCTGTGCGTTCTAGCAAGGGTCCGCCTGCTATATAGCCAAAATCATATGCCGATAAATTTGCCAACAGTGCCATGCCGATATTAGTCGGCGATGTTCGATGCGCGATAATGGGGCCAGGTTGCTCTTGAAAATTATCCGGTGGTAACCAATTATCTTCAGCCACTACAAAGCGTTCAAAAAACGCCCATGTCTTGCGAGCGATCTTATGCAATAACCTAGTTTGTTCGTCACTGAGTCTGGTTTCATGACGAACCAGTGGTTCACTGATCCACCATGTGATAGCCGGTGCAATCAGCCATGAAAAAATTACCGGAAAAGCAATAATAAATTGATTTGTATTTAAATATAAAATAATCGTAACTGCTGCTAATGCCACAATTGGAGCTACCCACATGCGCCGAAATGAAGCTGCAAGAGCAAGTTTTTTAAAATTAAAATCCGAACTATTACCCGTATTTGCTAGCTTCGGAATTCTCGGAGTTGCCACGGCCCATTCGAGTAGCCTACGATGCGATATTAGTAGGCGCCATGTTGCGCGCAGGACTGCATCTATGGTGTATGTTGCTTCGTATGGTAGGCATAATATTTTAAAACTGGCTTGCAAGACATTTTGCCGCGCAGTATGCAAAACGTCGGAACAATGCTGTCTTAAGTGGACATCGCGGGGCCAGCGTAATCCATCGATCAAAATGCAAAGCAGGGCTGGCAGAAACACAATACCGATTAGACTTGCCGTCCATAGCAAAGCATTCGGTAAAAATACCCAGCCATAAAGGAATAAAAAAAGCAGTGCCAATATGCTAAGGCTACGGCGAAGATTATCGAATATTTTCCAGCGAGACAAATTCGAAAGTGGGTTCTTTGATTTATGACCGTTGGCGCCGGGTACCTTGGCAAATAACCAATCTGCAATTTGCCAATCACCACGAATCCAGCGTTTTTGGCGGTTTACATCATCTTGATAACACGCTGGGTATTGTTCATATAAATGAACATCACTGATTAACCCCGAACGAGCATAACACCCTTCCAGCAAATCGTGGCTAAGAATGCGATTATCTGGGAAACGTCCCTTCAGCGCATGCTCAAAAGCATCGACATCATAAATACCTTTGCCGATAAACGAGCCTTCGCCGAACACGTCCTGATAAACATCCGAGACTGATCGAGTGTAGGGATCGATACCCGGTTCACTACCAAACAATACTGAATACCGCGAACGGTTTTCACCGGACAAACTTGCTGCCATACGCGGTTGCAAGATGCTGTAACCACCACAAATACGTTGTCGACTTTCATCAAAGCGCGGTTGATTCAGCGGATGTGCCATAGTTGCAACAAACTGACGCGCAGAATCGCGCGCTAAAATCGTGTCAGTATCTAGTGTTATGACATATTTTATTTTTGATAAAGCCTCCTGATTGCCGATGACCAGCGAAAACTGGTCACGTCCTTGTCCACGAAGCAATAAATTCAGATCTGATAACTTGCCGCGCTTGCGTTCCCGGCCCATCCAAACACGCTCGGCTTCATTCCAAAGCCTTGGGCGATGCAGCAGAAAGAATCTGTCTTGGCCTGTGCTTCGATATTTATCATTGAGATTGTCAATTCCAGCCTGCGCCGTTAGCACCAACTTTCCGTCGGTGGCAAGTGTTTCTTGCCCTGCATCGCATAAGTCAGTCAGCAGTGCAAAATGCAGGTGCTTATCCTGGTTTGCAAGAAATCGAACTTCCAGTGCTTCCAATAGTTCTTCAATCGCATTGATGCTGGTCAAAAGCGTTGGCACAACAACCAGAGTAGCCATTTGCTCTGGCAATCCGCGCGAATAATCCATTCGTGGCAAGGTCTGTGGTATTACCAGCAGGCTGGCAAATGTATTGGTAAGAGCGGATGCAAGTTGGCTTGTGGCCAAAGCAACCGGAAAGCCGAGCACGACTAGTTGCCAGCCATGGATGTGATTGGCAGATGCAATCAACAACAAACACCAGGAAAATATTCCGGTAAAAAATAAAATGCTACCAAGATAGATCCAAAGCGGTGATTGCCCAAGCCAGCGCCGGATGATTTCACCGATATGCAGTTTTGCGTTGACGGCACGTTCCAGCTCTGGCAGACCTTTATCAATCAGAAAAAACCCTACATGTCCAGAATAGTCATTCTGGTCATGAGTGGAGGCGCTATCGTGCGCCAGTTGAATGGCTTTTTGGGCAATTTCGGTTTCAGAAAGTTTGCTGTATTTTGCCAGTTTGTCTATAACATGGCGATACTGGTCACGCGTTGCGAAATCCATCTTGCCGTAAATGCCATTAATATCCTGCTGTAACGCATGCTCGACAAGACTCATGCTCTCGACAAAATCCTTCCAATCCATCGCTCCTAAAAAACGTAGGCTGCCGATTGTATTGCTGATTGATACCTGATCTGCTGCCTGCTGCTGATTTTCTGATAATATCATCCGCTCAATGGTCAAACTGGACTCGGCGAGATGTTGTTCAATCCAAGTTAGAGGCAATGCCAGAGCATGGCCATGCCCTTGCAGACGACGTGCAAGTTCAGCAACGAATGCACTCACCATAGGAGGGTTTGAGCGTGCCATGTCGGCGATGACTAAAATCAAATTTTTCGGATCGCAATCAGCCATCTCCATCATCTGGTCAGCCCACTTCTGCGCTTGGTTCACATGGATTCTGGCATCGGTGATACGCGTACCTAGGCGCCGAAGGTTTTCAATCAGCGCCAGACGCAGCATAATCGGGAATGCCCAAAGCTCGCCCAAGGTGAGCGGCGTAATGGTTTGATAGGAGGCCACGAAACGCAACAGTGATTCAGAATCCACTCTGCCTTCGCCATGCGATATTGCCTCCAACGCCAAATCGTAAACACGCGGAAGACTTTGCGACGGTCCTTTTGCCAATCGCGGCAATTCGCGGCTGTATGCGTTCGGTAAATGCTGTTTGGCTGTGCGAATTTGCTCTTCAATTAAATAAAAATTATCGAGTAGCCATTCACCCGCTGGCGTAATGGGTTGCTTGTCTTTAATAGCATTTGTAAGTAAGCCACGAGTGTCCAGCAAGACTTGCTGATTCTCATCCAATCTTTTCAATAATCGATTTTGAGTATTGAATTTCCACAGAACATGTCGCCCCGCTAATGCCCTGCCATGTTGTTCCATTTGATCGGCGCTAAATAGCTCGGCACGGAGTGGTGTTTGATCATTGGGCTCATATAAACCTAAATGGTGTCGCTGCCAATTTTTTAAGCGCATCAAGGCGCTTCGATAAAATACTTTAAGCCTGCTTCTGCGTATCATGGAACTTTCGCAAATTTTATGCATTCAGGGGTAATCATCACTTTTCCTGTTTCGCTTCCGGACAATGCGCCAAAAGTAATGCCTAAGGATTTTCTAGCCGTTTCACACACCATGCTCGCAAGCCTAAAGTTACAAAGCCAATTAAGGATTGATATTCAGACTTTTAGCTTGTCAGCTAAAACTACTAGACAAAGGGCTGAAATTCAGCCCTTTGTCTTTACTGCATAGTGGCTAATGCTTATAAGTTGTTGCTTTCAGAACTTTTGGCAGCAACCAGTATCACGCCGTCTTTAATGGGCAAACGATCACCTGGTTTTTCTTCCATCAATAACTTGCCGGTTTTATCGTTGTAACGCCATGTGACGTCATAACCGCTAACAACATCCTTGGTTCCGAGATACAAACGATCACCAGGCTTTTTATTTTCGCGACGGCTTAAAGTTTGGCCATCTTCAGTTCGATACTGCACATCATAGCCAACTGTCTTAGTGCCATTGGTGGATTCGTTATGGCAAATGCGTTCAGTAGCGGTGTACTTTTGACCACCAACATGGCGTTCGTCGATTTCGCGACCAGCAAAACCGCCGCCAACCGCACCAGCAACTGTTGCAAGCTTTTTGCCGTCACCGCCGCCAATTTGATTACCTACTAGCCCACCTACGACAACACCGAGAATGGCACCGTCTTTATTGCCATAACGCTCAGTTTTGCGACGCTCAACAGTTTGGTTCTCACAAACCTGTTTGGTCCCGCTGGTAGCTTGAGTAATTGCATTTGCGCTAATTACGTCAGCGTATACTTTTTCCTTCACAGTAATTGGTGTTGCCGAAGTAACATCTGCATATTGTGGGCCAAAATTGCCATTTTTATAGGCAGCAAAAGCTACGCCAGCTAGCAATAGCCCAGATGCAGTTATTACAATAGTTTTATTCATGGCAGTCTCCAACGGATTTATTCCGCTTTGTGAGTAGCTAGTTTGTCTGTTTGATTAATTCCAAACTGTGCGCTAGTGCACATAGGATTTATTCAGACATATTTCGTTCAGGCAGGAAAAACAGTGTTTTGCAGCATTTTAATGCTGTTTTAGATAACAGCTTTTTGCGCGATTAAGAACAAAATGTGTGTGTTTACGAACAAAGTGTGTGTGTTGATGCACATACACCGAGACTCACAGCACATAAAGTGATATTGGCCTTGTGTTCGCTAGTTCGGTGAGACACGCAGCTTAATAGAGGTTAATCGTATGAATACCGCATTGTTAAATTTAAAATTACTTATGGTACTGACATCGCATGACATAGTTGGCGCGACCGACAGGAAGTTCGGCTTATGTCTGAAGAATTTCACCACGCCCTATTACCGTTTCAAAGATGCAGGCGCATTGATTACCCTTTCAACGGAATTAGGCGGTCAACCATTGATTGCATCGGAAAGTTTCGATCCGTTTGCACAGGTCGAATCCACAAAGCGGTTCAAGTATGATTCCAATGCTCAAATGCTATTGGCCAATACTCGCATGTTGAGCACTATTGTTAAAGTAGATTTTGATGCCGTATTTTTCCCCGGCGGTCCCGGTACCATTGGATTTTTTCCAAAGCTGAAAAACCAAATGTCTTAATCAATTACATTTTGGTGATTAGTAAATTAATCGTTCGTACGACTAACCATTTATCAAATTAAATAACAACGAGGATTCAATATGAAAATACTTATGGTGCTCACTTCACACGATAAGCTGGGCGACACGGGTAAAAAAACCGGGTTCTGGCTGGAAGAATTTGCTGCCCCGTTTTATATTTTTAAAGATGCAGGTGCGGCGATAACGCTTGCATCGCCAATCGGCGGGTATCCACCGCTGGACCCAAAAAGCGATGTAGAGGACGCTCAGTCCGATGCTACCAAGCGCTTTAAATCTGACACCGCCGCACAGATGGCGCTGGCAAACACGACAAAATTGTCCAATGTTGATGCAAATGATTTTGATGCCGTGTTTTATCCGGGTGGACATGGCCCACTCTGGGATTTAGCGGAAGATAAAAATTCAATCGCACTAATAGAAGCTATGTGGGCAGCCGATAAGCCTGTTGCAGCGGTTTGTCATGCACCTGGCGTATTACGGCATGCTAAATCCGCCAATGGTCGTCCCTTAGTACAAGATAAAAAAGTCACCGGCTTTACCAATACCGAAGAAGAAGCGTCTGGCTTAACCGACATTGTTCCATTCCTTGTAGAAGACATGCTGAAGAAAAATGGCGGCAATTATTCGAAGGCCGGCGATTGGGAATCCTATGTTGTTAGCGACGGCTTATTGATTACTGGCCAAAACCCAGCTTCTTCAGGGCCTGCAGCAAAATTACTGTTAGAAAAATTAGCATGACCAAACGCACATCGTTTGAAACACTTGAACCCAACGAAGTCGATAATATTGCGGAGATGACTGACATATTGCGTCGGAAAATGGATCGCGATTATGCCAAAGGAGATACCAAGCGCGATGCACATCCCAAGACGGTTGGGCTGCTGCGTGCGAAATTTATTATTGAAGCCGATTTAGCTGCCGATCTTAGGGTAGGTATTTTCAAAAAAGCTCAAATCTTTGAATGTTATATACGAACATCCAACGCTAGCGGCAAAATTCAATCCGACACTATCAGTGATGCACGTGGCTTTGCGATTAAATTGATGGTGGCAACAGAAAAAAATGTTAAAGGTGAAGAACCGCTGGGCCAGGATTTTGTTTTAATGAGTTCACCTGTTATGCCGCTCGGCACTGTTGCGTTGTTTCGCGATGCCGTTTATTACACCATTGAAAGTTCACCTTTATGGTTGGCAGCCAAGTTTTTTGTGACCGGGAATGCTCTGGTATTACTAGAGCTTCTGAAGCTTCGCATCAGCCCAAGCTCACCCTTTGATATCCGCTATTGGAGCACAACGCCGTATTTATTGGGTAAAAACCATGCCGTTAAATATTCACTGTTGCCCACGTCAAAGCATCGCAGCAATCTCTCAAAAAAATTAAGCGATTCATATTTGAGCGATGCCATGCAAAAGCATCTTGATAAACACGTGGCAAGTTTTGATTTTTGCGTACAAATGCAGAAAGAGGGCATGCCGATAGAAGACGCCAGTGTGCTTTGGGACGAAACACAATCACCATTTATAAAAGTTGCCACCCTGCAAATTCCAAAGCAAAAATTTCAAACGAAAGAGCGTGAGGAATTGGCAGAAATGCTCTCATTTTCACCCGGCAATGCCTTACCAGCTCACGCAGCACTCGGCGGTCTTAACCGAGCCCGCATTGCGATTTATAAAGCGCTTTCGAATTTCCGCCATAAGCGTGACCAGCGTGAAAACATTGAATAATCGCCCATTCTAGACAATCTACCCGGGCGCATCGCTCGCATGGTTGAGTACATATGTATTTTTTCTGTCTGATGCCTTGCAACACGTTGGGTGCTCTTGCGCGCTTTTTCCTTCGTACGCTTCCGCACAGAGACTCGTTTGCCTCAAGCGTAGGCTTTCTACATCTTCGATGTGCAGATAAATATGCAGCAGACCTCATCAAAAACATTGCAGCGCTTGGTTGTCGTCAAAGATGATGATGGCCAGATTGCGCTTGATGGTGTGCTCGACATACACACGCTTGATGAAGTCAGAGACGAGCTTGAAGTCTGGGTCAAGGAACGCAAGCCAGAAGTGCTCGATCTAAGCAAGCTCGATGGGCTCGACACTTACGGCGCGTTGTTTCTTTGCGAATTACGAGACAAACACGTGAAATTAACCGGCATCAGCACCGAGCACGAGCAACTGCTCGAACTGATTTGTGCGTTGGATCGAAAGCCACTCAGTAAACCAGACTCTATACCGAGATGGCGCGAGTTGATTATCCAACTCGGCAAAGGTGTCAACGATATTGGGCGTGATGTCTACGATGTCATCGTGTTCGTTGCCCGTGGGGTGAATGCACTGTTTTATTCATTGTTCCATCCTTGGACACTGCGACCGGCTTCCATTTCTGCACAAATTACCGAAACCGGTATCAAGGCACTGCCTATTGTCGGCCTGATGGCCATCATGATCAGCATCGTTATTGGTTACCAAGGCTTGGTGCAATTACGCCCTTATGGCGGCGATGAATTCATGATCAATCTGGTGGCGGTTTCAATGCTTCGCGAAATGGGGGTGTTGATTACGGCGATTATGGTGGCGGGTCGCTCGGGCTCTGCATTCGCAGCAGAGATTGGCGTCATGAAGGCGAGGGAAGAGATTGATGCACTTGAAGTGATGGGGCTGGGGGCAATGCAATTGCTGGTAGTGCCACGCCTGATTGCGATAATGATTACATTGCCGTTGCTGACCTTCTTCGCCGACATTATGGGTTTGGTCGGCGGCGCTATGATTTCACAATCACAGCTCGACATTGCGCCATTGCCTTACATCGATAGGGTTCGCCTGGCAATTGATATGAGCGATCTTTTTGTTGGTCTGATAAAGGCTCCCATATTCGCGTTCTTCATCGGTATTGTCGGATGCATGCACGGGCTAAGAGTGCGAGGTTCGGCGGAAAGCGTTGGTCGCGAAACCACTCGAGCCGTAGTGAAGGCGATATTTCTGGTGATCATCTTCGATGCCTTGTTCTCGGTACTCTTCGAGCGGCTCGGTTTATGAGTACGAGCAAACGCAAGTCTTCGGAAGTTATCTTATCGGCGCATGGCATCATTAATCGTTTCGGCAAGCAAGTGGTGCACGACAAACTTGACTTGGAAGTTCGCTCGGGTGAAATTCTCGGCATTGCCGGTGGTTCTGGATCGGGCAAGTCGGTATTGCTAAAAACCCTGATCGGACTACATCGTCCCGACAGCGGAAAAGTGTTGCTCAATGACAACACAATTGAATCGATAAGCCCGAGCGAGAAGGCCGCACTGATTGGCGTGTTGTTTCAGCAAGGTGCATTATTTTCGTCGCTTTCGGTCGCGCAGAACGTCATGTTACCGATGCGTGAGCACACGAATTTGTCTGTCAGCGAACAAGAAAAACTTGCCGTCGTCAAACTTGAGTTGGCAGGATTGCCTTCAGATACCGCCTTAAAATTTCCTGCCCAGCTTTCGGGAGGCATGGTCAAACGAGCCGCACTCGCCCGTGCACTGGCTCTCGACCCTCGAATTCTTTTTCTCGACGAACCCACTTCTGATCTTGATTCACTAACCGCTGGCGGCATTGACGAGTTGATTCTGAAGCTCAACCAGGGGCTTGGCATTACCGTGGTGATCGTCACCCATGACCTCAATACGCTATTCAACATCTGCGACCGCGTTGCAGTGTTGGTTGATAAAAAAATAATCGTTGACACGCTGGATAAACTAACAGGCTCCACTGATCCGTGGATACATGAACTTCTACACAGTCCAAGGGCAATGGGCGCAATTCACACAAGGAAATCTAGCCATGGAATCGGATAAACGCTACTTCATCGAAGGTCTCTTCGTTATTGGATTCTCGATTGCCTTGGCATTATTTTTTGTCTGGCTGACCCGCACCGGCAACAAGGACGACGTGCTCTACAGAATTTACTTTGCCGAATCCGTCAGCGGTTTGTCATTGGATGACCCGGTGAAATATCTCGGCGTCGATGTCGGCATGGTCAAAGCCATGACCCTCCATCCGGAAGATCCGGGCCGGGTTGAAGTGGATGTGATGTTGCACAAGGACGCTCCCATCAAGACCGATACCAAAGCCTCGCTCCAGTTCAAGGGCATTACAGGTGCGTATTACATCGAACTTGATGGCGGCAGTGCAAAGGCAAAATTCCTGGTAGCCGATACACCGGCCGGCGAGATTCCGGAAATTCCGTCGAAAAAGAGCAGCATCAGCACGTTTATGGAGCAACTGCCGAAAATTGCAGAGAAGTTTGTTTCTATCGAGGATCAAACAAAAAAGGTAATCGCCGACATAGGTGCAGTGACGGCCAAGGTCAAAGAAAACCCATCGTTGTTATTAAGGCGTCCTAAGAAAGATAAAAACATGGATGAGCAGGATACCCGTAAGCGATATAAGCAATGATGGTACTGCAAACTTCATTAAATTGAGACGTAAAGGTAAAAGCTATGAATTAGCCTGCAAATAATGATTAATTGCTTTGAACTTGCGTATTTTTAAGTGCTGCAACACACAGACAAGCGCCACACATTACAACATACTAATTACTACAAATTGCTAAATAACAAATTGCATAATGATCGCCGAAACACCAAATTCTATTTTACCGAACCCATTCTGAGATTATCATGAGCATTCGATACGAAAACTTTAAACCCCACGCAGAGATTAATCTTGGCAATGCCTCGGTGTTTTTGCGGGTTTCTACTGACATTATTGATGTCGACGATGCCGAAGAAGTTATAGACAAGCTGCCTTTAGAAGCTATGGTTATTTCAAACTCTAGTTTGTGTACATTTATGGGAGCACGATCGCCATGGGCCAATACGTAATTGCAGTTGTGGTGGGCAGTCTGCGTCGTGATTCTTTCAATCACAAGTTGGCTACGGCCATCGAAAAACTGGCGCCCTCAAACTTTAGCTTTAAGCAAGTACAAATCGATGATTTACCACTTTATAATCAAGATGATGATGCTAATCCGGCTGAATCTGTCAAGCGCTTAAAAACAGAAATTCTTGCCGCGCAAGCTTTGCTTTTTGTTACCCCAGAATATAATCGTTCCATTCCGGGGGTGCTTAAAAATGCTATTGATCATGCCTCGCGGCCCTATGGTAAAAGTGCATGGGCCGCCAAACCGGCCGGTGTTATTGGCGCTTCAGTGGGTGCAATCGGCACCGCTATGGCGCAACAGCATTTGCGAAATATTCTTGCCTATCTTGATATGCCAACACTGGGGCAACCAGAGGCATTCATCCACGCCAAAGAAGGTCTGTTCGATGAGCATGGCAATATTGGCGAAGCCAGTAAAATGTTTTTACAAACCTGGATCGATTCCTACGTTATGTGGGTAAAAAAATACGCGGCCGATTCCAATGAATAAAACTACTATTCCAGCCTTACACCAGCAGCGCGAACGCGCTTTGTCGCGCTGGGATAATGAAGGCGGCGCCATAATAAAGGGACCGCAGGAAAATGCTCCCGTCGATCAAATGCAGCTGCATACTCCCGATTCGAGTGATGATGAGCGGGCACTCATTAGCAAGCACGTAATCACATTGTCTGATGGACAGGCATGACAGGACCGATTGGAACATCCGTAGCGCACCGCGAAATCGCGACGCTAACAGTGAATTTCTTTCGAGGAATGAGGACCTATCGCAAATATTGAAGTTTCAAGTCACTGGATCCACGAAAAAAGCGTTCGTGGATGGCGCATTACTTATCTAAAATTTTGCGTCAAACTACAGTGAATAGCCGTTGCTGCAATGGCACCTTCCGACACTGCAACACTAATTTGATTTAGTGAGCAAACAACATTGCCAGCAGCATACAGCCCACGAATATTGGTTTGTTAATCTGGGCCTACTTTTATTCCGCCGTGCTTGTCGCAGCGCACACACATTGCGGTGGCCAAGGCAGAACGTGCATGGCCGTCGGTCATTGGGTACAAGACATCAAAAGGCAAAGAACTACCGCCGCTGAAATGTAATTTTTTATCGTCATTGTTTACCGAAAAATTGGCGCGCTTGGGAGTCTTTCTTATCAACACGATACTTGCTCGAGCCAGTTGCCTACGACCTGCTGTTGCTAATACGCCGCGATCAGGCGCCAATGATAAGGCAGTCGCATGCCTTTTTATTTTCATCAATGCTTGGCATTATCAACACTATCCTTACTATTTAGAAACAATAAATTAGGACTGCTGTGCTTGATATATCTGTGCGATTACGAACAGAGAATATTCTAAACATTGGGCATTGTTGGCTTCTATATACTTAAAATGAATCACCATGCCTAAAATCAAACAAGCTATTGATGCCAAAACTGCTGATTTGGCAGTATTTGCCCAAAACAGTGAAGGGCAATATTTAACAACCGATCAAGGCGTGCGAATTAATGATGATCAAAATTCATTAAAACTTGGCGAGCGTGGCCCGAGCTTATTGGAAGATTTTATTCTTCGTGAAAAAATTACCCATTTCGACCACGAACGAATTCCAGAACGCGTAGTACATGCCAGAGGCGCAGCCGCTCATGGTTATTTTCAAGTCTATAAATCGCAGGCGCATTTAACCAAGGCGGCATTTTTACAAGATCCATCGGCTAAAACTCCGGTGTTTGTTCGTTTTTCCACCGTAGCCGGTTCGCGTGGCTCTTCAGACATGGCGCGCGATGTGCGTGGGTTTGCAGTTAAGTTTTATACCGAAGAAGGCAATTACGATTTAGTTGGCAATAATATGCCGGTATTTTTTATTCAAGATGCGGTTAAATTTCCTGATTTGATTCACGCCGTTAAACCCGAACCGCATAACGAAATTCCGCAGGCTGCTTCGGCTCATGACACTTTCTGGGATTTTATTTCCTTGATGCCCGAATCCATGCACATGATTATGTGGGTGATGTCGGATCGTGCCATTCCTCGAAGCCTACGCATGATGGAAGGCTTTGGTGTACACAGCTTTCGTTTTATCACCGCAGAAGGAAAGTCCAGCTTTGTAAAATTTCATTGGAAGCCATTACTGGGAGTGCATTCGGTGGTATGGAACGAGGCCTTGAAAATTTCTGGCCAAGACCCCGACTTTCATCGCCGTGATTTATGGCAAGCCATTGAAGACGGTGACTATCCGGAATGGGAATTGGGTGTGCAAATTGTTGCGGACGAAGACGAGCATAATTTTGACTTCGACTTGCTCGACCCCACCAAACTTATTCCCGAAGAATTAGTACCTGTTCAACGCATTGGCAAGATGGTGCTTAATCGAAACCCTGATAATTATTTTGCCGAAACCGAGCAAGTAGCTTATCACGCCGGGCATTTGGTACCCGGTATAGATTTTACCAATGACCCGCTTTTACAAGGTCGTTTATTTTCTTACACAGACACCCAGCTAATCCGGCTGGGTGGGCCCAATTTCCACGAGATTCCCATTAACCGCAGTGTTGCGCCCATGCACAATAATCAGCGTGATGGCTCTATGCGTCAGGCGGTGAACAAAGGCCGCGTGAGCTATTCACCCAATACTCTGGGTGGTGGTTGCCCAATGCAAGCAGGCGCAGATATCGGTGGTTTTGTTAGTCATTTGGAAAAGATTAATGCCAATAAAATGCGTGCTAAAAGCGAAAAATTTTTTGATCACTTCAGCCAAGCTGCAATGTTTTTCAAAAGCCAAGCCGACTGGGAGCAGGAACATATTATAAAAGCGCTGCAATTTGAATTAGGCAAAGTAGAAATCCAGGAAATTAAGGAGCGCATGCTTGGCTTGTTAAATCATATTGACATCACTTTGGCCTGCCGTGTTGCAGAGGGCTTAGGATGCGGTGTTCCTAAAAAAATAAATTTGCCACTCAATATGAGTGTGCCGGCCGATGCCAATCCCGATGATTACCAGCCGCTGCCCTTGCCAAAATCGATTGGTGTATCAGACGCCTTGAGTATGGCAAATAAACCTGCTGGTGGAATCAAAACTCGTAAAATCGCCATTCTGGCAGCCGATGGTGTTGAAGAAAAGTCATTAGCCGCAATTCAGAAAGCATTGATCAAGGCTGGCGCGCAAAGCAAGATTATATCGCCACGCGGCGGCGTATTAAAAGGCAGTAATGGCGGCGAAATAAAAATAGATCATAGCCTGCTCACCACCAGCTCGGTGTTGTTCGACGCCGTTTACGTTCCCGGCGGTGCAGAAAGTGTGCAGGCATTGTTGAACGACGCAGAAGCTACGCACTTTATCAATGAAGCCTATAAACATTGCAAAACCATTGCCGCTACCGACGAAGGCTGTGAGTTAGTTGATGCCTCTTATGCAGGTGCAGACCCGGTCGGTGATGAAGAGATAGACCCAGGCATCGTGCTGGGTCGAGATACAAAAATTAGCGATATTGCAGCCCATTTTATTAATGCCATCGCACAACATCGTCATTGGAGCCGAGAGAAAAAGCCTTCGGTACCGGCATAGTTTAATAAGGTTCTGATATCGGTCTAATTTATAAAACAGTAAAAAGTACGAATTGACTTTATTAGAAGAAATTTATGGATTTGAAAAGCGGCTCACCTTTTTGGGTGGTTAAAAATGGCTTGCTACATGCCTATCCACGCCTGCGCGAAGACTTGCAATGCGATGTCCTGGTGGTCGGTGCTGGTATTACTGGCGCTTTAATCAGTGACCATTTGGTGCGGGCAGGAATGAATGTATGTGTCATTGATAGCCGCGAAGCCAGTTGGGGCAGTAGTTCAGCCAGCACGGCATTATTGCAATATGAAATTGATACCGAGCTGCAAGACTTGGCCAAACAATATGGTGAAGCCGATGCAGTACTTGCTTATAAGTCTTGCGAAAAAGCGATTGGCAGTTTGCACAAAATTGCCAAAAGCCTACGCGGCATTGATTTTCAACCGATGCAAAGCTTGTACTTTGCCAGCCGCTGGTATCACAAAAGCCAGCTAGAAAACGAAGGAAAATTACGCAAAGACAATGGCTTCAAGCTGGAAATTCTAGATCGTGCCGAATTAAACCAGCGCTTTGGCATTGATGCTCCCGTCGGTTTGCTCACTGCCATTGCTGCCGAGACCGACCCCTACCAATTTGCCCACTGCTTGCTGGGCCGAGTTGAAAAACTCGGTGGCCGTGTCCATGCGCGCACAGCACTTGCCAGTTTCAAACCGGTCCGTGGCGGCGTACGTGTGGAAACCGAAGACGGAATTATTATTCGCTGCAAACAATTAATTTTTGCCGCCGGTTATGAATCCCAAAAATGGCTAGATCAACGCGTTGCTAGCAACAGGAGCAGCTACGCTTTTGTTAGCGAACCCATGCCGGGCGAATTAGGCGTGCTGAAAAAAACCTTGGTCTGGGAATCAGCTCGGCCTTATCTTTATATGCGTTGTACTGCCGACGAGCGTTTATTGGTCGGTGGCGAAGATGATAAATACGATATACCGCTGCGTCGCGACGCACGCGTTGTGGGAAAGTCAGAAAAGCTGGCGAAGCGCGTGAAGGAAATGTTTCCTGACTTGCCGCTAAAAATTGCTTTTTCCTGGGCTGGCACGTTTGCGGAAACCGATGATGGTCTGCCTTTTTTTGGAACGCATGAACAACATGGTCCACACGTACATTTTGCAATGGCCTATGGTGGCAACGGCATTACTTATAGCCTGATTGGCGCTGAGCTACTGCGTGACAAGCTACTTGGTAAAAAGCATCCATGTGAAAAATTATTCAGCTTTGATCGATTAAAAAGAATATAAAAATAATTTGATTATGCGCGTCATCGTACAGATACAAGTGGTATTTAGATGTTATCTTTTGTGTGTTTTTAAGAATTAAATTCATATGATTTAATTTTAAATATTTTCGCTTATTTATCTTTTAGAAAAATTATTTTATAAGGTATTATTTGAATGTAGTAGGGTATAGATATTTCCTCCTTATTGCTTCTATAGCGTTTTACAATTCTAAACTATGAAATGGATGGGAACCATGCTAAATATTGTGATTTTTTTACTACTTTTTCTAATAACTATTTGTGCATTGCTATTGTTGTTTGGTCGTTATATTTGGCAACGTAACAATCTCAGCATTCACACACAATTGGCGGCAGCACAAACAACTAACAAAACACAGTTGTACGATGAACTGTAATGTTGAAAGTTTAATGCTTCAAATGTTTGCCCTAAGTCATTATTGTTAAACACCCGAATGAGTTTGTAGGCTGAGTACCGTATCCGAACCTTGCCGGTTTCCCAGTTATGTAAAGTGCGCAGGGTGACGTGCAATAATTTCACCGTGGCAGGGCGTGACAGCGATAACGATTGGCGCATCGTTTTAAAGGATTTTCCTTGTTCTACAAGGTTTTCGGCATGTCTAGGGGGCTTACTACGCTTGGTAGTAACTTCGCATAATGTATATTATGTAAAGTAAATGTATAGAGATGCCTATTACTGCATCTCTTCTAGCTCTCTAATCCTCCGCCTGCATTGTTCTCCACCTAAATGACTAACTTCAGCCAACAACGCTTCCGACAATGCCATTAACGCTGCGCTGGAATCCCAAATCGATGGCACAGCAACACGCGCCGACAATACATGTGTGGCTACGCGGACGATTGGCGACAGCCATTGATCGGTTAGAAGAATGACACGAACTTGTCTGCCAGCTGCTGCATTGGCTAAACGAAGCAAACTCGGCTGATAACGACGAATATCGTAAATCACCAGCACATCGCGTTTGCCCATATCCAGCAATTGATCGCGCCAATTGGATTCTTGCTCCTGCAAATGACTAACACCTGGCCGTAATATGCGCAACTGAACCGACAAATACAAAGCCAGCGCATCGGTGAACCGGCCGCCCACTAAATGCACGCGTGAGCGCGGATCTGTTAGTAGCTGTGCCGCGTTATGGAATTCAGTTAGGGTAAGATTTGCAAATGTCTCGCGTATGTTGCCTTGAACTGCTTCTGCAAAGCCTTCTATGGCTGTTTCTGGCATCCCAGCTTGCTGTGTGGGCATTCCAGGGAATTTACTTAATGGCGTACTGAGCTGAGCTGCAAGTTCTTCTCGCAATGTGCGCTGAAAATCCATGTATGAGGCATAGCCCATGCGCGCAACAAGCCTGAGCACCGTTGGTGTACTAACACCTACTGAACGCGCCAGTTCCGTGGCACTTTGCAAACCTGCAATCGGATATTCAGACAACAAACGGTGTGCAATTCGCCGTTCCGTGGATGAAAAAATGTCTAGGCCTTCTCTTAACTTCTCAGCAATAGACTGGCTGCTCATGTGGCTCCAATTGGGTATTGACAGGGTTATGGTTTTGTTAGAGTATTAACAATCATTGCGTATTTAGCAATAGTTGTAATTATTATTACTGATTAGGTGAGTGTATTTCCAGCCCAAATGATAGCTCTAGTAAGCCAAATTTAAGCGATTCAGCGAGTGTTTACCGTGCCCAGGGCAAAGGCTGTTATATCTTACTTTGTGAACATGCAAGTAATTTTATACCTAATTATTATAATAACTTAGGACTTAATCTTGATAATTTACATAAACATATTGCTTGGGACATTGGCGCCCTATCCACCGCCAAAATTATGGCCGATCTGCTGGATTCACCACTTATCTATGCCAACTACTCACGTTTGTTGTTAGATCTTAATCGCGACTTACAGGCCGATGATTCTATCGTAGCCATTAGCGAGGATATTTTCATTCCGGGCAATCAATCGCTGACAGAATCCGAACGCCAACGTCGACAACAGCTATACGCACCTTTTCACGATAGCGCAGAACGCTTGATTACCGAAAGACTGCAAACGGGTAATCCACTCATGGTGATTTCTATGCATTCGTTTACACCGGTTTATCACGGCGAAAAGCGGCCGTGGCATATTGGTGTGTTATCGAACACCGACCGACGCTTAGCAGACGCTTTATTGGGCGTACTTAGCGCTGACTCTGAGCTCATTGTTGGTGATAATGAACCCTATGCCCCCACCGATGGCGTGTATCACAGCATGGCACTGCATGGTGAAAAACACGCCCTGCCCTGCGTTATGTTGGAAATACGCAACGACTTGATTGCAGATCAACAATCTCAAGCTGATTGGGCAGAGCGCTTAGCTAAAGCCATTCAAACTGCATCAGCACACCTCAACACCTCACTTTCCGCACTACAACCAGGAACTACCAATGACTGAGCCTTCCCTAAGTTTTGAAGCCCTAAAAAGCGCCGTTGCCGCCGGTGAGATTGATACCGTTTTAGCCTGCATGGTGGACATGCAAGGGCGATTAATTGGCAAGCGCTTTCAGGCCGAGTATTTTCTCGATAGCGGTTATGAAGAAACCCATTGCTGCAATTACTTATTAGCCAACGATATCGACATGGAGCCAGTTCCAGGCTATGCCGCGGCCAGCTGGACTAAAGGCTATGGCGATTTCGTGCTAAAACCGGATTTAGCCACCATGCGCCGTGTGCCTTGGCTGGAAGGCACCGCTTTGGTGTTATGCGATGTGCAAGACCACCACAACCACGATCTGCCGCACAGCCCGCGCGGCATTTTAAAGCGGCAAGTACAGCGTTTAACCGAGCGCGGCTTCACCGGCATGTTTGCCTCTGAGCTCGAATTTTATTTATTCAATGAAAGCTACGAAGACATTCACGAGAAAAATTACCGCAACCCGAAAACTGCCGGATACTACATCGAAGATTACAACATTCTGCAAACCACTCGCGAAGAACCGGTGATGCGAGCCATACGTAAACACCTACAAGCGATTGGTATTCCAGTTGAAAATTCAAAGGGTGAATGGGGCCCAGGCCAAGAAGAAATCAACGTGCGTTATTGCGACGCGCTAACTATGGCCGATCGCCATGTGATTATTAAACATGCCTGCAAAGAAATTGCTTTGTTGCAAGGAAAATCAATTACTTTTATGGCTAAATGGCGTTATGACCTTGCTGGTTCAAGCAGCCATATCCATAATTCATTATGGAGCTTAGACGGCAAAACACCGTTGTTTTTTGATGCCGAAAAAGAATTCGGCATGACAGATTTAATGCGCTCTTGGGTAGCCGGGCAATTGAAATATGCCAACGATATCACCTGCTTTCTCGCGCCATACATTAACTCCTACAAACGCTTTCAAGTAGGCACCTTCGCACCCACCCGCGCCGTGTGGAGCCGCGATAACCGCACTGCTGGCTTCCGTTTATGTGCTGAGGCTAGCAAAGGCATTCGTATTGAATGCCGAATAGGTGGTGCCGATTTAAATCCCTATTTAGCCTTTGCGGCATTGATTGCGGCAGGCTTGGCTGGTATTGATGAGAAGCTCACGCTAGCCGCGCCATTTGAAGGCGATGCCTATGGCGGTGAAAAACTGCCTGAAGTGTCGAAAACCTTGCGTGAAAGTACTATTGCATTGAAAAATTCAACCATGCTTCGCGAAGCGCTAGGCAATGAAGTGGTTGATCATTACGCGCATACTGCGGATTGGGAACAATTAGAATCTGATCGACGCATTACCGATTGGGAATTACAACGCGGCTTCGAACGCTATTAATCAAATAAAGAGAATCAAATGACGTTAAGTACACAACTTATTTCGCCTGTGGATGGCAGTGTTTTTGCGGAACGCGCTTTTGCTACACAGCAGCAAATTGACGCAGCTTTATCGGCAGCACAAATAGCGCAAGAAAAATGGAAAGGTACACCTGTTGCCGAACGTGCCGTTTTTTGCCTTGCAATCGTAGATACCATGGTGGCCATGAAAGAGGATATTGTGCCAGAATTAGCCTGGCAAATGGGCCGCCCTGTTCGCTATGGTGCTGGCGAAGTGCGTGGCTTTGAAGATCGTGCGCGGCACATGATTAGCATTGCGGCTAATGCCTTAGCTGATATTGAAATCACTGAAAAAACTGGCTTCAAGCGCTACATACGACGTGAGCCGCTGGGCACGGTATTTGTGGTTGCTCCATGGAATTACCCTTACCTTACGGCTGTGAATTCAATCATTCCAGCACTAATGGCCGGCAATGCGGTGATCTTGAAACATGCCTCACAAACACTATTGGTGGGTGAGCGTTTTGCCAAAGCCTGCACCGATGCAAAACTGCCCGAAGGACTATTCTGCAATCTTGTTTTAGACCATGTTCAAACCGCAGAAATCATTGGCTCGGGGCTAGTTAATCAAGTTAACTTTACTGGCTCGGTGGGCGGCGGAAAAGCCATGGAAGCCGCGGCAGTTGGGCATTTCTTAGGCATGGGCCTAGAGCTTGGCGGCAAAGATCCGGCGTATGTGCGCGCCGATGCTGATATTGCCCATGCAGTTGAAAATTTAGTCGATGGAAGCTTCTTTAATTCCGGACAAAGCTGCTGCGGTATTGAGCGTATTTATGTGGATAAAAGCATTTATCCTGAGTTTGTTGACCGCTTCGTTGCACTAACCAAAACCTATGTATTGGGCAGCCCACTTGATGAAGCCACTACACTTGGCCCTGTTATTAAACCTTCAGCCGCCGAGTTTGTGCGTGGCCAAATTAAACAGGCTATTGAGATGGGCGCAAATGCCTTAATTGATGCGAGTTTATTTCCTGCCAACAAAGAAGGCACAGCCTATCTTGCGCCGCAAGTTTTGGTGGATGTAAATCATCAAATGTCAGTGATGCGCGATGAAAGCTTTGGTCCTGTGGTCGGCATTATGTCGGTTGAAAGTGATGCGCAAGCCATAGAACTGATGAACGACAGTGAGTTTGGTTTAACGGCCTCGATTTGGACAAAAGATCTTGCTGCCGCCGAACGCATTGGCGACCAAATCCAAACCGGCACAGTATTTATGAATCGCTGCGACGCCCTAGACCCAGCATTGGTTTGGACTGGCGTTAAAAATACCGGCCGTGGTGCAACGCTAGCAAGCGTTGGCTATGAACATTTAACACGCCCAAAATCCTTTCACCTTCGTCACGAGATTTAATATGACTCCGACAGCAAACTGGAATTACCCAACCCCGATTAAATTTGGTGTGGGCCGCATTAAAGAACTGGCTGAACATTGCCGCGCCAATGGCATTGAACGGCCATTATTAGTGACTGACAAAGGCTTAGCGAATGCGCCAATTACACTTGCTGCTTTGCAATTATTGAAAGATGCAGGTCTTGGCGCCGCTTTATTTTCCGATTTAAAACCAAACCCGATTGAAGCCAATCTGCAGGCCGGATTATTGGCCTATCATGCCGGCAATCACGATGGTGTGGTGGCCTTTGGCGGTGGCAGTGGTTTGGATATGGGTAAGTTGATTGCCTTTATGAGCGGACAAACACGGCCAATCTGGGATTTTGAAGATATTGGCGACTGGTGGACACGCGCTGATAGCAACGGCATTGCGCCCGTTATAGCGGTTCCAACAACCGCTGGCACCGGTTCGGAAGTGGGCCGTGCAGGAATACTTACTGATGAGCGCACGCATACTAAACGCATCATCTTTCACCCGAAAATGATGCCGCGTGTGGTGATATGCGATCCAGAATTAACCGTTGGTATGCCGGCGTTCTTTACCTCAGGCACCGGTATGGATGCCTTCTCGCATTGTTTAGAAGCGTATTGCGCACCTGGCTTCCACCCAATGGCGGACGGCATAGCAGTTGAAGGTATGCGATTAATACTCAAATCTTTGGTGAATGCTTACCGCAACCCAACTGATCTGGAAGCGCGCTCCGATGTGATGGCTGCCGCTGCCATGGGCGCCACCGCGTTTCAGAAAGGCTTGGGGGGTATGCATGCCCTCGCCCACCCCATTGGCGCCATTCATGATGCACACCACGGCATGACTAACGCAACACTTATGCCATATGTCTTGCAGTTTAATCGTAGCGCCATTGAAGAACGCATCACCCGGCTTTCGGCTTATTTAGGCTTAGAGAATCCTAGCTTCGAGAGTTTTCTGGCCGCTGTGCTAAAGCTTCGCGAAGACGTGAACGTGCCGCATACCTTGCTTGATTTAGGCATTACCGATAGCCATGCCGAGATGATTGCCGAGATGGCGGCTGTTGATCCATCGGCGGGCAGCAACCCAATTGCATTCACCAAACAAGCTGCAGCGAAGGTTTTCGCGTCAGCAATGTCTGGGTCATTATAAATAATACTGGACTGTTTACAAACGCAAGGATGTGATTACTATAGAGCAATGTTAAAAGAAATAAAATTCAGGGACAGATTGAACATGAAATAAAAAAGATGCGCTTTGCCACGGATTGTGCAAAGCCTGTCACCGAAAAAGGTCATTCGCTATTTCATTCACACGTGGGGAGAGAGTAATGAGTTCAACATCACCAAACGGTGCCAACAGTCATCATGACGAAGACACCAAGCAGCTACACAGTATGGGCTACGCGCAAGAGCTAGCTAGAAATATGAGTAGTTTTTCAAACTTTGCTATTTCGTTTTCAATCATCTGCATACTTTCTGGCGGCATTAACTCGCTGGCACAGGCCACATCAGGTGCGGGCGGCGCAGCAATTGGTATTGGCTGGCCATTAGGTTGCTTAATATCAGCGGTATTTGCTGTTGCCATGGCGCAGATCAGCTCTGCATTTCCAACCGCGGGCGGGCTATACCACTGGGGTTCAATTTTAGGCAACCGCTTTACTGGCTGGCTAACTGCTTGGTTTAATTTGCTAGGCTTAATTACCGTTCTTGGTGCAATTAACGTAGGTACTTATTATTTCTTTCTAGGCGCATTCGGGCCAGCTTTAGGAATTACAGACAGTTTGAATACTTTGGTTATCTTCTTAAGTATCCTCACTGGTTTGCAAGCTATATTCAATCATTTCGGCATTAAATTAACGGCCAAATTAACCGACTTTTCTGGTTATTTGATTCTCGCTACTGCAGCATTATTAACCGTCACTTGCTTGGTCAGTGCCCAAAGTCTGGATTTTGCCCGTTTATTTACTTTTTCAAATTATTCTGGCGAAGCTGGTGCCAATGTATGGCCGTCAGTGTCTAATGGCTGGATTTTTGCTTTAGGTTTGTTGCTACCTATTTACACTATCACCGGCTATGATGCCTCAGCGCACACGTCGGAAGAAACTAAAAACGCAGCCGTCTCTGTACCTCGCGGCATGATTTCATCCGTGCTTTGGTCTTCTGTTTTTGGCTACATCATGTTGTGTTCGTTTGTTATGTTGATACCAAACATGGACGATGCTGCTAAACAAGGCTGGAATGTATTCTTTTGGGCGATGGATAGCCAAGTCAATCCAAACTTGAAAATGTTGATTTATGTAGGCATCTTTCTGTCGCAGTTTTTATGCGGTTTGGCCACAGTAACGTCATTGTCGCGCATGAAGTTTGCATTTGCTCGCGATGGCGGCTTGCCATTTTCCAAATCTTTGGCATCAGTCTCACCAAAATACCGCACGCCAGTTCACGCCATATGGGCAGGCGCAATTTTGTCCGTGTTGTTTGTGTGGGGTGCTAAGTTGATTGAATCAGGCGGCACAACTCCGGTGTACACCATAGTAGTGTCTTGCACAGTGATCTTCTTGTTCTTTTCATTTGCTATTCCAATTGCCTTAGGTTTGTTCGCACATGGAACACACAAATGGCCGAAAATGGGCCCTTGGGATATTGGCGGTGGCTTGTTTAAACTTTTCGCCTTCCTTTCCATTCTTGCGATGATTGCCATTTTCATCATCGGCGTTCAACCACCGAATGCTATGGCACTTAAAATCACCATCGGGTTCTTTATTTTGACGGCTATTGTATGGTTTGCTTTTGAAAAACGTCGCTTTAAAGGTCCACCAATTGGTGATGCCATCGCACAGCGCCAAGCAGATATTGCTGCCGCAGAAAAAGCATTAAATGGTTAAGTAATTGGTAAAGTAGTAAAAAAACGGGGCGCTTAGCGCTCCGTTTTTTTTGCTGTTAGTATGTATCAATGAATAACTCAAATATCAATGAATAACTCAAAAACTTTTTTGATTTTTGGCGGCACCGGCATGGTTGGCCAACAGCTAGTATCGCAGGCTTTGACCTCGAACCAAGTAGCGTATATTGTGGCGCCTACACGCAAAGCCTTAGCCCCTCAGAATAAGTTAAGCAACCCTATTTTGGACTTTAATAGTCTGCCAGACTCGGCAAGCTGGTGGCAAGCAGATGCCGTTCTGTGTGCGCTCGGCACAACCATTAAGCAAGCAGGCAGCATACAACAATTCCGCCGAGTAGATTACGACTACGTGATGCAGGCCGCTAAGCATGCTCGCTCTGCCGGCACATCATGTTTTGTGCTGAACTCATCGCTTGGCGCTGATGCGAGCTCCAGTAACTATTACTTAAAGGTTAAAGGCGAACTTGAGCGTAATCTCAGTGAACTTGGGTTCCAATCCTTAACCATTATTCGCCCTTCCCTGTTAGATGCTGGCCAAAGACCAGAAGTACGCTTAGGCGAACAAATTGGTTTGTGGTTCAGCAAGCGATTGTCAATAATTATTCCAAAGCGATATCTGCCCATTTCAACAGAAAATGTGGCTCGTGCCATGTTGAGTGCAGCGATTGAAGCAAAACCTGGTTTGCATATTATTGAATCGGAACATCTGCATTATTGAATTGGAAAGCTATACGCCTGATCTGGCAAAACCCCAGCTTTCCAGGTGAAATGCCACCATTCCATCGAGTAATTCACAAAGCCCTGCGCTTGCATCGCATCAAGCAATAACAGCCTGTTTGTACGTTGATCAACGATTAAATTTGGATAAGCAGTATTGGCTTGGATGCCAAAAAAATCGAATGCAGTGCCCATATCTAGCGCAATACAAGGCTTGGATCGGCAATCAAGCAAACCTGCGTCTAATGTGGCGCCTTTACTGTGCCCGGATTTTTCTGCGATGTAGTCTGGCACTAAGTCCGATTTATAGAGGTTCGGATAGTATTCGGCTTTAGTCGAAGTATCCGAATTCTTAGCCCAGCGCATAAAATCATCAACGGCGATGGTTGGGCGGTAACAGTCGAATAGCACCAAAGCGTAGCCAGATGCATTCAAGCCTTGCTCCACTTTGGCTAAGGCCTCTGCCACCGGTTTGTGTAGCAGGCATTTAGCCGCTTCATAACCAGCTACCTTCTTGCCAGTAAAATTATTCTCCGTGGCATAGCGCATATCCAAATAAATCTCTGGCGAAGCAATTCGCGCATCGACCAATGGAAAACTCTCAGTATTTGTAATGGCATGATGAGCGCAGGCCGACAATGGCACAATCAACAATGCCGAAGCCAACCGTACAAATCGATATTTGAAAACACGCATATGAATTTCCATGTAATTTTTATCAATGTCTTACATCATAGCTAAAAAAATGCCCCGGAAAGAGTTAGATTATCCGGGGCAATATTATCAAGTATCGATTAAACGACTAGTTTAGAAATCCAAACTTACTGTTAGCTCGCCATAACGTGGCGATTGCCAGCCAGTTGGATTTTGGAAATTACCATTTAAACTACCAATATCATCTTCACGTATTTCATCAACCTGAGTTACATGTTCGCTGTTTAGTAGGTTAAAGACGGCAAGTTTGGCGCGAAGTTTTCCATTGCCCAAGTCTTGTTCATAACTAATACTGGCGCCCAAATCGGTAATCCATGGTGTACGGCCATATGCACCGCGCTTTTTCAATTCATACACACGTTCTGATTGTAAATAATCGCTTGTGCAATTCTGTACGCAGGTATAGAAACTTAAGAATGCATATTCTTCGCCTGGGGCAGCAACACCTAAACCGCTAATAGGGCGGCCAGAAGCAACAGCAAGACTGGCACCCACAGACCAATTATCATTCAGTGCATAACTGCCTAAGAATTTGAACTGATGACGGCGATCATTCGGTAATGGGCCATCTGCATTAATGTTGACGTAAGGTGTGTCAAAAGCTTCAGTTCGACCGGAATCAGCAAAATCGGTGTCAGAGTTTACAGGGCCTTCGGCATTGCCTTCGCTGTACGATAATGTGTAGGCCGCATTGAATTCCCACTTATTATCCCAGGCACGATCAATAACAAATTCCAAAGCTTTATACGTGCGTTTTGGCTTAACCCAACCACGTTGACCAATGTAGTCGCCATCATCGTTATACAATGCCCAGCCTTCTTTTGAGGTGTCGATATCAATATAACCATCCGCTTCACCATCGCAATCTGTATCGCCATAAATACTCAACACTTCGCCTGGATTCGCCATCACAAAGCCAATATAGCCATCTTCTCCGCATTGGGTTGTTGCGGTAATTTCCATATCGTCAATGGCATTATTCAGTTTGCGGTAAATTCCGCGCACACCCCAAGACCACGAGGCATTTAGTTGTGATTGAAAGCCTAAAATCAACTCATCTTGGTAAACAGAGTCCATATTGGCATCGACCTCACTGCGTAAATCACCAACAGTGCCATCGCCTTGAGAATTATCTACCGCACCAAGCTGCGCACCCAAAATTGGGCGTTGGAAGCTATTGCCATTGTATTCAAATGATTCAAAGCCATTAAATAAATAAAACGTGCGTTGATCTAAGAAGCCACCCGCTTGCTTAATGTTGATGACGTTTGCGACTGGCAGGAAGTAGCGGCCAATGTTGCCGAAAAACTTGCTTTTACTTTCACCATCGGGGTTCCATGAAAAACCGAAACGTGGTGCCAGCATATTATCCATCTTGATGTAGCTATTGCCATCTGAGTTTTTGTTATCAAATGCTTCTAAACGCAAGCCCGCATTCAATACTAAATTATCGGTAACCGACCAATTATCTTCAATGTACAATGCAGAATTGTCTGTTTCAAATTCACCGTTTACTTCATTACGGCGCGTACGAACGTAAGCCGTATAACCCGCCGGAATGCTTGCACCATTGACTATTGCGCCGGGTGTGGTTGTCCTGATCTCGTATAACAGCCGGTCTGTACCTGGGTAATATTGCTCTTGCTTGGAGGTATTAATTTCACGATCAAGACCAAACCGTAGCAGGTGATCGTTTAATACCCACTCAAAATCAAGACGTGCCATTTCGCGGTCATCTTGACGTGAAAATACGCTACCAGAACTTGTGCAGCCAACATCACCCTGCCCAATCGATGTTCGGCGATCACGGATTCTATTGCAATCTATAACGCTGTCTGCCGTGTTTGAAGATTGACGATTATTGCCGCCATACAGCACTTTCATCGATAGGCTTTCAGTTAAATAGCTGGTCCAAGTTAATGCGTAATTATCGCCGCCTCGCTTACTATAACGGGTATCAAGATACTCACCTGAATCGCCAGTATCGAGGTCAAACTCATAATCTTTGGTGGTGGTATCATTTTTATCCGAAAAAGCTAATAGTTCAATTAAATTTGAATCATTTAGTTGCCAATCGAATTTCGCACCCCAGAAACCGTTGCTAGAGTCACCAAAACCAATGCCATTTCCTGAATTGGTAGTCGCATCTGAATCAATATTTCGTGCTTCGTACATCAAATTAAAAAATAGCTTGTCTTGAATAATTGCGCCAGATAAATAGCCATTAATATTTAAACTGTCCGACTGATCATAACTACTGATACGCACCGGATTGCCATCGGCATCGTAGCGATCGGTGGCAGATGTTTGCATAAAAGATGGCTGCCAGACTACTTCAGCGCCGTAATGTAACTCGTTAGTGCCGGATTTAGTCACCGCATTAATTACACCACCCGTTGTTCGGCCAAATTCAACCGAATACCCACCGGTTTTAATTTGGAACTCTTTGAAAAATGAAAAGGGAACGCTTGAAAAGCCAACCCGATTATAAAAGTCAGTAACATTTAATCCATTGATATACACAGAGTTCTCAGCAATTGAACTACCGCCGAATGAAATTCCGCCAAGATCTGGATCGCCTTTATTCACACCAGGTGTTAGTAAGGCCACAGCAGAAGCATCTCGCGGAACTGGTAAGCGCTCAATTTCCTTTGCGGTAAAGTTGGTGGCTGACTCAACTGAACTCACATCAATCGGCGAAATGATAACACCGCCTTTCACTACGACAGTATCGAGTACGTCACTGTTACCTATATTCAAGGTTGTGGCATTACCCAAGCTAACTCTTACTTGATCAATAGTTTGCACTACTTGGCCATTACTGCGAACCTCAATGCGGTATGTGCCAACCGGCAGAAATGGAAAGCGGTAATTGCCTTTTGCATCTACAGTAACCGAACGTTCAAGGCCGGTTTCAAGATTCTTAGCTACCACACTGGTTCCCGAAGCAGTAGTTGTGACACGGCCTGTTAGCGCGCCATCAGTAGCAGCGGCCAGCAACATATTGGGTGCTAAAGACATAATGCACGCACCTAAAGCAACCGTTAATATATTTTTTCGACACTTTTTCTTTTGCATAAACACACTCCACCCTTTAGTTTTTTGTTTGAATTAATTTTTTTGTAACCAAGTGACACGATAATCCCACTGATCAAAATACACATTGCCGCCTTGCCACTCCACCTCGCCACGCTGAGAATCCACTGTCTCGGAACGCGGATATTTCTTGCTAGGAACAAAGTCCTGACCCCACTCATCATTGAATGCAATGCGATAGCCATCCAAACTACCTAAGTAAAACCACTGCACCAATTTATTGTCGCTTTGTAAAACACCGTGCGTTGGATCCATCGGCAGCCAACCATACGGAGCTAAATAAAACTTACCCCAATCGTGCATGCTATCGAACTCGCCATTGGGTGATAATTGCCAGCCCGACTGCCATTTAGCAGGAATGCCATTTAGCCTTAACAAACTAATCAACAGTATGGCTTTCTCGCCACAATCGGCGTGCTTGCTATGCAATGCATGATTACTAATGTTGTAAAGCGTTGAATACTCGCGCGCCACTGCCCAAGGTTTTGCAGACACTGCTTCAAACAACTTTTGGGTAATTTTGTATGGATTGGTTTCAGAGCCAACAATCTGCTTTGAAAATGCACGTAACTCGGGGGTAAAGACAATATGCGGTGCACGCTCTTGCAAGTGATCTGAAAGTTCAGCATTCATTAGTTGAATTGAGCTTATTTTTTGCTCATCAATGCGTGTTGCCAATGTTTGGGTTGTTAACTCGTACTCGATATTAAAAACAGTCGCTTTGCCTCCAATAGCTTTCTGCTCAAGATAGGCTGTGCGTTGCATTGCCGAATCCGGTGCAATAAAAGCATTGCCTGGGCTACTATTATTTAGCTTGATATGCTGTTGTTGCCCTGGAATTTCACGTGGGTACGGAATCCATGCACGGACAACTTCACCGGCTGGCACAGCATCTGCATTTAAAGTGATTTGATGGTTCACTACAAACGTGCGTGGGTCCATGTAGCGGCTTTCACCATCTTTTACTTCATTCAGCCACTTAGCATGCAATGGACTAGCTTGATACAAAATGCTATCAGCTGGCAAATGTGTGGTCATGTTTTTTCTAGCTAAAATACTCTGGTCAATATAAAAAAGGTTTTTCACAGCGCGATGAAAATACCTTCTTTCGCCATTAATTAGCAGTGATTCTAGGCGCTTATCATGTGTCCATAATTCAATGTCTGCGGCTGTTGCAGACGGAATATGCGTGGAAATTTGTTGCTTAATCTGCGAAGCATCGTAGGGAAAGTCAAGCTTAACGCGACGCATGCGCTCTTGTTCAAACTGTAACTGCGATTTTCTAGCCGGGTCAGCTTTCAGTAACAGCTGTTCAATTTGTTGCTGTGCCTGAATAAACTGACCTTCAGCTATATTCAACTGCACTTGGCTCACAGTGGCTGGCTGGGCATGACAAACAACAGTAAATACCAGCGCTAAAGATACAAGCGCCGATACACATGTTTTTGCATTTTTACACTGCCACATAACTAGCCTGTTGTATTACAAGTGTGTTAGGTATAGCATGCGTTTTTTGTACAGTCAATAATTTATTCCTAGACATTTTACAAATAATGCATTTATTATTAAACATCGCATCAAGGTCAGCAAAGAAATCACTATACTAATGATTACCTTTATATTTTCAACATTAAAAGAGCCTATTAAATGATTGATTCTTCGTGGGCATACTTATCAGTCTTACTACTCTGCGCCGGTTTTTGGCCATTTTTAGAACAGCGCACGTCTTGGCGAATTTTCAAGCTACTGCCATCCATTGTACTCACCTACTTAATGGTCACCGCACTTTCTGTGCTGGGTGTTTGGCAACATAATGCCGAAATAGATGCTAGCCAAAAACTGATCCTTGGCTGGCTATTGCCGGCCTTGATGTTTTTACTCTTAGTTAATTGTGATTTCAAAGCAATTTTGGCCTTAGGGCCGCGCATTTTAGCTGGATTTACCTGTGCCTTGCTATCAATAGTAGCGGCAATTATCGCGGTGTATTGGTTGATGCAAAGCTTTCTGCCGAGTGATGCTTGGCAAACTTTTGCGTCGGTTGGAGGCGGTTGGATCGGTGGTACAGCCAATTTAGTGGCCGTTTCGCAAGCATTGGATGCCAGTCCAAATGCCTTATCGAACGCCCTACTCGTTGATGCGCTATGTTACTCGATGTGGGTATTAGTATTATTTGCCAGCGTGCCCCTTCAATACAAATTCAATCAAGCCAGCAAATCAGTATCAATGGCCGAACAAATTGCTGCGCGCCACACAAAAAATACGAGCGATGTGTCCACACCAAAACCGATGGACATTGGCTTATCTTTGTTATTACTAGGCGTTGCTTTATTGATAGGCAATCTATCAAGTGAATTAGCCGCCTACATGCCAAAATCTGAAGTGCTCACCGCCTCTTCGTGGACATTGTTATTGGCCACTCTATTTGGCTTGCTGGCATCGTACACACCATTGCGCAAACTATCTGGCACGATGACGCTCGCTTCAGCATTATTGGCAGTGGTAGTGGCAACCATCGCCTCTAAGGCGAATTTTTCTGGCATGAGTTCAGCGCCATTGTTTTTGGTATCTGGCCTAATGATATTAATCTTGCATGGTTTTATGATGGTATTGGCTGCGCGGCTGTTTCGTTTTGACTTAGCCTTGTGCGGCATTTCCTCTTTAGCATGTGTTGGTGGTGTGGCTACCACACCATTATTGGCAGCCGCATACTCCCCCGTTTTAGCGCCGGTTGGGGTTTTGCTGGCTATGCTCGGCTATGCATTAGGTACGGGTGGCGGTTTGTTGATAGCAAGTATTTTAAAGCCGATAGGACTTTAAACCCATGATAATGCGATTTTCACGACCACTATTGCTATTAACTTTACTGTTTACAGGGCTTCAGATTGAAGCAAAACCCGCTCATACTCTTGATTGGAATAAGCTTGGCTACAGCAATGAAAAATTGACTGGAAGCTATTGGATTAAACGCGCAAAAAAAACCAATTCGATATTGTTAAGCTCAAAACAGGTGGTTAACAACAACAAGCGCTTGGCAGAAATAGATGGCTCAGTGTCTGCTTTGCAAAACTGGCCAGACAGCCTGAGCACAGCTCAGATTGCAGATAAAATCAATGCGCTTTCAACACGTCCTAGTCGTATTTTGTATGGCCAAGATGGAAACGAACTATCAGCGCAGGATATTGATGCATTGTTAGCCAAGCTCAACCTTAATGCAATTACTCCTTCAAGCAAAGAGCAGTTTGGATTAATTACCCAACGCAGCGCACTTCGCACCTTTCCCAGTGATTTACGCGCATTCAGCACGCTAGGCAATACTGATATTGATCGTTTCCAAGAATCGGCAGTATTTCCCGGCACAGCAGTGGCAGTCTTGCATCAATCATCAGATAAAAAATGGTTGTTTGTGCAATCCGAATTGTATGCAGCTTGGATAAAAGTGGATGCAGTAGCTCTGGCTAAGCGCGATGCCGTATTAGCCTATAGCGCTAAAACGCCACGTCTAATCGTCAACGGCGCCAATGTGCGTACAGTGTTCAGCCCTGATGCGCCACATGTTTCAGATTTAGCATTGGAGATGGGCACAGCTTTTCCCTTGCTCGAACAATGGCCAAACACGCAGCAGGTTAATGGCCAAGGCGCATTGGCCGCGTATGTTATTGAATTGCCAACTAGAGATGCACTGGGTTTATTACGCATCGTACCAGCGTTAATTGCGCGCTCAGCAGATGTACGTAAAGAATATTTACCCGTCACAAAAGTGAATATTATCCAGCAAAGCGTCAAATTCCTCGGGGAGCGCTATGGCTGGGGCCACGATTATGACAGCCGTGACTGCAGCGGATTTGTGTCAGAAATATACCGTTCAATGGCAATTATCCTGCCACGCAATACCAGCGATCAAGCCAAAAGCCCAGCATTCGACCGCGAGCCATACGCCATAGAATTAAGCCGAGAACAACGCCTTAAACGTGTCAAGCAATTACATATCGGCGATTTAATCTATGTGCCAGGCCATGTGATGATGGTAATTGGCTATGATGCGTTCGGCCCTTGGGTAATCCATGATTCGCATGGCACAGGCTTTTTGCAAAATGGACAATTTTATTCCGTACCAAGTAATGGCGTAGCCGTTACGCCGTTGCTGAGCATGGCACTTAGCGCCGACAAAACCTACATTGATGCTATTACAGCCGTTCAACACATTATTCCCAGAACTCACCCTTAAAGAAAAATCATGAAAATCACTCAGTTCCGTTATGGAAAATTACGTGTTCCACTCAAAACAGCATTTAAGACCGCATTGCGAAGCATCGATTACATTGAAGATATTATCGTTATGATTGACACCGATACCGGCCATACCGGCTATGGCGGTGCGCCAGCTACTGCTGTGATTACCGGTGATACCCATGGTTCAATTTTAGCGGCCATTCAACAGCATATTGCGCCGCGTTTAATCGGTGTAGATATTGCCGATTTAAACCACAATACACATTTGATTCAAACCGCACTTGAACGCAATACCAGCGCAAAAGCGGCAGTTGAAATTGCGCTGTACGATTTATTCGGGCAACTTTATAATTCGCCAATATACAAAATACTTGGCGGCGGCGATCCAGTCATCACCACCGACATCACCATCAGCGTCGACTACATCGACAAAATGGTTAATGATGCGGTGTCTGCCGTTGAACGTGGCTTTGAGTCCTTGAAAATAAAAGTCGGCAAAGATATTAATGTTGATATTGATCGCGTTAAAGCCATTCACAACGCCGTACAAGGCCGCGCCTTGCTGCGCTTGGATGCTAATCAAGGCTGGACGGCTAAGCAGGCAGTACGCGCTTTGCAAACACTTGAACAAGCTGGCGTTGATTTAGAATTGGTTGAACAACCAGTCAAAGCCAATGATATTGAAGGCATGAAATATGTCTCAGAGCGAGTTATCACGCCGGTGATGGCTGATGAAAGTGTATTTTCACCACTGGAAGTCATTCACCTCATTCAACAACGCGCCGCCGATATTATCAATATTAAGCTAATGAAAACCGGTGGCATTTCAAATGCCATACGAATCGCTGATATTTGTGCCTTATATGATGTGGAATGCATGATTGGTTGTATGCTAGAAAGTAGCGTTAGTGTTGCTGCGGCCGTGCATGTAGCAGTAGCAAAGTCTAATGTCATTACAAAAATTGATTTAGACGGCCCCTCATTAGGGCTTATCAATCCAGTCACTGGTGGGGTAAACTTTAATGAGTCTGAAATTTCAATCTCGGACGCGCCTGGATTAGGAATAACGCACATTGAAAACCTTGAATTATTGAATCTATAATTATGTCCTGCCTACTTAAAATTCGCTCTGAACGCGGCCAAATGTCAGCTATTGAGCGACGCATTGCAGATTTTATTTTAGAAAACGCCCATTTAATGCGCGACTACTCTTCTCAGCAGTTGGCAAACACCTTGAAAATCAGCCAGTCAAGCGTGGTGAAGTTTTGTCAGCGCTTAGGCTTTAAAGGCTACCCAGATTTAAAGATTTCGATTTCCGAAGCACTGATTCGGGAAGATGTACAACAAATGCAAGATCAAGAACTCGACACACAACTACCCAAACAAAATATTCCGCTTGCACAGTCTTTATGGCAAATTAAATCACAGGCGGAGCAAGAAACACGTGTACTGAACTCGGAAGACTTACTGGCTTCAGCTGTTAAGCAGCTTCGCTCAGCAGGCACGGTTTATGTGTTGGGAACCGCTAATGATGGGCGTTTAATCGAACCATTGGCATTAACGCTTTCTTTATTAGGCATCCGTTGTATTGTGCATACCGAGCCTAGCCAAATGTTAGCGGCACTTTCTTCGGCATCACGCAAAGATATTTTATTTGTATTGTCCGAACATGGCTTCACCACTAAATTATTGATTGCTTGCCAAGATATGAAAGCCAAGGGTGGCCGACTAATCAGCTTAACCCGTAACACCAGTAACCCTATTCGCAACCAAGCTGACACTGCTCTACTTGTATCCGCCCATGATCATCTCGCCTACATTGAAGAAATGCTGTATCAATCGGCTGTGCAACATATGCTTGACGTGCTGAACATTCAGCTAATTCAAGCAAAAGAAGCGGCTGTAGAGCAGTTTGAAAGCAATTTTCAGCGTATTCGACAGACAGGAAATCATTAATAACCAACATGAAAGCCAATGTATTTTACTCAATGATTTTATCCCTGCTATACAGCTTAAGCCTAGCGATATTTAGCGTGTCTGTTCAAGCAAAAACCGAACCGGTATGGCTTCAAAACAACGCACAGTTAATCGTGGTTAGTGTGACTGATTGGCAAACCAATACAGGCAAGCTGCAACGCTTCGAACGTGTTGATGGCGATTGGCAAGCGGTGGCCGAACCTTTTGCCGTTAGCATTGGCAAAAATGGCTCAGCCTGGGGATTAGGCGTGCATCTTGCACAAACCAATGGCCCTCAGAAGCTTGAAGGTGATGGCAAAGCACCAGCCGGAATTTTTAGCATCGGCACTAGCTTCGGCTACGCAACTGCGCTCAGCACCAAGCTGAATTATCAAGCCATGACTGACACCGATTGGTGCGTGGATGTGAATGAATCGCCGTTATACAACCAAATTGTTTCAACAAGATCAGTGGGTATTCAAGCCGTTGAAGGCTCAACCGAGCCGATGCGACGTGATATGCATTTAGACGGCGATCAGTTGTACCAAAAAGGTTTTGTGATTGCGCATAATCCCAGCAATATCCCAAAAGCTGGTAGTTGCATCTTCGCGCACTTATGGCGCGCTCCAGGTAAGCCTACGGCTGGCTGTACTGCTATGAATTCGGCTGATATGGATGCGCTTTTGCAGTGGCTTGATGCTGGCAAAACCCCACACTTTGTTTTATTACCAACTGAACAATATCAGCAGTTACAAAAATCTTGGCAACTACCCACTTTAAAAGACTCCTTATGACTTCATCAACACGTGTATTTATTGGTTTACTTGGCGGTGTTTTAGTCGGTTTATTGTTGAGTCAATTCCTACCAAACGCGGTTGTGCAAGTAAGCGCCATCGCGCAACCGATTGGTAAGCTCTGGCTGAATGCTTTACAGATGACCATTGTGCCTTTGGTGGTTTCCTTGCTAATTGTTGGTATTAACCAAGCTAGCGACATCGCGGAATCTGGTCGTGTGGCACGTCGCGCCATGATCTGGATTATCACCCTACTGTTTTTGGCCTCGCTTGCCGCTGCAGTTGCCGCACCGTTTATTTTAAGCTTTATGCCGCACAGTGCTGAATTGATGCAAACCCTTAAATCCGTATCAGCGAGTGCCGTGCCCGACCTGCCGAGCGTAAAAAATGACTGGACCACAACACTCATTCCAACCAATGTGATTGCATCGGCTGCGGCTGCCGCGATTGTTCCTTTAGTTGCGTTCACATTACTGTTTGCTTTTGCATTAACGCAGATTAACCCAGAACGTCGCAAACAAATCGTCAGTTTTTTTCAAGGCATTTCTGACACCATTATCGTAATGGTTAACTGGATTTTATGGCTTGGTCCGCTCGGTGTATTCGCTTTAATTTTACCGCTCAGTTCTCAGGCAGGCGGTGGAGTCATTAAAGCTTTGGGTATTTATATTTTAATGCTGTGTATATTGTATTTAACGATTACCGCGTTGCTATATGCGGTGGCGAGCATTGGCAAAGGCGAGGCTTTGTTGCGTTATGCAAAAGCCATATTGCCTGCGCAAGTGGTGGCGATGAGCACACAGTCGTCGGTAGCCACTTTGCCGGCAATGGTGAATAGCTCTCAAGCATTAGGCTATCCAAATCAAGTTACCGGTTTGGTATTGCCATTAGCCGTGTCATTGTTCCGCATTACCAGCCCTATTCAATATTTAGGCGTGGTGTCGTTCATTGCATGGGCGTATGGGATAGATTTGTCAGTTACTACCACGGCAGTTTGCGTGTGTCTGTCGGTAATCATCTCAATCGGCTCAGTGGGCTTGCCAGGCCAAGCCATATTTATGGGCACCAACTTGCCGGTTGTGCAAGCTGCAGGCCTGCCAGTTGATTCATTGGGCCTGCTGGTGGCGGTGGATATGATTCCAGATATCTTTGCCACGCTCGGCAATGTCACCGCCGATTTAACGGTTAACAGCAGAGTGGCGAAAGCGGAAACGATAACAGAAGGTATTGAATAATAATTAAAGCTTGAGTTAACGCCAATAAAAAACCCACCTTGCGGTGGGTCTTCTATTTGTGGCGTCCCCACGGGGATTCGAACCCCGGTCGCTACCGTGAAAGGGTAATGTCCTAGGCCTCTAGACGATGGGGACAGCAAGCCTTGATTTGAATCTACTGCAATGGTGCTAAAAACTGGTGGAGCTAAACGGAGTCGAACCGTTGACCCCTTGCATGCCATGCAAGTGCTCTACCAGCTGAGCTATAGCCCCATGTAAGGAGAGTGCAAATTATAGGGAAAATTTAATTTTGCGTCAAGCCTTAGCGTGTAATTAACTTAACTTTCAGTGAATAACGCTGTTTCCACTTCAGGAAACCATGATTGTTTATGGTGGTTCTGTTGTTTTAGATACAGCAACCATTTGTTGAGAAAGCCATTCATGCGCAAGCGATGCGAAACCATTTGCGCAAGATTTGGCCGCAAGCCCAACACATCCTGCCAGCGCTTGCCCACATAACAATGGCTCACTTCACACTGCTTAGAATCCAAATACACCCGAATCATCGCCGAAGGATCCAAGGCGCCGGTATCGGCATCGCGAAGCGTGTAGCTAAGCTTTATTTCAATGGTGTAATTATGGTGCTCTAGCAACTCTAAGCGGAGCATTAAGCCATCCTCACCTTCTGAAAAATAAATACCAGGCTGCATATCCTTCAACTCAAGCATCTGCTGAAGACGCACAAAGTTATCGCTATACAAATCCATCAACCAGGTAAAGCGGTTTAGGCGTGTGAACAAGCTTTGATTAGGTGAAGCATTCATACTTAAAACATATGCTTTTCTATGCCCAATTGTGCCAATATTTTGCTGGCAATTTCTTCAATTGAGGTATGTGTGGTGGATAAATGCGGGAGATTCACCGTTCTATATAAAGCTTCGGCGGCGGCCACTTCTTTTTTGCATTGCTCAAGTGTGGCGTAGCGTGAATCGGGCTTACGCTCTTGTCGAATTTGATGCAGTCGAATCGGGTCGATGGTTAAACCAAACAATTTCTTTCTATGCGGCTGCAAGGCCTTGGGCAAGCCTTCACCTTCTAAATCATCCGGCGTAAGTGGGTAATTAGCCGCTTTCACACCGTAGTGAATAGCCATATACAAGCAGGTGGGCGTTTTGCCCGAACGTGAAACACCAATGAGAATTAAATCTGCTTCGTTATAGTCAAAATCTTTGCCGTCATCGTGAGTTAAGGAAAAATGCGTGGCATTAATGCGATTTTCATAAGCTTTGTAATCAACCAAGGCATGCGCGCCGCCCACGCGTGGTTTTCGGGTTACACCCAGTTCGCGCTCTAATGGCGTCGCGAAAGGTGTCATCACATCCATAATCAATGCGCCGGTTCCGGCGATAATGGCATTGGCATGTTGATCAACTAGACTGATGAACACCACCGCTTTCTTACCTGCAGTTTCCTGTTGTTTGGAAATAATCTGAGCCGTGTGTTCAGCTTTTTCCACGCTATCCACAAAGGGGATACGGTGGGCATGGTATTCAATACCTTCAAACTGTGCTAAAACGCTGTGTCCGATGGTTTCTGTGGTAATTCCTGTGCCATCAGAGACATAGAATACTGGCCGCATATAAACTCCTTGAGTAGCCTTCATTGTGCCCGAATTTTATGACTAGCACATAGCTTCATGCATTCGATTGCATTCGCGTATAATAAGCGCCTTGAATTGCATCTTTTGGAGCGCTGCTTTGATTACTCAAGTTCTTTGGCTGGATCAACTGCGATTAACCGATTTAGCACAAGTAGGTGGCAAAAACTCCTCATTAGGTGAAATGATTGGCAACCTTAGCCAACTCGGGGTTTCTGTTCCTGGCGGCTTCGCCACTACCTCTGATGCCTTTGCAGAATTTATTGCATTTAACAACTTGACTCAGCGCATCTTTGATCGCTTAGACGGCTTAAATGTTGATGATGTTGCCACGTTGATGCAAGTGGGTAAAGAAATTCGCCAATGGGTAATGGATGCGCCGTTACAAGCTGAACTCGATAGCGCAATTCGCCAAGCCTACCAACAATTATGCGAAAAAGCTGGCGCAGAACTTGTATCAGTTGCGGTGCGCTCTTCGGCAACCGCGGAAGATCTTCCCGACGCAAGCTTTGCTGGCCAGCAAGAAACCTTTTTAAACGTCATTGGCATTGAAGATGTTTTAGCCAAGATTAAAGAAGTGTTCGCGTCCTTATACAATGACCGCGCCATTGCGTACCGCGTTCACCATGGTTTTAAACATGAAGATGTATTTTTATCGGCCGGCATTCAATTCATGGTGCGCTCGGATATTGGCGCGTCAGGCGTGCTATTCACACTCGACACCGAATCTGGCTTCCGCGATGTGGTGTTCATTACTTCAAGCTACGGCTTGGGTGAAAACGTGGTGCAAGGCGCGGTTAACCCCGATGAGTTTTATGTTTACAAACCGACATTACTGCAAGGCAAGCATGCCATTTTGCGCCGCACGCTAGGCAGCAAATTGATTCGCATGGTGTATTCCGATGCACCAAACGAGCGCGTGAAAAACGAAGCCACGCCAGTTGGATTACAAAACCAATTCTCTATTAGCGATGCCGATGTTGAAGAATTGGCCAAGCAGGCCTTGGTGATTGAACAGCACTACCAGCGACCAATGGATATTGAGTGGGCTAAAGATGGCCACACCGGCAAAATTTATATTGTTCAAGCGCGTCCTGAAACCGTTAAATCGCGTACAAAAGCAACACAAATTGAACGCTATCACTTAGGTCATCGTGGCGATGTGTTAATTGAAGGCCGCTCTATTGGCCAAAAAATTGGCTCTGGTGTAGCGCGTGTTATTCAAAGTATTGCCGACATGGATAAGCTTAAGCCGGGCGATGTGCTAGTTGCTGATATGACCGACCCTGATTGGGAGCCAATCATGAAGCGCGCTTCAGCAATTGTTACTAATCGCGGTGGCCGAACTTGCCATGCCGCGATTATTGCCCGCGAATTGGGTGTTCCTGCGGTGGTCGGTTGCGGCAATGCGATGGATAAAATTGAAGATGGCGCCGACGTCACAGTCAGTTGCGCTGAAGGCGATACTGGCTTTATCTATCAAGGTCTGTTGCCGTTCGAGCGCATCACTGCCGATTTAGAACATATGCCTCCTGCCCCACTCAAAATCATGATGAACGTTGGCAACCCTGAGCGCGCTTTCGATTTCGCGCAATTGCCGAATCAAGGCATCGGTTTAGCACGTCTTGAATTCATAATTGCCCGTCAAATTGGCGTGCATCCGAAAGCACTGCTCGACTTTGACAATCAACCCGAAGCTATCAAAGCACAAATTCGCCCGCTAATGGCCGGCTATGCCGATCCAGTCAGTTTTTATGTTGATCGCTTAGCCGAAGGTATTGCCACTTTAACGGCAGCTTTTGCACCGGAAACAGTGATTGTACGTTTGTCTGATTTTAAATCCAATGAATACGCCAATCTGATTGCTGGCCAGCAATACGAACCGCACGAAGAAAACCCGATGATTGGCTTTCGTGGCGCATCTCGCTACATTGACCCAAGCTTTAGAGATTGCTTTGAGCTTGAATGCCGCGCAGTGAAAAAAGTCCGCGAGACCATGGGCTTAACTAACTGCTGGATTATGATTCCCTTTGTGCGCACCTTGGATGAAGGCCGAAAAGTCATCGATATCCTTGAACACAATGGTTTAAAAAGCGGTGAGAATGGCTTAAAAATTATTATGATGTGCGAACTGCCATCAAACGCCCTGCTTGCCGACGAATTTCTTGAAATATTCGATGGTTTCTCAATCGGCTCAAACGATTTAACCCAACTCACACTTGGTTTAGATCGTGATTCGGCGATTGTGGCGCATTTATTCGATGAACGAAATGCTGCTGTGAAAAAACTTTTGTCGATGGCAATTAGTGCCGCTAAAGCAAAAGGTAAATACATTGGTATTTGTGGCCAAGGCCCATCCGATCACCCTGATCTGGCTGATTGGTTATTGCAACAAGGCATAGAATCGGTTTCGCTTAACCCGGATTCGGTGGTTGATACCTGGCTACGTTTAGCTAAACTTAAAGCCGAAAATAATGCTTGAGCTTTGGGAAAAGCTTAATACGCATCACCACTGGCTGGCTAATTGGTTAAGCGCCTTACTCATTGCGATTGTAGGTTTTTGGCTGATCCGTATTCTTTCTAAAGCCATTTACCGTGTCGCTGAACGAGCCGGTGTTGATGCCATACTAAGCAGTTTTCTACGCAATTTAGTGTTTGTTGTTGGTTTGATCGTGGTGTTTATTGCGGCCTTGGATTTGGCCGGCGTGCCCACCAGTTCGTTATTAGCTGTGGTGGGTGCGGCCGGTTTAGCGATTGGTTTGGCGCTTAAAGATTCACTGTCTAATATTGCTTCTGGCTTTATGCTGATTTTTTTTCGCCCTTTCCGCACAGGTGATAGTGTGCAAATCGCAGGCATGGAAGGCATTGTTGAGCGAGTCAAAGTATTTCAGACTTTTTTACGCACACCCGATAACCGCCATATTATTTTGCCAAACAGCTTAATAACAGCAGAACCAATCATAAATTTAACCACCTTAGAAATACGACGCATCGAGATAAATTTTCGAATCAGTCATCAAGAAGATGTCTCACGCATTCGTACTATTTGCCAACACATTACCAGCAATAACGGTTTAGTACTTCTAGAGCCATCGCAAGAATTGCTTGCTGTGGCCTTGGTGGATACATTGCTTGAATTGCAATGGCGTGTCTGGGTGGCTGCCGATTTGCAAGCGCAAGTGCGATCGCAATTGCTAGAAAGTTTATTAGTCACTTTGCGCAATGCCGAAATTGCTTTGCCGGCACCGAAACGGGAAATGTGGATGATTAACAAAGCGTAGTGATTATTCTGTGGTGAATGATGGCTTGTAACCCAGTCTAGTTATTTCCCGAAAGCGGCCCCATGAATTGCCGGTAATATTTCAGTTCATTCACCGATTCAATAATGTCCGATAAAGCTGTGTGCGTGCCTTGCTTGGTAAAGCCGTTAAACAAAGGCGTATTCCAGCGCCGGCACAATTCTTTGATGGTTGATACATCCACATTTCGGTAGTGGAAATACGCTTCTAAGCGCGGCATTAATCGCGCCAAAAAACGGCGATCTTGGCAAATGGAATTACCACACATGGGTGATTGCTTAGCATCCACCCACTCCGACAAAAATGCCAACATATGCGCTTCGGCTTGTGCATTATTCAATGGGCTGTCAATAACGCGCTGCCACAATCCCGATTTTGTATGCGTGTTACGGTTCCAATCATCCATGCCTTCCAATAAAGCTAGCGGCTGCCTAATAGCAAATTCTGGGCTTTGCGCTAAGATATTCAGCTGACTGTCGGTGACAACGGCGGCAATTTCAATCAATAGATCGTTTTCCGGAGACAAGCCCGTCATCTCGCAATCAATCCAGATTAGTCGTTGGTTTTTATCTTCGTTCATCATAATAATCTCGAATACTAATGCGTATACTGTAACAAATCCACGCTCAACATAACGATGAACCCTGACAATCATTACTCTATTCTGACCGCCATGCTCGCTCCTGCGCTGCTCATGGCTGCCACCGGCACACTGCTCACCTCGGCCAATAACCGTTTAGCAAGGGTTGTTGATCGCCTGCGCGTGTTAATTTTTCAATGGCAAAACAGCGAAGCTCGCCATGAGTCGCTTAAGCTGCAAATTCGCCGCCATCGAACACGTTGTTCGTACATTTTACGTGCCTGTTTATTTTTGTATTTTTCCTTAGGCGCCTTTATTGGCACCAGTTTGGCACTCGCAATAGATGCATTTAGCGATTATCGCTTACCTTTTTTACCGACCATCATGGGCATTATCGGCGTGCTAAACATGCTGATGGCTTGTGTTTTTATGGGCTTAGAAGTTTGGCTTTCAGTGCGTAGCTTTGATGCCGAGCTTGAGCAAGACTTAAAATAAAATACGCTAGTTTATGTTGCGTTTTGCTTTGAAAAAAGCGCTTAGCGCAACACTTGCTTCTTGTTGCAGCAAGCCGCTTTGCACTTCAACGCGATGGTTATGCCTTGAATCGGCAATTAAATTAAATACAGAACCGCACGCGCCAGTTTTTGGGTCTGAGGCGGCAAATACTAAACGCTTCACTCGCGCGTGGACCAAGGCCATTGCGCACATCGCGCATGGTTCAAGGCTTACATACATGGTGGTGTTGAGTAAGCGGTAATTGCCTAATTTCTGCCCTGCTTCGCGTAAAGCCAGTATTTCGGCATGCGCACATGGGTCAGATTGGCTAATGGTTTGGTTATGGCATTCAGCCAACACTTCGCCAGCTGCGCTAACGAGCACCGCACCTACCGGAACCTCATCAATACGTTCAGCAAGAGCAGCTTGCGCCAAAGCACGTTGCATGAATTGTTCATCCGCAACACTAAAATCGGCCATTATTCCCATTCTATGGTGGCTGGCGGCTTGCCTGATATATCATAAACTACACGAGAAACACCTTTTAACTCATTGATAATTCTATTTGAAACATTGCCCAACAGCTCATATGGCAAGTGTGACCAATGCGCAGTCATAAAATCGATAGTTTCCACCGCACGCAGTGCAATCACCCACTCATAGGCACGCGCATCACCCACCACACCAACCGATTTAACCGGCAAAAATACCGCGAAAGCTTGAGATGTTTTGTCGTACCAGCCCGAGTTACGCAATTCATCGATGAAAATGGCATCAGCTTTGGCTAACAATTCAACAAATTCCGGCGTAACCTCGCCCAATATGCGCACACCCAAGCCAGGCCCAGGGAACGGATGACGATACACCATGGCATGTGGTAAACCGAGTTCCACTCCAATGCGGCGCACTTCATCTTTGAATAATTCGCGCAATGGTTCAACCAAACCAAGCTTCATATGCTCGGGCAAGCCACCGACATTATGGTGCGACTTGATCACATGCGCCTTGCCGGTTTTGCTGCCCGCTGATTCAATCACATCAGGATAAATGGTGCCCTGCGCCAACCACTTAACGTTATTTAGCTTGTTCGATTCTTCTTCGAATATTTCAACGAACAATCGGCCAATAATTTTACGTTTAGCTTCTGGATCTGCAACACTTTTCAAGGCGGAAAAATAGCGCTCGGCAGCATTTATGCGTATCACTTTAACGCCCATGTGCTCGGCGAACATCGCCATCACTTGGTCACCTTCATTTAAGCGCAACAAGCCGGTATCCACGAACACGCAGGTTAAACGCGCTCCAATCGCTTTATGCAACAAGGCAGCCACTACCGATGAATCCACACCGCCGGAAAGCCCGAGCAATACATCGTCATTGCCAACTTGCGCTTGCACACGGGTAATTTGATCATCAATAATGTTGGCGGCAGTCCACAGCGCATTACAAGCGCAAATATTTTTTACGAAACGCGAAAGCAATGCTTCGCCAGATTGCGTGTGAGTCACTTCTGGATGGAATTGCACACCGTAGTAACGGCGCGCTTCATCAGCCATAGCCACAATCGGTACCTTATCTGTATTAGCAGTAACGGTAAACCCTTCTGGCACCGCGGTAACGCGATCACCGTGACTCATCCACACATTCAGTTGGGCTGTAGGGGCGAACCCATGTGTTCGCCCTTGTGCATCATTCAAACCATCCAGCAGCGCACATGCCTCAATCACATTCACTGAAGCTGCACCAAATTCTCGGTGATGTCCCGACTCAACACGACCACCAAACTGCACCGCCATAGTTTGCATACCATAACAAATGCCTAACACAGGCACGTTTAAATCAAAAACGTGTTTTGGCGCGCGCGGAGAATCTTGCTCAGTGGTGGATTCAGGGCCGCCGGAGAGAATAATGCCTTTCGGACCAAACGCAGCGATGTCTTCAGGATTATGATCCCAAGCCCATATTTCACAATACACGCCTAACTCGCGAATACGGCGGGCAATCAGCTGCGTATATTGCGCACCGAAATCGAGGATGAGTATCTTGTCGCTATGAATATCTTGCATCATTATCCTGCGCGGTAGTTAGGTGGTTCTTTGGTAATCTGCACATCATGCACATGTGCTTCACGCGCACCAGCATTGGTAACCCGCACAAATTTTGGCTTGGTACGCATATCTTCAATGGTGGCGCAACCCACATAGCCCATTGAGGCGCGAACTCCGCCGGCTAATTGATGCACAATCGAACCTAAGTGGCCACGATACGGCACGCGACCTTCAATACCTTCTGGCACCAATTTATCGGCGTCGGAAGCATCTTGAAAGTAGCGATCTTTGCTGCCCATTTCCATAGCGCCTAATGAACCCATGCCGCGATAGCTTTTATAGCTGCGGCCTTGGAACAGTTCAACATCGCCCGGCGCTTCTTCGGTACCGGCAAATAAACCACCAATCATAATGCTAGATGCACCTGCGGCTAATGCTTTAGCAATATCGCCGGAATATCGAATGCCGCCGTCAGCAATTAAAGGAATTTTGCCTTTCAATACTTCAGCCACCATGGATATTGCGGTGATTTGCGGCACACCGACGCCAGCAACAATGCGTGTGGTACAGATTGAGCCTGGGCCAACGCCAACTTTCACTGCATCGGCGCCGTAATCCATTAAGGCCAATGCCGCATCAGCGGTAACAATATTGCCACCAATAACATCAACATTCGGGAAATTTTTCTTAACCCAGCGAACGCGCTCCAACACGCCTTGCGAATGACCATGCGCGGTATCCACCACAATTACATCAACGCCTGCCTGTATCAATGCTTCAACACGCGCTTCGGTATCACCGCCCACGCCCACTGCAGCGCCAACCAGTAATTGTTCTTTGTCGTCTTTGGCGGCGTTTGGGTTATCGCGGGCTTTTTGAATGTCTTTTACAGTAATCAAGCCGCGTAATTGAAACGCATCGTTAACCACCAAGACTTTTTCAATACGGAATTTATGCATCAGAGCCAACACATCTTCGTCGCTTGCACCTTCTTGCACAGTAACCAATTTATCTTTTTTGGTCATAATGTGCCGTACTGGATCATCGAGCTTGGTTTCAAAACGCATATCGCGGCTGGTGACGATGCCCACCAATTGACCGTTATCAACCACCGGTACGCCAGAAATATTACGCGCACGCGTTAGCTTAATCACTTCGCCGATGGTGGTTTCAGGGTTAACCGTGAATGGCTCGCGGATAACTCCCGCTTCAAAATTTTTCACTTTAGCCACGTGCCCGGCTTGCTCGCTTAAAGACATATTTTTATGCAGGATGCCAATGCCACCCAATTGCGCCATGGCAATGGCTAAGCGTGCTTCGGTCACTGTATCCATAGCGGCCGATACGATAGGCAAATTGATGCGGATATTGCGGGTTAGCTGCGTGGCTAAGCGAACGTCTTTAGGCAAAATAATTGAGTGCGCAGGAACAAGAGAAACGTCGTCGAATGTGAGGGCTTCAGTGAGAATGCGTAGCATAGAGAGCTCCGAGCTTTTGAAGCAATCCATTATACTGAAATGCGCGCCACTGTGCTTGCTTAAACGTCTATGGCTTCGCAAGCTTCAAGTGTGTTCTGCATGAGAGTGGCCACAGTCATTGGCCCAACGCCGCCTGGAACCGGCGTTATCCAGCTAGCGCGCTTTGCTGCGGCTTCATAGGCCACATCGCCACACAAGCGACCATCGTCCATGCGATTAATACCCACATCAATCACCACAGCGCCTTCTTTCACCCATTCGCCCGGAATCATTGCTGGCCGGCCAACCGCAACCACCAGAATATCGGCTTGGCGAATTTGCGCTTCCAAAACATCTTGCGGTGTGAACTTGTGACAGGAAGTGACTGTGCAACCGGCAATCAATAACTCTAAACCCATTGGCCGCCCAACATGATTACTAACACCCACAATCACCGCATTTTTGCCGCGCACCGGCTGATCGGTATATGCCAATAAAGTGGTGATGCCTCGTGGTGTGCATGGCCGCAGGCCAAACTGGCGCAACGCCAAACGCCCAACATTCATTGGGTGAAAGCCATCAACATCTTTTTTCGGGTCAATACGGTCGATTAGCCATGTGCCATCGCGGCCATCAGGCAAGGGTAATTGCATCAAAATACCATGAATTTTTGGGTCATCGTTTAATTGATCAATCAATTGAACCAGCGCTTCATCGCTTGTATCAGCGCTTAGGTCATAGTCGAAAGCTTGGATACCCACACGCTCACAAGCGCGACGTTTATTACGAACATACACACTTGATGCCGGGTCAGTACCAACCAGCACCACGGCCAAGCCCGGGCAAGACTTGCCAGCCAGAACACGATTTTGCACTCGAATGGCCAAATCGCTTAATAAGGTATCGGCAATTCGCTTACCGTCCAGAACTTTCGCCGCCATGCATACGCCTTGATAATCTAGTGATACCCTATTATTGCGTAACTTCACAGGTAATACCATGACTAACCAAAGCCAACAAAGCGAACTTGAAGCAGCCACTTTCCGCCGATTAGTGCAGCATTTGATGATTGACCGCCCTGATGTGCAAAACATCGACTTGATGATTTTGGCTGGATTTTGCCGCAATTGTTTGTCGCAGTGGTATCAAGAGGCTGCCATTGAACGCGGATTATCATTGAGCAAAGAGCAGGCTCGTGAGAAAGTATATGGCGTGCCTTTTTCCGAATGGAAAAATACACATCAAGCAGAAGCTAGCGCCGAGCAATTAGCTGCTTTTGCTATTCAACAAGCAAAACATTCTTAAGGATTACCACTAATGGCTACTAAAAAAACTTCTTGGGCGGCTTTTCCAGCGAATACTAAAGACTTTAATTATTCTGGTGCAAAACTCGCTAAAGCCTGGAAAGTATTGCATATTGGCGATGGCGAACCGTTTCCCGATGACAAGCGTGCTGAAAGTTTACTAAAAGCAGCCGGCAAACATGCGCCAAAGCTCAACGCTGCTGAGTTAGCCGAACAACTTCAAGCAGCTTGGAGTGCATTTCATGCTGGTGAATTTCAACAGGCGTTTGAACGCGGTAGCAGTTTAGGCGCAGTTGGCACTAGTGTGGCAGCAAAAGCACTCGGCATTCACACCACCTATTTAGTTAAGAAGCCAGACGAACAATTAGCGCGTTATGAGCAGCTAGCAGAATTGGCCGAACAGGCCATTGCCATTTTGCCGAAAGAAGCCAATAGCTACTACCGCATGGCGTTTGGCTATGGCCGCTATAGCCAAGGCATTTCGATTGCCAAAGCCTTAAAAATGGGTTTAGCAGGAAAAGTAAAAACCGCATTAGACACTTGCTTAAAATTAAATCCAAAACATGCCGAAGCGCATTTAGCCAGCGCTCTATGGCATGCTGAAATCATCAATAAAGTAGGCAGCACATTGGGTGGATTTACCTATGGCGCGAAACGCAAACTGGCCGAAGAACACATGAAAACAGCATTGAAACTAGCACCTGATATGCCAATCGTGCATTCGGAACACGCACAGATGCTGCTACTTTTGGATGAAGACAACGAGCAAGAGGCCGCCGATGCCTTTGAACGCGCTACTAAATTAACCCCAACAGATGCCATGGATTTCTTGGATGCACGTTTTGCGCAGGAGCAGATTAGTTAAGCTGACAAGATTACTGTTGAATGATTAAGCTTGTTCTTGCATTACATTATGCGTGCTCCATAAAAAAAAAGGAACCCAGAGGGTTCCTTTTTTATTGAGCAGTATCGAAACTTACTTGACTTCAAAGTCTTTAGTTTGAACCACTGCACCATTAAGTGATACTTCCACCTTGTAATTACCTACAGGCCAAGCTTTTGGATTACTGATGGAAAAGTTAGTGTTTGCTGGACCAGTTAGTGCTAAATCTACTGAGTCTTCTTTAACAACATCACCGGTTTGATAGGTCCATTTCGCAGCCAATTTGCTGTTTCCTTCAACTGAGCCAGTAGTAGCAACAGCCGCATAGATTGTGTCGTTTCTGGCAAAACTTGTAGTTGAATCGGAAATTGCATTATTGGCGCCGACAGCACGCCCTAAATCAACCGAAACTACAGCAACCGAGGGAACAGGAGCAACAACTACAGGCGTAGGTGCAACTACAACGGGAGCTGTCTCAACGACAACCGGTGGTTCATTTTTTTTACAGGCATTCAACGACAGGCATGCAATAGCGGCTGAAGCGATGAAAAGTGTTTTAAGTGAATTGCGCATAAAGTTATTTTCCTTGTTCTGATTCGATAGCTGGGATAATAAGGATTTGGCCTGGGTAAATCTTATCAGGGTCGGATAATGTCTTGCTGTTTGCTTCAAAAATGGCACGCCACATGCTTGATTTACCATAATGTTGCTTAGCAATTCTTGACAGGTTATCTCCGCTTTGTACTTCATATGTGATTACAGATATTGATGTGATTTCAGCTGTTGATTCAACGACTGACTCTACTTGGCTGAAATCTGGCGCATCAATTTTTTGTGCCGTGCTTTCAACTGAACTACTGACTCCCGAAAAATCCGGTTTTTCTGTTTCAATTGCCATATTACTCTCCCATTAATTGGTATATACAATTAGGATTCTACTACGTTGCATGTAAAATTTTGTAAAAATATTGGCTTTAAGCATGAACAGAAAATTTACATTTAAATCATACAATTAATTAGAATATAGTGATGACTTATAAACTGCTTGGGGCACTACTAGCCCTTTTATTTCTGCTGCAAAACCCTTTGCATGCTCAAACACAAGATAAATCGGAGCAATACTTTCGTTCCGCATTGCTGTCCTATAAAAACCAAGACTATGCAAGTACGTATAAACAGCTGACGCCTTTGGTCAAAAAAAATTATGCGCCAGCACAAGCACAACTTGCATATATGTATGAATATGGCATTGGGGTTCGAAAAGATTCATCTGAAGCTAACAAACTTTATAAAAAACTTCTTAACCAATATACCGAAAGCGCAATGCTGGGTAATGTTGAAGCGCAATATCAAGTTGGGCAACTGTATTACGCGGGCAAAGGCGTGCCAGAGAATGTGCCTGAAGCCATGCGTTGGTATGTAAAAGCCGGCGAGCAAGGACATTTAGAATCACAATACAAACTCGCGTTGCTGTTTGATAGTGGTGAAAAAGCACCGCGCGATGCAAAAATGGCCGTTAACTGGTATAGCAAAGCGGCCGAACAAGGACATGCTAAATCGCAAATGTTTTTAGCCATTAAATACTATCGTGGTCGCGATGTGGCGCAAGATTATAGTAACGCAGCCAAATGGTTTCAAAAGTCTGCGGAACAAGGCATGGCTTATTCGCAAAGCGCTTTAGGCTTTATGTATGCGTCAGGCCAAGGCGTTAAGGAAGACAAACTGCAAGCCTTGAACTGGTACCGCAAAGGCGCGGAACAAGGCGATAAAGACAGCCAATACGATCTTGGTATGAAATTAAAAAAAGGCGATGGTGTGCCGCGTAGCATTCGCGAATCAGCGCAATGGTTCACTAAATCTGCCGAACAAGGGCAAATGGCCGCACAATTCGAATTAGCGCAAATGTATGCTAAAGGTGAAGGCCTAAAAATGGATGCTGTGTTGGCGTACGCTTGGTATAACGTAGCGATCATTAATGGCCACTATCCGGCCAGCAAGCTTCGCGATATTCTTGCCAAAACCATGAGCGCCGATGAAATTGCCGAAGCCGAACAATTAAGCTCGATGTGGAAATTTGGCCAAACGATGGCAAGAGAATAAAAATGCCTGGTGATAAAACTGGAATTAAGAACATGAAACCTAAGAAATACACCATTGTTTCAAATGATGGCAGCGTGCACCAAACCAATGACCCAAAGGTGGTTGAATACGCTGCACGCTTCGAGCAGATGACACCGAAACAGCAGAAACTGGTGATGGAAAAATTGCGTGAATTAAAGCGTCTTGATAAGGCGATTAAGAAAACCGACCAATAAAAACACCTCGAGTAAAGAGGTGAGATTTTTTTAAACTTGGTGGGCGGTGAGGGGTTCGAACCCCCGACCCTTGCCGTGTGAAGGCAATGCTCTACCGCTGAGCTAACCGCCCGAGAATCGGTATTTTAAGGGATTCGGCCAATTCAAGCAAGCGAACTACAGCAATTTACTCATGCGTGCGTTCAATAACGAAGCCGGTGCCTCAAAGCTATCCGAGCGCGATTCCTGCCAGTATTCGCGTAGGCTGGGGTGCTCAGGCTGTTCGCCGCGCAGAAGACTGCCTGGTGTTAGTTGCGGATACACTTTCGACAAAGGTAACGCCATTTGCGCGCTGACGCGACGGATGATGTGCTCTGGACCGAACTGTTCGGGATGATCAAGACCGGATGCCGCTAATATCTCTGCAAGAGCTTTGACAGTGTTTTTCTGAAAATGATAGACACGCTCTGATTTATCGAGCGGATCCAAGCCTTTCTGTCGATTCGGATCCTGTGTTGCCACACCGGTTGGGCATCGGTCGGTATGGCAGGTCTGCGACTGAATGCAACCGACTGCAAACATAAAGCCACGTGCAGCATTGCACCAATCAGCGCCAATTGCCAGCGTTCGTGCAATATCAAAGCCGGTGATAATTTTACCCGCCGCACCAATTTTAATTTCCGAACGTAAATTTAAGCCCACTAAAGTTTGATGCACCAACATTAAAGCTTCACGCAGTGGCATACCCACATGATCAGAAAATTCTAATGGTGCTGCACCCGTGCCGCCTTCGCCGCCATCAATCACAATAAAATCTGGCAATATTTGGCTTTCTTGCATGGCTTTAGCAATAGCAAACCATTCCCACACATGACCAATGCAAAACTTAAACCCAACTGGCTTGCCACCCGAAAGCTCACGCAGTTTTTGTACAAATTGAAGCAGCTCAACTGGCGTTGAAAAGGCCGAATGCTTAGACGGCGACAAGCAATCCTGGCCCATCGGCACGCCACGTGCCTGTGCAATTTCAGCGCTAACTTTAGCACCCGGTAAAATACCTCCCTGCCCCGGCTTTGCACCTTGCGACAACTTCACTTCAATCATTTTAACCGATTCACGTAAAGCATTCAGGCGAAAATTTTCTTCGCTGAAACTACCATCAATATTGCGGCAACCGAAATACCCAGAACCAATATTCCAAACCAAATCGCCACCATGTTCTAAGTGATAACTAGAAATAGAACCTTCGCCGGTATCATGATAAAACCCACCTTTTTTTGCGCCCAAATTCAAGGCACGAATGGCATTGGCCGACAGCGCTCCAAAGCTCATCGCAGAGATATTAAATACCGCGGCATTATACGGCTGCTTACATTGCTGCCCGCCTACGCGAATACGAAAGGGCTCGATGGCAACAGGCGCAGGCTGAATGGAATGATTAATCCATTCGTAGTTATCGGCATACACATTGATTTGCGTACCGAATGGGCGCTTGTCTAGCTCTTGCTTAGCGCGTTGATACACAATTGAGCGCTGCTGGCGTGAAAATGGCGCTTCTTCGGTATCGGATTCAAACAGATATTGGCGTAGCTCAGGCCGAATGGATTCAATCAAAAACCGTGCGTGTGAGAGTATTGGATAATTACGTTTTATAGCCGATTTACGTTGAAGCAAATCATGCACGCCAACAGCTGTTAAAAATGCAAATAGAATTAAAGGCCATACAGCCCAATTGTGCCCTTGAATGATGCTTGCTATGCAAGAGAGTACGTTGACAACCGAAAGCCAAAAAAGCCAAGAACGTGACAGTGGTGGCATAAACAGTATCCAATAACAACGTTACCGCGATTATATCGTTAAACTCCCAAACGATCGCGAATGTCGTACCACAATGCGCCAAGCGCGCTAAATGGCACACGGAATAAACGTCCACCCGGGAATGGATAATGTGGCAGTTTTGCGAATACATCAAAGCGTTCGGTTTGGCCACGAATGGCTTCTGACAAGACTCGGCCAATCATATGTGTGTACGTAACGCCATGCCCAGAGCAGCCTTGCGCGTAATAGATATTGTTTTCCAAGCGCCCCACTTGCGGCAAGCGCGATAAAGTTAGTAGAAAATTACCGGTCCAGGCATAGTCGAACTTCACACCTTTAAGTTGCGGAAATGTGCCTTCCAAATTTGGGCGAATATGCGCATCAATATCGGCTGGGTCTTTAGCACCATAGACCACCCCACCACCAAAGATAAGCCGTTTATCGGCGGTCAAACGATAATAATCGAGCAGGTAATTGGTGTCTTCCACGCAGTGGTCAGTGGGCAGAACATCTTGCCAATTGGCCAAAGGTGCAGTGGCAATAACTTGTGTGCCGCACGGCATTGCTTTAGCGGAAAGTTTCGGCTCTAAATCGCCAATATAGGCATTGCAGGCAATAATCACGAATTTGGCATGCACTTCGCCCTGCGCAGTTTTAACCACCGCTGTTTCGCCACGATTTATATTTGTGACCGGTGATTGTTCAAAAATAATACCGCCCAAAGATTCAAACGCCGTTGCTTCGCCTAAGGCAAGATTTAAAGGATGAATATGTCCGCCGGTTGGGTCAATTAATAATGCTTTGTATTGATCGGTTTTAACATAATTTTGAATCTCGGCACCTTCGACAATCTGCATTTTCAACGAATCGTATTTTTCCCATAATTCTTTGTGCTCATGCAATCCAGCAACTTTCTTCTGGGTTTTGGCAGCATAAATACCGCCATCTTTCAAATCGCATTGAATATTGTATTTCGCCACACGTTCGCGAATCACCCGCGCACCTTCAAAAGCCATATTGCCCATCGCCGCGGCAACTTGCGGGCCATAGGATTTTTCAATCACATCAATATCGCGCGAATAGCTGTGCACAATTTGCCCGCCATTTCGGCCAGAGGCGCCCCAACCCACTTTCGCGGCCTCAACAACCACCACCTTAAAGCCCGCTTCAGCCAAATGTAGCGCCGAAGAAAGCCCTGTATAGCCAGCACCAACAACACATATATCGGCATCATGGCGGCCTTGCAACACAGCGCGTTCAGGCTGTGGGTTGGCTGTTGCGGCATAAAAAGACGGGGCATGCTGGTTGATAGTCATTAATGCGTTCAATATATTTGAATAGTGTTGAAAATAGTACATCATAACGCTTCAAATGCCTACAATCACTTGAAAAAAACTGCCAATTTACACGCTAAATCAGTAAACTAGAAAGAAGATAACGAAGGATTTATATGATTCAAGCACTCACCCCTAAGCAACTACTTTTTACCTTTGCTGCATGCACGGCCTGCTTTTTCAATACAACGGCCTTTGCCGCTGAGCAAAAACCCGTTACGCAGCAAGAAATAGCCGCTGGAACAAAACAATACATCCCAAGCCAGCAGGCACAAGGCGGCCAGTATGTTGCCGACATAGCCTTAAGTGCTTACGTGAATAAGGTTGGACAACGTTTAGCAAAAGCCTCTGAATCGCCGAATTTGCCCTATGAATTTGTAGTGATTAACGACGGAACCATGAATGCATGGGCTTTGCCAGGCGGTAAAATTGCGATTAATCGCGGTTTATTGGTTGATCTACGCGATGAAGCCCAACTTGCTGCGGTATTGAGCCATGAAATTAGCCATGTAACTCGTCGTCACAGCGCCCGTATGCAGAAAAAAAGCAGTGGCACCAGCTTGCTTGGCGCTTTAGCTGGCTTGGCTGTTGGTGCAAAAATCCCGCAACTCCAAGATCTTGCTATGCAAGGCACAGGATTGGTGACGCAAGGCTTTCAAGCCAATTACAGCCGAGATTACGAAACGCAGGCCGATAATGTTGGCTTGGCGCTACTAGCTAAAGCTGGCTACGACCCACTGGCCGCGGTTGAAATTCAAGAGTTATTTTTAAGTAAGTCTCAGAACAAAAATAGTACTGGAATTTCGGCATTTTTTGCCTCGCATCCGCCATCAAAAGAACGTATTGCGAATAATAAGGCGAACTTAGTGGCTATGCCCGCTGGAGGAATGCGTCAAAAAGCAGAATATGAAAAAGCAATTTCTGTTTTATTGCGCGATAAACCAGCCTATGCGCTGTATCAAAAAGCGATAACGGAAGCGGGCAAAAACAAAAACTACAGCCAAGCGCTGAGCTATACCGAACAAGCTATAGCATTGCAGCCTAAAGAAAATCTATTCTGGGAATTCAAAGGTGTGATCTTACAACGGCAAAAACTTGTTCGTGAAAGTATTGCACCGTTCGACAAATCAGTGGCTGCCAACAGCGGGTTTTTTAGGCCATATATTTACCGCGGTATGGCGTATAAAGAATTAGCCAATTGGGTGCAAGCTGAAAGCAATCTGAAGGTCAGTATGAATATGTTGCCAACGCAGTATGCGGCGTATCATCTTGGTGAAGTCAATTTGAAACTGCGCAACCGCGAACAAGCCATAAAATACTTTCAAGCTGCAGCACAAGGCGGTGGCGAGCTTGGCCAAGCCGCTCAACAACAACTAATAAGACTGCAACAAGGTATATAACTAACAACAGTTTTACAACGCGTTGATTGGAAGCTTCAAATACTGAACGCCATTGTTTTCGGGCGTAGGAAAATGCCCAGCTCGCATATTCACTTGTACGGCTGGCAGCAATAATACCGGCATAGAGAGCGTGGCATCGCGCGCTTGGCGCATGCTGACGAACGCTTGTTGAGTGATGCCTGCATGCACATGCACATTGTTGTCGCGTTGTGCCTTAACACTCGTTAGGAATTGCTCTGTGCGGCTGTTGGGCGGGTAATCATGGCACATATACAGCTTGGTGTTGTCAGGCAAACACAATACTTTCTGAATCGATGCATACAGCAATTCAGCACTGCCACCAGGGAAATCGCAGCGTGCGGTGCCGTAATCTGGCATAAACAGCGTATCGCCAACAAACCCATGGATGCACTCACTATCTTCAATAAGATACGACATACAAGCTGGCGTATGCCCAGGCGTGTGCATAGCTCGAAGTGTAAATTGCCCAATCGCTAAGCAGTCGCCATCCTGCAACAAACAATCAAACTGGCTGCCATCGCGCTGAAACTCACTGCCTAAATTAAACAAGCTGCCAAAAACCTGTTGAACCTGAACAATATCTGACCCAATAGCGAGCTTTCCGCCCAATTGCTTTTGTAAATACACTGCCGCTGACAGATGATCGGCATGCACATGGGTTTCTAAATGCCAGAGAATATTGAGCTGACATTGATTCGCACGTTGCAGTATTTGATCAGCCGAGTCCGTTGTAGTGCGCCCAGATTTCGAATCAAAATCCAACACACTATCAATGATCACAGCTTCTAGCTTTTCATTGTCGTAAACCAAATAACTAAACGTAGATGTATTTAGGTCAAAAAAAGCCTCAATGTGTAGCTTGCCATTCATAAGCGAATAGTCCGTGCGTAAAAAGAAAACTTTACCATGACTACGAACAACAAAAAACTTCCGTTTAAGCGGTTTAGTGGTGCCTACTAGGTTATTAAATAAACTGCATACAGTAAATTCAAGCGCTTAGTCTGTTCATAAATTTATGTTGAATTTAAGTTAGTATTATTACTAAACTTATCCTAAAATGACCTTCCAGCATCTCAATCTCTGAGACTTGCCCAAGCCAAACTACGGCCATGAACGCACAATTCCTAAACACCACTGCGCATTTTCTTGGCGCAGCCGCCATCGACCCTCCGTTTCTGCGTTTGCCAGTCATGGGAGCACGCGTCCAGCTCGGCTTTCCATCGCCTGCCGATGACTTTCTTGACGACACACTTGACCTCAACAATCTGCTGATTCGAAACCCAGCGGCAACCTTCTTTTACCGCGCCCACGGCAATTCGATGCTACGTGCGGGGATTTTATCTGGCGATATTTTGGTGGTTGACCGATCCGTGACTGTGCAAAACAACGATATTGTATTGGCCTGTTGGGGCGGTGAATCGCCAATCTGTAAAATCATTAAGGGCATGCCTGAGCGGATTGAACTGCATTCGGCAAATCCAAATTACCCCGTGTTAATCCCGCCACAAGATGCTGAGGTAGAACTGTTTTGCGTAATTGATGTGGTTCGGCAGTTGGTTGGGGAGCGAGAACGTCGTGTTCGCTCTCGTTGACGGCAACAACTTCTACGCCAGCTGCGAACAGGTGTTCCAGCCCGTATTGCGTGAGCGGCCTCTGGTGGTGCTGTCGAACAATGACGGCTGCGCCATTGCCCGTTGCGCACAATCCAAAGCACTCGGTATTGCTATGGGTCAGCCAGCCCACCAATTAGGCGAATACGTGCAACGCTTTGGTTTGCAAATGCGTTCCGCGAATTTTGGCTTGTATGGTGATATGAGTGCTCGTGTGGTGGAAACGCTGCGCGAGTTCTCCAAACGCATTGAGGTGTATTCCATTGATGAGAGCTTTCTGGATTTGTCCGGCATCAAAGATAGACTTTCGCTAGGGCACGATATCCGCTTTACTGTGAAGCAATGGACGGGCATTCCCTGCTGCGTAGGTATTGGACAGACTAAAACATTGGCGAAGTTGGCCAACAAATGGGCGAAGAAACATGGCGGGGTGATTGATGTATCAAATTCAGCTGAACGCGATGTCATTATGGCTCAGTTTCCAATTGAGGATTTATGGGGGGTGGGTCGTAAGTGGTCAGTCAAGCTCAATCAACGCGGCATCTTCACCGCGCAAGACCTTGTGCAAGCACCCACCGACGAGCTATTAAAAGCCTTTGGTGTAGTGATGACCCGAACTCAGCGCGAGCTACAAGGGCGACCTTGTATGGGTTTAGAAGAACAAGAACCCGATAGACAGCAGATTCTAGTATCTCGGTCATTCGGGCGACGCATAGAGGCACATCATGAAGTGCAACAAGCAGCAGCAACTTTTGCTATTCGTGCCTGCGAGAAATTGCGTAAACGCGGTTTGGTGGCCACAGGCGTTTGGTTATTTGCCCAAACCGATTCGTTTAAGCCGGAACTACCACAACACCACCCAAGCCGTGCAATAACGTTGCCGGTGGCGACTAGCGATACTCGAATAGTCTTAGAAGGCTTGCGCGGGCTATTTCGGGGCTTTCTACGCAAAGGCTATTGCTATAAGAAATGCGGCGTTGCGTTGCTTGACTTGAGCCGCCCAGAGAACCTGCAACATGATTTATTCCAAGCGTCCACTGTTGGCAATGAAGTGCTGATGAGCACACTAGATGCCATCAACCGAAAGTTTGGCAAAGGCTCAGCAGGATTTGCGGCAAGCGGCTGGAAGAAAAACCCTGACTGGGGTATGCGGCAGAAGAATGTATCGCCACATTACACGACGCGGTGGGATGACTTGCCATTAACGAGGTGCTGACATGAGAACGATCCAATAAAAAAACCCGCACTTAGCGGGTTTCTAGGATGTTACAGGAAGCTAATGAATCTACTACTGGTGCCCTGAGCCGGACTCGAACCGGCACGGTATCACTACCGGGGGATTTTAAGTCCCATGCGTCTACCAATTTCGCCACCAGGGCAGGTGTGCGTTAAAAATGGAGGCCTGGGCCGGAATTGAACCGGCGTACGCGGCTTTGCAGGCCGCTGCATAACCACTCTACCACCAGGCCGGTGATCTACATTTTAACCATAAAACATACACTGTTCTATGTCTTTCAAATAAAAAACCTCGGCGAACCGAGGCTTTAAATCTGGAGCGGGAAAAGAGACTCGAACTCTCGACCCCGACCTTGGCAAGGTCGTGCTCTACCAACTGAGCTATTCCCGCGGGAGATAACTATTATCATTTTTTTGGCGATTTCTGTCAAGCCTGAATTAACATTTTATTTCTGCATGCTAGGCCAAGCCGCCCGTAAATAGTCCATTCCTGACCATAAAGTTAAGGCTGCGGCAATGGTTAATAGACTTTGTCCAATCAGGAAAATCGGTAAGCCAAACAAGTTTTCGTAAAATAATAAACACCCTAAGGCCGTCATTTGGAAAATGGTTTTTAGTTTACCTAAACCAGCTACTTTAACCAAACCGTGTGCGCCCATTTGTGCCATCCATTCACGCAGCGCTGAAATAGTGATTTCTCGGCCCACAATAACCGCCGCTAATATCGCCATATATACGGTGTTGTGTCGTTGCACCACAATAAACAAAGTAATAGCTACGGTTAACTTATCAGCAACTGGATCAAGGAATGCTCCAAATGTGGAGCCCATGTTGTATTTGCGGGCAATCCAGCCGTCAAGCCAATCCGAAAGTGCACCTAATACAAAAACCGTGGTGGTTAAGATATTGCTGTATTTGTGCTCCCAGTAAAAAAATGACACCATCACTGGGATAGTGGCAATACGGAAAATTGTTAGCCATGTTGGGATGGTAATTTTCATAGTGACACCAGATCAATACCATGCAAACTGGCATAAATTCGTTCAGCCAAGGCTTGGTTTATGCCGTCAACACGTGCGATTTCTTCCACCCCAGCTCCTTTTAATCCAGACAAGCCACCAAAATGTTTTAACAAGCTTGATCGGCGCTTTGCACCTATTCCTTCTATGTTTTCTAGTGTACTCGTATCGCGTGCTTTCTGTCTTCTGCCACGATGCCCTGTAATAGCGAATCGATGTGCTTCATCGCGTACTTGCTGAATCAATTGCAAGGCCATAGAATCAGCGCCTGGCTTAAGATGCCTGCCATCTGCTAGCACTAAAGTTTCTTCGCCAGCCTTGCGTTCTGGGCCTTTAGAAACACCCACAATACACACCGAGGTGATATCCAGTTGCTTCAACACATCACGTGCTTGGCTTAACTGCCCTTCCCCGCCATCAATCAGCAATACATCGGGCATAACGCCTTGTTCAAGCGCACGTTTGAAACGCCGCGACAAGGCCTGATGCATGGCAGCGTAATCATCGCCTGGGGTAATATCGGTGATATTAAAACGCCGGTATTGGCTAGGCAGAGCGCCTTCTTCATTGAAAACCACATTTGAGGCAACGGTTGCTTCGCCTTGCGTGTGTGAAATATCAAAGCACTCAATACGTTGTGGAGCTTGCGCTAAATCGAGTAATTTTTGAAGTGCAACAACGCGTTGTTGCTGGGCTTGTTTACCGTGCCGCTCAGTGGCTAACGCTAAAATAGCATTATGTTTGGCCATATCTAAAAAGCGTGCGCGCTCACCGCGGACACTGCTCTTAATTTCGATTTTACGTTTACCCAATTCTGAAAGTACTGTTTGCAATAGTTCTTGATCTTCAATTGCGTGGCTCAAAATCAGTTCTTTGGGCGGTGTTCGTAACAGATAAAATTGGCTGATAAAGGCCGACATGACTTCTTCAGGCATTTCCTCGCCATGGCATTTAGGAAAATAAGCTCGGGTACCAAAACTGATACCATTTCTAAAGCTTAAGCACATTACACAAGCGGTGTTTCCTTCCATTGCTACAGCAAGCACATCCATGTCCACTTGATCGCCTTCCACATACTGCTTAGCCTGAACTTTGCGAATACTGGCAATTAAATCGCGTAATGTAGCGGCTTGCTCAAACTCAAGGCGTTGGCTGGCGGCATCCATATTGGTGGTTAAATCATCCACCAGTTCATTACTTCGGCCCTGTAAAAACATCGAGGCACGTTTAATACTTTCATCGTAATCGCGCGGACTAATAAGACCCACACAAGGCGCCGTACATCGGCCTATTTGATGTTGTAAACATGGCCTAGAGCGATTCCTAAACACCGTATTTTCACAGGTTCGCAAGCGAAAGATTTTTTGCATCAACTCCATCGTATCGCGAACTGCCAATATACTTGGATACGGGCCGAAATAGCGTCCTGAAATTGTTCGAGAACCGCGATGAAAGGCTATTCTCGGCCAAGTTTCGTCAGTGATAACAATATACGGATAACTTTTATCATCACGCAGCAAAATATTGTATTTGGGCTTAAGCGACTTAATCAACTGATTTTCAAGAATCAGCGCTTCGGCCTCGGTGCGTGTAATGGTGGCTTCCATACGCCTAATTTGCTTAACCATTAGGCTAATGCGACGCGACGAAACATCTTCGCGGAAATAGTTGGCGACGCGTTTTTTTAAGCTGCTTGCTTTGCCCACATACAACACCAAATCATCATCGCCATACATCCGATAAATGCCCGGCGCATTCGACAAATCCTGTACAAAACGTTTGCCATCAAAACTAGGCGATTGAACGTCATCCATGTTTGAATTAAGCCGTCTGAATGCTAACGCGGGATAAATATTCAGTAGCGAAAAAATACCGATGAATCTGACTACTCGCGCTATCTGCAATCCACAGCGATTCTTGGTCTAGTGCTAGCGCACTCGGATTTACCAGAGATTGCATCAAGGGATAAGAACTCAATGTATTGGTGGTTAAATTAATTGAACGCACCATATGATTATAGGAATCGGCCACCCACAAGAGGCCATTCTTTTCATCAACCAGTACTGCACTCGGATGCTGCAATCCGGCGGTCTTGCGCATGCCATCTTCCTTGCCATATTGATATAAGCCCAGACCAATAATAGTATTCACTCGGCCCTCGGGAATAGCCACTGTGCGAATTGAAGAAGAACTTCCTTCAGCCACAAATAAATGATTTTTACTGCCCGAAAGTGCCAGCGGATGCGCCATTTCAGAGCGTGTACCAACACCATCAAGCAAGCCCAGCGTGCCTTTGCCTGCCAATTGTGAAAAATGTAAATTAGCCAGATTGAAAGCACTTAAACAATTATTGCCGGAATCGGCCACAATCAGCAAATCTTGATGAACAACAACCGCACTTGGATTATTTAACTGCACATCAGAATGCACCCCCACTACGCAATCTTGCGTAAAGCCCGGCTTGCCATTACCTAGGATAGAATCAATCATGCCATCCAAAAGGCGTATGCGTCGAATGGCATGATTACCAGTATCGGCCACATATAAATATTCACGGCTTGCGCTCATGCCCATCGGACGATTGAAGCTTGCCTCGGCTGAATTGCCGTCTAGATACAGCGGCAAGCCATTGCCAAACACCCGTTTTACACTGCCATCAATCGTGCATTCCAAGACCCGATTATGCCCAGAATCTGCGATGTACAATAAGTTTTTATGGATTAGCAAACCGCAGGGGCTATTCAAGACACTGAAGCTTTTTGATTTGGGTTTGGCTTGCAAAAGCTTGGGCTTAGCAGGCACTGTATTTTTGACTGCAAGCACTAATTCGCTCACCGCAGACTCTATGTCTTTTTTGTGATTATCGCCACTAAATTGTCCCACCACAAAACCATTATCATCTATCAAAACAACACTTGGCCACGATTGAATGTCGTAGTGCTGCCAGGTAATCCATTGCGCATCGTTGGCAACAGGGAGTTGTATATCTAAACGGTTAAGCACTTCGAGCACTGTTTTGCTTTCTAACTCTGCCGAAAATTTTGGCAGATGAATGCTCAGCACCGATAATTTATCCTGATATTTCCGCTGTAACTGTTGCATATCGGCAAGCACGTTATGGCAATACACCGACGTTGCATTCCAAAAAACTAAGGCCACAACTCGGCCTTTATGCTCGGCAATTTTCTGCGGATCAGCATTAATCCAAGCAAGTTTCTGGCTTAATTCAACAGCCGCTTTAATACTCATATATCGCTCCGGTGCATCATGTATTCGCTTGCAATAAGGAATTAGACTGCAACCTTAAGTAAAAATCATTGGCCAGCAACAGATCTTCTGCTGTATCAACGCCAGCAGGAAATGGCTCGCAGGTTTCTGCAATGGCAATAGAGTAACCATTTTCCAACACTCTAAGCTGTTCTAGTGATTCACAACGTTCAAGCAAGCTAACTGGCATATCAGTAATTGTTTTTAAGAACCCAGCGCGATAAGCATAAATACCAATATGACGCTGTGCAATGTGCGGCAGTGCTGAATTTGCATCGCGAGGCCAAGGAATCGGTGCACGGCTGAAATACAAGGCCAAACCGTTCGAACTTCGCACCACTTTTACGCTATTGGGATTTTCAAACTGCTCAAGATTGGTAATTGGCGTGCACAAAGTGGCCATTGGGCTTTGGTATTGCTGCAGTAATTCAGCAATCTGTTTAATACCTGCAGCTGGCGCGAATGGCTCATCGCCTTGTAAATTAACAATAATCTGGTCGTTATGCCAAGCCAACTGTTTTGCGCATTCGGCTAATCGGTCTGTCCCGGATTGATGGCTTATGGCAGTCATCAATACCTGCACTCCATCCATACAAATAGCATCAGCTATGCGCTGATCATCGGTTGCAATAACTACTTGCTTAGCACCAGCCATTAACGCCCGCTCCGCAACATGTTGAATCATCGGTTTATCACCAATCAACAACAACGGTTTGCCCGGCAAACGGCTTGAGGCAAAACGCGCTGGAATGGCAACAATAAAATCAATCATAAACTCTTCTGTACTTGTGCAATAAAACGATTGAGCTCAATAAAAAATCCATGTGATAGTATCGCATCAACCGGTACCACCCAAACATCTTGGCGATTCGATGTACTAAATTTTACGGCATCTTTCTCGGTCATCAAAATTGGGCCAGATACCGGCAAATCTGCTGAATTAAACGTATGATGGTCCGGAAATGGGTGCGAAATTACTACAATTCCCAATGCCTTCAGCGCATCAAAGAAACGCTGTGGGTGTCCAATTCCAGCTATGGCATGAACTGTTTCACCAGTAAAATCACGCAAGGCCTTCCGTTCGCCTGACAACAGATGATAGCACTGCACCAGCTGCAGCTGCATGGCAAATGCTTCTGTGGTGTCTTCAAGCAAGCCATTGCCTACTCGTAAATCAACCCCGCGCACTGCTTCGCGCAACGGCCCAGCAGGCAGCAAATGGCCATTGCCATACAGTCGCATGCTATCGAATACTTCAATCTCAATCTGCCTAGGCAAAGCACGGTGTTGCATGCCATCGTCTGAAATAATGATGTCACAACCCTGCTCAACTAAAAAAGTCGCAGCGCAAAAGCGCTTTGCATCAACACGCACAAGTACGCCCGTGCGTTTAGCAATTAGAAATGGCTCATCACCACTGGCATCAATAGAAGTGCTGGCAATAACAGATTGCGCATGGCGACTCTTACGCCCATAGCCACGACTCACCACACCCGGCCTAAAGCCTAAGCTTTTAAGCGCATTGACCAGCGCAATGATTAGTGGTGTTTTGCCGGTGCCGCCCACCGTGAAATTGCCAACCACAATAACTGGCACCGATAATTTTTGTGTGTTAAATGGGCTTTGCCATTTCAGCAAAAATGCATACAAGCGCTCGATAACGCGCAATAGCAAATTGGGTTTTGAATGGCTATACCATTGTTTATTGAGCCACGACTCAAGGCCTAACACTAGCCACCGTCCGTTTCTCGGAACTGCATTTTATGCAGATGGCTGTATAAGCCACCATTTGCGAGCAGCTCATGATGCGTACCACATTCAACTAAACGCCCTTCATCGAGTACTAAAACTTGATCCGCATGTTCAACCGTGGATAATCGATGAGCAATAATCAATGTGGTTCGATCAGGGATTAAATGCGCTAAGGCATCTTGCACTAAGCGCTCTGATTCGTTGTCTAAGGCCGCGGTAGCTTCATCAAGAATTAGTATCGGCGCATCTTTCAAGATGGCGCGCGCTATGGCTAAGCGCTGCTTCTGACCACCACTTAGGCGGCTTCCGCGCTCACCGATTTTGGTATGCATGCCTTCAGCAAGCTTCACCACAAATTCTTCAGCATTAGCAGCACGAAGCGCTTGCCAAACTTCTTGCTCAGTGGCACTGGCTTTGCCATAGCGAACATTGGCCAATACCGAATCATCAAACAGCATTACTTGCTGGCTAACTAAAGCAATTTGTTGGCGCAGGCTAACTAGTGTGTAATCACGGATATCAAAGCCATCTATGCGAATTTTACCGCTGCTTGGTTCATAAAAACGTGGCAATAGCCGAATCAACGTTGACTTACCACTACCTGATCGACCAACGATAGCTGTGACAGTGCCAGGTATTGCGGTAAAAGAGAGCTCAGACAAAGCTGGCTTGCCATCGGCGGTGTAATGCACGCTAACATCTTCAAAACTGATAGCGCCTTTAACTCGGGAAGCTTCAATATCACCATGATCAGCTTCATCGGGCTGATCAAGTACGGCAAACAAACGTTCGCTGGCTGCAACACCGCGCTGAATGATGCTCTGCACATTGGTGATGCGTTTCAAAGATGGCAATAAAACCATCATGGAAGTCATCAAGGTAACGAAAGAACCCGCTGACATTCGGCCTTGCGTGGCTTCATGGCCTGCAACCACCAAAATCACCGCTAGTGCAAAGGCAGCCAGCAATTGCACAATCGATGAAGCGCTAGCGCGAGTTGATTCAACTTTCATGTGCATTTTTAAATTGCCACGAGCAATCTCGCCGTAACGATTTTCCGCTGCATACTGCATGCCATAAACTTTAACTTCTTGCTGAGCAGAAAGCGTTTCTTCGGCAGTTTGTGCCAATTTGCCAACACTTTCTTGAATACCGCGATTAATGCGGCGATAACGGCTACTGACTTTGCTTGAGATAAAGCCAATAATTGGCACAACAAGCAGTACTGCCAAAGTCACTTTCACACTTTCATTGAGCATAACGGCTAGTAGTGCCAATATTGTTAAGGAGTCAGTAATAGCGATTTTGATTGCTTCGCTGCTAGCCTGCGCCACTTGGTCGGTGTCGTAATTTAGGCGACTTACCAACATTGGAACCGGTTCATGATCAAAGCGCTTGCTTGGCATCCGAAGGAATTTACCTAGCACTTGCTGCCGCAAATCAAACACAACACTTCGGCCCGTTCGTGCCATGCCATAGTCAGTAATCCATGTGGCTATGCCGCGCACCAAAAAAAGACCAAGAATAGCTAGCGGAAGTAACCAATTTACGTCAGGATTTTTAGCAACAAAAGTTACATCAACAATGGGTTTCATCAGCATCGTAAAAGCACCGGCCGACAACGCTTCGATAACCATACCAATGCTTGCAACAATAAGATATAAACGATGCTTGCGCGTGTAGCCTAGTAGGCGCTTATAGATTAGCCAAGCGCTACTTTCGGTCGCTGCGCTCACTGTTTTTTCTCTGGGGTAGTGGCAATTGATATATGTGAGAAACCAAGCTGGCCAATAGCGTCCATGGCAGTGATTACCGATTGATGGCTGGTTTTTGCATCGGCTTGAATCACAATTGTGCGTTTTTTGTCGTTACCCGCCTGTTGGCTAATCGCCTCTTTCAAACTGTTTAAATCGCTCCTAACTAAAGCCGTGTTTCCCACAAAATAATTTCCAGATTTATCCACCAAAATAACCAAAGGTTTAATTTGTTGCTCAGGCTGGCTGGCCTGGCTACTAGGCAAAGTGATTTTCAAAGCCGAGCGATTATTGAAGCTGGTGGTTACCACAAAGAAAATAATCAAAGTAAACACCACATCAATCAATGCGGTTAAATTGATATCAACATCGTCTTCAGTACTGGATGTATCAAAACGCATGGATTCGCTTACTCCGCTTGCTTTGTTTCAAGCACATCAAGCACATTCATGGCAATTTTTTCCATTTCAATCAAATAGCCAGCTACTTTGCCTCTAAAATAGCGGTGTAGCATCAGCGCCGGAATAGCCACAATCAAGCCACTGGCTGTTGATATTAATGCTTGCCCAATACCACCTGCCAACTGATTGGCATCACCAACGCCGGTGGTGAGGATGGTTAAAAACATTTGAATCATGCCAATTACCGTTCCCAATAAGCCCAACAAAGGTGAAATAGAGGCAATGCTGCCTAAGGTTGGCAGAAAACGATTTAAATCAAAACTAACATGCCGCCCAACATCCTCGATGCGCTCTTTGATAATATGCCGTGGCCGATGACGGACAGATAATGCCGCAGCAAGCAGCTCGCCGAGTGGCGAATTGAGCTTTAAGCGCTGAATTTCAGTGCTATCTAGGGTTTTGCCGCGCGACCAATTCTCAATGTCTTGCACAATGCCGTGCGGAATCACTTCTGAGCGCCGTAAAGTCCATAGACGTTCTAAGCTAATGGCTGTGGCTAACACCGCCAATATAAGCAAAGGCACCATGACCCAGCCACCGGATGTCAGTAATTCCAACATAGAGCCTCAATGTAATATTTATGTATTCCATAGCATAGCCTGAGATGCGTTATTAGGCTATTTTATTGATGCTGAGCCTATTTGATTATATTCCAGCAGCTCACGTTGCCAATAATGCCTGCCATCCAATCTAGCGCGATAATGCCATTGCCAGCCATCTGGGCCAGACTGCAACTCGGCCCAACCGCTTTCCACTGTATTAACCAGCTGTGCACCGGCTTCTTGGTAGCGCTCAGCCACCAGATGATTCGGGTGTTTGAAGCGATTTTGAAAGCCACTGGAAACTAGTGCAATACGCGGCTTAACCTGCGCCAAAAACATGGGCGATGATGAAGTTTTACTGCCATGATGTGGCACCAATAAAATATCGGATTTTAGCGAAGCGCCATAATGCTCAACAAGCTGATATTCGGCATTGGCTGAAATATCACCCGTTAACAACACTGTTTGCCCTTGGGCATGGATTTGCAGCACACAAGAGCCGTCATTATCAGAGTGTTCGCCTTGACTCTCTGGCCATAAATAACTGAACTGCACACCATCCCACTGCCATGAATCGCCACGTTTACATGCGCTAGCATTGGTTAATGGATACGAAGCTTCAAGCGCGATGATATTGATATTGGCCTGTATGGCTGGCAAGCCACCCGCATGATCATTATCGGCATGGCTAATGACAACTTTATCTAATTGCTTAATCTGTAAAGCACGTAAAGCCGGAACAATACTGGATTCGCCGCGACTGAAACCTTTATCTTTCCCAGCGCCGGTATCGTACAACAATGTATGATTTTTAGTGCGTATAAGAACGGATAAACCCTGCCCCACATCAATCATGGCAATACGCATGCGGCCATTGGGTATTTCATCATGTATGGGAACTAGGATTGGCAATAAAAGCGCTATGCCCAGCCATTTGCCCGGCATGGCCTTAGGCAAAACACAAACACACGCGCCTATTAAGGCTAAGAGCACTAGCCAAACACTCGGCTCAACACTATAAATGCTTGACCACTGCAACTGCGATGCCCACAGTAGAAATGTCCAGAAAGCCTGCATGGCGAGCGCCGCCGCATGCCAAAAAAACGAGGCCGCAACAGGCAGCCATGCAAACATAATGCCAAGCAATGCCAATGGCACAACCACTAAGCTAATCCAAGGAATGGCCATAAAATTAATCAGCGGACCAATTAAGGTTGTTTGATGGAAAAACCCAATACTCAATGGCAACAAGCCAATGGAAACCAGCCATTGTGCGCGAATAAATGGCTTCATCACACCTTGTTGCGCTGTTTGTGGCATGAAGGCAACCAGCAACAAAACACCCATAAAGCTCAGCCAAAAACCGGGGCTTAGTATTGCAAAAGGATCCCATAATAAAATGCCTAGTAAAGACAGTGCCACCGCTTGCACAGTTGAGCAATTTCGATTGAGCAGCTTGCAACCCATAAACACCGAAATCATCAGCGCTGTTCGCACCGTTGGTATTGCGAAGCCAGCTAAAGCGGTGTACGCGCATGCCGCTAAAATAGATATGCCCGCAATGGCATGTACACGATTAAGCCGCAAACCAAGCGATGGGCAAAACCAATATAAACCTCGAACCAAGAACACTGCAAATAAAGCCACTATGCCAACATGAAAGCCAGAAATAGCAATCAAATGGGTGATGCCTGTTTTACGTAAAATGTCCCAATCCTTGTCGCTGAGCGCACGTGTATCGCCTAATGCCAAAGCCTGCACAAAGCGGGCATCATTTGCATTTAATGTTTGACGTATTTGTTTAGATAATGCAGCACGAAAGCCATCAATTGTTTTCGAACCATACATTCGCACAGCCTGCTTTTTAATATAGCCTTGCGCGGCAATTCTTTGCTGGAGCGCACGCTGTTCGCTATCAAAGCCACCCGGGTTTATAACGCCATTTGGTGTGCGTAGCAAAACCTGAAAGTGCCAGATATCGCCCGTTTTAACAGTAGCTTTTGACCTATACCATGCAAGCTTTATTTTCTGGCCAGCCAATGTTGGAAAATCATCCGAATCAAGAACCATGGCTTGAAAATTCCATTGATCCTCATTCTGCTCTGGCAAGCCGATGATTTTTGCCACAACAAAGCCAGTGCGTCCTGAATCTTGCAAAGATAGGCGCTGCGACAAGGCATAATGTGCCATCAAATTGCAATACAAAAATCCTAAACAGCAGGCCGCCAAACTAGCAAAGCGTGAATAACGCCAGCATACAAAAATCGTGATTGGCAATAGGAAAATACTGAGTGCAATGTCAGGCAAGTTCGCAAATAGCTGTAATCCTGCGATGCCTAGGGCGAAAGAAAAGATGTTAAGTGGGCGGCAAATCAACGATTGATTCTGCGCCCGCGGCGTCATCCGGTGCGTTCTCGCAGTTGCCCTTGGAATAACTCGAGTACGCGATCACATTTATCCGCCAAGCGGTGGTCGTGCGTCACAATGACTAGTGCAGCATTATGCTGTTGTTTTAATTGCATTAACAGATCAAATACTGATGCTGCGGTTCGTTCGTCCAAATTACCCGTCGGTTCATCGGCTAGAACGCAGGCTGGATGATTCACCAATGCTCGCGCAACTGCTACGCGTTGGCGCTCTCCGCCAGAAAGCTCGCCCGGTTTATGCTGTAAGCGATGGCCTAAAGCAACTTGCTCTAATAGTGCTTTAGCAGGGATTTCGGCCAGTTTTGCAGATTGCCCGGCAATGAGCAAAGGCATCATCACGTTTTCAAGCGCTGTGAATTCAGGCAATAAATGATGGAATTGATAGATAAAACCCAGATAACGGTTACGCAATCGTCCGCGCTCTAGCTCAGAGGTATTGTGTAGATCCTGCTCCATCAATTGCACAGTGCCTGCGGTAGGATTATCAAGGCCTGCCAATAAATGCAATAAGGTGCTTTTGCCCGAACCTGATGCACCCACAATAGCCAATGACTCGCCAGCCAACACCTGTACATTAATCGCTGAAAACACCGGTGTGTTTAGCTCACCTTCCTGATAAGTTTTGGCCAAGCCAACACCATCAATAATAATCTTACTCATAGCGCAGCGCTTCCACAGGATTAGTTTTTGCCGCGCGCCAAGCAGGGTAAATTGTGGCTAATAAGCACATGGCAATGGCCACCAGCACAATCGTTAGCACATCCATACTATTTACCACAGTGGGTACGCCACTGATGTAATACACATCGGCTGGCATTAACTCATTGCCAGTAAACGATTCAACCATACGTACGATGACACTTAAGTTATTTGATAACAAAATACCGAATATGGTGCCCAAAGCCACGCCAACCAAACCAATCACTAAGCCTTGCACCATAAATATTTGCATCACTTGCGGTGGTGATAAGCCCAAGGTTCTGAGTATTGCAATATCGGCCTGTTTGTCGTGCACTAACATTACCTGCGAAGACACCAAATTAAAGGCTGCAATGGCGATTACTAAAGACAAAAGAATAAACATCACAGTTTTTTCCATCTTTAGTGCGCGGAAAAAATTTGCATGATCACGTGTCCAATCTCGCACGATGTAAGCACCCTCCATGCGCGTCGCTAAATCTCGCGACACATTCCAAGCCTGCCAAATATCGGTTAGCTTAATGCGAATGCCGGTTACGGAATCATCCATACGCAGCAATTTTTGTGCGTCGTCCATGTGAACGAGCGCTAAGCCAAAGTCGTATTCTTGCGCGCCAATTTCAAAAATTCCACTCACTTTGAAGCGTTTTGCACGCGGCATAGAACCGAATGGTGTAGCCACTGATTCTGTTACAAAGGCGTTGATAGAATCGCCAACACGCACATTTAATGCTCCAGCAAGTTCTGAACCTAGAACAATATTAAATTGCCCGGGTTTAAGCGAATCCAAACTGCCTTGGCGCATTTTATTGGGTAAGTCAGAAACTTTTCCTTCATAGGCTGGCAATATGCCACGCAAAATGGCGCCTTGCTTACTCTGGCCTTGCAACAGACTTTCTGTTTGCACGTAAGGCGCTGCTCCAATAACCCGCTTATCTTTACTCGCCAGTGTAATCGCGTTAGGCCAATCGTTTAAATTGCCATTAACTCCTTCAATAGTGGCATGCGCAACCGTGCCTAAAATGCGGTTTCGCAACTCTTCTTGAAAGCCATTCATTACTGAAATAGTAGTAATTAACGCAACAACACCGATAAAAATACCGAGCACGGATGCTAAAGAAATAAACGAAATAAAGCCATTGCGGCGTTTAGCGCGCAAATAGCGAAGACCGATAGAGGCAGTGATTGGCTGAAACATCTGCTTATAATACGGGGTTTGTGATGATACTTGGCAAACAATTACCGACTTTTCTATTTTGAGCTTTCATCAATAAGCGCAAATGCCGCAATTGATCATATTCAAGCCTAGCGCAGAACCAAAACTTACTCAACCGTTTACCCTGCATGCTAGCTTGCAATTCTATAAGAAAGCCCCAATCGCGCCAAGCAACCTGTTCTAAAACTTGTGGCACAGCACTGCGCACTAAAAACAAGTCTCCATGCTTGTTTGACTCAAGTATATCGCTGGCATGCTTTTGATAAGCCTGAAAACTAATAATTGCATAGCCAAAAGCAAGCACACTGAGCGCAATTTTCAAAGGTAAACTAAATCCAGCTATTGCGATGCAACTGAAAGCCATCAAAGCCAGTACTGGCAAGCTATACAAAACGACGGCATCAGGCCGGCAATTAACTCGGCAAATCGGAAATGAGACTGACAATTGCATGAATGGATTCATCCTTTGGGCGCTCAAGGCCCATAAACCATCTCCACAGTTTATCGTCTTCGCAATCTAATAATTGTAGGAAAAGCTTTCTTTCGTTGTCATCAGCCATCGGCCAACGTTGGTCTAGATAGCGCAACATCAGTTGGTCTAGCTCACGCATGCCGCGCCGGCAGCGCCAACGTAGGCGTTTAATTTCTGGGTCGTCTGAATCACTCATCCGAGCAAAAGCTGATACGCCAACAAACCCCAGATAGCCCACAGCACTAAACCACCCAACACATAGGCTTTAAAACGATCCATAACCCGATTATAGGTGCAATGAATATAACTGTGCAGGAAACGCAAAGCCACAAATGCCCAAGCCATAACCACTAAAGCGGTATTTTCGATGCTTGCATGAATCGCTAAAAGGCTGGCGACATAAAACAAGATGGGCAATTCAAATAAATTACGAAAATTATCAGCGGCTCGGGTGTCTTCAAGCTGGCTGGTTTGCACACTGGTTGCCATTCCTTGCGGATGAATCCGGCGGCGTTTCATTTCACCAATACGGGTTTGAAATAAACGCAACCAGACCAAAAACACCAGTAAAACCATACTGAATAACGGCCAAATGAGTGCATTTTGCATGGTTTATGCTCCGTGTCTTTGTAAAATCATTTTCTTGATTTCGCCAATTGCTTTCGCTGGGTTCAAACCTTTCGGACAAGTTCGGGCACAGTTCATGATGGTGTGGCAACGATACAATTTGAACGGGTCTTCTAATTCATCCAAACGTGCACCTGTATCTTCATCGCGCGAATCGATAATCCAACGATAGGCTTGCAATAAAATGGCTGGGCCTAAGTAGCGATCGCCATTCCACCAATAGCTTGGGCATGAAGTGGAGCAGCACGCGCATAAAATGCATTCATACAAACCATCCAACTTCACACGGTCTGCTTTTGATTGCAAACGCTCACCTGACGCTGGCGCTGCCGATTGCGTGCGCAGCCAAGGTTTTATTGAGGCGTATTGTGCGTAGAAGTGGCTGAGATCTGGCACCAAATCTTTAATCACCGGCATATGCGGAAGCGGATAAATCGGCACAGTTTTTTTGCTGCATTCATCAATGGCTTTGGTGCATGCCAAGGTATTGGTGCCGTCAATATTCATTGCGCAGGAGCCGCAGATACCTTCGCGACAAGAACGTCGGAAAGTTAATGTAGGATCAACCTCGTTCTTGATTTTGTTCAGGGCATCAAGCACCATCGGGCCGCATTGATCCAGATCGATGTCGTAGGTATCCACACGCGGATTGGCATCATCGTCCGGGTTCCAGCGATAGATTTTGAAAGTACGCAAATTACCGCTCGCATTAGCTGCAGGAAAATGCGTGCCTTTGGTAATCGTTGAATTTTTTGGAAGCGCGAACTCAGCCATAATTGTTGTCCAATAGTATTTTCAAATGTAGGGACAATTCATGAATCGCCCTTACGTGAAATCAGTATTTACGTTCTTTGGGCGGAATAAATGCGACATCCGAGCTTAAGGTATTTAAATGCACAGGACGATAATCAATACTGACCTCGCCTTTTTCATCAATCCAAGACAGTGTGTGCTTCATCCAATTTTCATCATCGCGCGTTTTGAAGTCCTCGCGGGCATGTGCGCCGCGTGATTCTTTGCGGTTCTCAGCGGAAACCATGGTTACCACGGCTTGGCCGAGCAAATTCTGCAGTTCCATGGTTTCGATTAAATCTGAATTCCAGATCATCGAACGATCAGAGACTTTCACATCTTCAAAGCTGCTGAATGCTTGCTTGATTTTGCTGACGCCCTGCTGCAATGTTTCACCAGTGCGGAACACCGCGGCATCGTTCTGCATAATCTGCTGCATGTTGTCGCGGATTTCGGCTGTTGGTGTTGAACCATTGGCGAAGCGTAGCTTATCTAAATTGGCTAAGGATTTATCCAAGGCCGAGGCTGGCAAGGTTTTATGCGGCATATTCGGTTTAATGGTTTCTGCGCAACGATTAGCCACCGCACGCCCAAATACCACCAAATCTAGCAAGGAGTTAGAACCCAAACGGTTAGCACCATGCACCGACACACAGGCCGCTTCACCGATGGAATACAAGCCAGGCACCACCGTGTTCGGATCACCATTTTTCAAGGTAACTACTTCGCCGTGATAATTAGTTTGCAAGCCGCCCATGTTGTAATGCACGGTTGGCAATACTGGAATCGGTTGTTTGTTTACATCAACACCGGCGAAAATTTTCGCGGTTTCTGAAATACCCGGCAGTTTTTCGTGAATCACTGCAGGATCCAAATGGGTTAAATCGAGGAATATATGATCTTTCTTCGGCCCAACGCCGCGGCCTTCACGAATTTCAATGGTCATCGAACGACTAACCATATCGCGTGGCGCTAAATCTTTCACACTTGGCGCATAGCGTTCCATAAAACGCTCGCCCAAGGAATTGCGCAAAATACCGCCTTCGCCGCGCACACCTTCGGTAATCAAGCAGCCAGCGCCATAAATACCGGTTGGGTGAAATTGTACAAATTCCATATCTTGCATGGGCAAGCCAGCACGCAGCGCCATACCGCCACCATCGCCGGTACAGGTATGTGCCGAGGTAGCAGAGAAGTACGCGCGGCCGTAGCCGCCAGTAGCAAGCACCACGCCATGCGCGCGAAAAACATGCAGTGTACCTTCAGCCATATCCAGCGCAATCACACCACGGCAAACGCCCTCTTCGTCCATAATTAAATCAAGCGCGAAATATTCAATAAAAAACTTGGCGTCGTGTTTTAAACTTTGTTGATACAGTGTGTGCAAAATGGCGTGGCCAGTACGGTCAGCCGCTGCGCAGGTGCGTTGCGCTGGCGGGCCTTCGCCGTATTGAGTGGTCATACCGCCAAATGGGCGCTGATAGATTTTGCCATCTTCGGTGCGCGAGAACGGTACGCCATAGTGCTCAAGTTCAATAATGGCCGGAATGGCTTCGCGGCACATATATTCAATGGCATCTTGATCGCCTAACCAATCAGATCCTTTCACAGTGTCGAAGAAGTGGTAACGCCAGTCGTCTTCGCCCATATTACCAAGCGCTGCCGAAATACCGCCTTGCGCGGCCACAGTGTGCGAACGGGTTGGAAATACTTTCGAAATGCAGGCTGTTTGCAGGCCTTTGGCAGCAAGCCCGAAGGTTGCGCGCAAACCCGCGCCACCAGCACCAACAACAATCATGTCGTATTTGTGTTCAATAATTTTATACGCTTGACTCATAATTTTCTCATGCACTCAATGCTAAGCGCGTAATAGCCAAAACAGCGGCTACCGAAGCTAGGGAATAAATAATTTTAATGGCTATTTGTAGGCTAATTTCTAATGCTGGCTGATGAATATAATCTTCCACAACCACTTGCAAGCCTAACCGCGCATGCCAAAACAAGGCCAACACATACAGCACTAATACCGCGCTGAATATTGGTTGCACGAACAAAGCTTTTAGTTCTGCATAATCAGACACGCCATATTTCGCCAGGTAATAGACTGCGAATGGCGTTAATAAGGCTAATACGATGGCGGTGATGCGTTGCATCCACCAATGGCTAAAACCAGACTTTGCAGAGCCCAAACCTTTGGCGGTGGCGATTGGATCACGGTAGTTCATGCCATGCCTCCTGCGCCAAGCCACCAAATTAAGGCAGTGGAAATAAGAGTTGCAGCTATTACCACATAGCCAGAGCGATATGCGATGTTCATTGCATAACCTTTTCCAGCATCCCAAAACAAATGCCGAACGCCATTGAACAAGTGATACATCAGGCAAAGGCTGAATATAAAAATCACAATTTGCCCAATAATGCTGTTTAAGTAAGCTTGTGTTACAGCGAAGCTTTCAGGCCCCATGGATAATGACACCAAGACCCAAAGCACTGCCAAGCTGCCAATTGCTAAGACAACACCCGTGGCGCGATGCATCAGAGATAGAACAGATGTAAGTTGCGGCCGATAATACGGGCCAATCATAAATGGAGACATGGGGCGTTTCTGAGACATAAGCTTACCCGTTAGTTAAAAGTCGATACAGCGGCCGTTTTTTTCCCAATCACCATAGCGTGTAGGCTCTGGGCCGTCACGGCCACCAATTTCCGGCTCAAGTGGTTTTAGGCTATCCGTTGGCGTTGCAACAGATTTAGTATCCGTTGCCAGCTGATTATCGTTAGAATGCACCAATTGATTCATCTTGCTATGGTAAATCCCTACGTCATGTCATTCAAGTTAAATTTAAATCCGGATTCAGGCCTCGCCTTACCGAACACCCATGTAATTTATGCGCAAGGCCGTGATGCCGCTGTGTTTTTACAGGCACAGCTGATGAATGACGTAGCGGTCTTAGCCGATGGCGAGTGGCAGTATACCGGCTGGCTAAACCCCCAAGGGCGAGTGATGGCGGTGTTTCAGCTACTTAAACTATCTGACCAGCAGTTCTTAATTGTGCTAAATAGCTTGAGCGCTGAGTGGTTGATCGACAATCTAAAACGTTTTGTTTTTCGGTCTAAAGTGAGCTTCTCGGCCATGCCAAACCTGTATGCAACAGGCGAAATCGTTCCTGCACTCACGCCGTTGCCTGCTACTCAAGTATTTATTGGTGACATCGAAACCGAGTTAATCATCAACATACCGAACGCGCTGTGTCATCGGCGTTTGATGTTAAGCCAAACAGAAACTGTCATTGATGCCCATAAAGAAGACCAATGGCATAGCGTTGATATGGCTATTGGCTGGCCTTGGATTGACGATACATTGCAAAATCTTTGGACTCCGCAAATGCTTTCCCTGCAAACGCTGAATGCATTCAGCTTGAAAAAAGGCTGTTACCCGGGCCAAGAAATTGTCGCGCGTACGCATTATCTAGGCAAAAGCAAACGGCATTTAGTCAGCGTTGCCGGGCAAAACCTAATGAGTACACAAGCTGTGCTGCAAAATGGCCAAGAAATTGGCAAAGTGGTCAATGCAAATCGTGCTGGTGATTTCGCCATGGCTGTGTTGCCATTGCAATTAATAGAAAATGCCGACATTCAAAACACTGCCGGCATTCTTGAAATCATCACATTGCGTTAATTACGCTATGCTGATGTCAACCTCAATATTGCCGCGTGTCGCGTTTGAATACGGGCAAACCTGATGAGCAGTGGCCACTAAGTCTTCCGCTACTGCTCTATCTATGCCTGGCAAGGTAATCAGCATTTTCACCGCAATACCGAAGCCTTGTGGAATCGGGCCAATATCAACGCTGGCATCAATACTGGCATCAGCAGGCACACTGATTTTCTTCATGCCGGCCACATGCTTCATCGCACCCATAAAACAGGCTGAATAGCCAGCTGCAAACAGCTGCTCTGGATTGGTGCCATTGCCAGCACCGCCCATTGCAACTGGTGGCGAAAGTTTAACCTCAAGCAAGCCATCATCGCTTCGGGAGTTGCCATCACGGCCTCCGGTGGTGTGAGCGTGCGCAGTGTAAACAACTTTTTCGAGTTTAGTAGCCATGTTCTTCATTACCTTAATTATTGACTGGGATTCTAGGGAGTTAATATCGATTTTTAACACAACAGCTTAATTCTGCACAGCGATAGATTAAGTCTTGAGGTAATTGTTGTTTCAGTATAATGTGAATTTTGTCACACTTTACTATTTAAGCGGCAATGTTAAAATGTAAAATTAATGCAAAAACCGTTCAACTAATGGGAAAAGTGATAGCCTTATCACAATATGAAGGGAGAAATCGTTATGTTGCCGCGTCTATTATTATCCGTGACTTTATCATTTTGCTCGGCAAGTGCATTTGCCGCTAATTACACATTAAGTGTTGAGCCCAACTATCCCGCAAACCAGGCGCAGGAAATTTATAAACCATTATTAACGTATTTAAGTAAATCTACTGGCCACACATTCACGCTAAAAACGGTGAACAACTACCATGCTTATTGGCGAGATGTACTGGCCAATGCACCAGCCGATTTCACTTTTGAAGAAGCGCATTTTGCCGATTTCCGGATGCAGCGTTTTGGCTATGTTGCAATGGTTCGCGTTGCAGAACCTACCCAGTTTTCGTTATTGGTTAGCCCAGAGAACAAGGGCAAAGGCACTCAAGGTTTGTTTTCAGGCACGATTGTTAGCATGCCTGCACCTAGCTTAGGCTATTTATTCCTTGGCGAACTTTATCCGAATCCGATTGCACAACCAGAAATAGCCTCTACTGCCCAAACATGGAAAGATGGCATTGACAGCGTATTCGCACAAGAAGCCTCCGGCGCAATCGCACCCATGTATATTGCCCAACAATACCCAAACCTTGAGTCGGTGTATTTATCCAGAAGCATGCCTGGCCGTTCGATGAGCGCATCACGCAAAGTGCCTGCTGATGTGCGCACATCAGTAACCAATGCCATGTTGAAGCTGCATAAAAACGCTGGCCTAATTGATGTTCTAACCGAATTAGGTACTAGCCAGTTCATTACCAACAAAGCAGCCGATGTGTATGGCAATGAGCGTATGTTGCGGCGCGTGTTTGGTTACCCTAAGACTCTTGTAAAGCCAAAACCTGTTGCTGCAAAACCTGCGGTATTGCCTGCAACTGCTGCTAAGCCAGCAACAGCGGTAAAAAAATAAGCTTTATACCAATTCTATAGCAGCGCTGACAATATCAGCGTCTGCTGGAATTACAGTGAACGCAGCGCCAGCAAGCGGCGTGTAGGTATCAACACCAACCACACGGCGCAAAGCTTTAGCGCCCAAACCCGCTTCAACTATTGCGGTGATGACACCCTCGCCCACACCGGCACTTTTGCGCCCTTCATCAACCACTAAGATGCGTTTGCATTCGCTAGCATGCTTGGCTATTGCTGTAGCGTTAAGCGGTTGCAGCCAACGCAAATCTACAACACGCACTTTCCATTGCAGAGTCGATTCAATTTGCTTAGCGGCGCGCAGGCTCATTGGCACACCATTGCCAAATGTGAATACTACCAAGTCTGTATGTTCTGGCGAATAAACGCGCTCAGAACCAATTTCCATGGCCTGATTTAAGCCAGGATAATTGGTTTGCCACAAGCCATCGCCAGGTTCATACAAATCTTTAGCCATATACAATGCAATCGGTTCAAGATATGCGCACACTCGACCATTTATTTTAGCCAAGGCCATCATCGAGCGCAGCATCGTCACCGCATCATCGCCGCGTGATGGGCAGCCAACTACTAAACTTGGAATATCACGTAATGCGGTGATTGAGTTATCGTTATGAAAATGCCCACCAAACCCGCGCTGATAGCCCAGTGATGCAACACGCATCACCATTGGGTTTTGGTATTGACCATTACTAAAAAATTGTAAAGAACAGGCTTCACCGCGGATCTGATCGCAGGCATTATGAAAGTACGCCAAGTATTGAATTTCTGGCATTGGCAACATGCCCATGTTGGCAAAACCCTGCGCTAGGCCAAGAATCATGGTTTCATCGAGCAAGGTGTTGAAAACGCGCGAACCTTTAAAGGCTTTTTGCAAGCCTTTGGTTACGGTATATACGCCGCCTTTTTGCGCAACATCCTCGCCAAACAACAGGCTTTCTGGATACTTGCAGAATAGATCATGCAAGGCGTTATTGATTTGAATTGCCATGTGCCGTGGCGATTGGTTTTCTGGCAATTTTGCCTCAGTGCCGAATACAGCCAAGCGTTTTTCTTGGTAATTAGCGCGCACGGCTTCCGCCATCACGGCATCTGGCGTGAACGGTGCTAGAGGCCTGATGACTTCTTCAAGCGTTTCCAGTTTCGGACGGCTGTCGGCATCGGCGGCGGCGGCAAAACATTTCGCCCGCGTCGCTTCATACAAGCTAAGAATTTCTTGTTTGCTGAACAAGCCAGACTGCAATGCAATCTCAGCTGATCGTAATAAAGGGTCAGACGCTTCAACCGCCATCAATTCTTCAATTGAACGCCATTCAATCTCAAAATCGGTGCCGGCATGGCCCATAATGCGGGTGGTTTTAAGATGCAGAAATGTTGGACGGCGAGTTGTTCGGCAATGCTCCACAGCGCGTTGCACTTGTGCGTAGCCTTCAGCAATATCCAAGCCGTCGGCATAGTAATAATCCAAGCCATCGCGATTTTTAAAGGCATTGTTCACCCAGCCAGTGGGTGTTTTAACCGAAATACCTATGCCGTTGTCTTCACACACAAACAACACCGGCGCTGGAAGCTTTTGATAGGCGGTCCATTGCGCGGTATTGAATGCCGTTTGCGCCGTGGCGTGGTTACTCGAAGCATCGCCAAATGTACAGATGACAATCGAATCATCGGGAATCGGCAATGTGTGGCCAATACGCTTAGCTTGCTCAATGGCAATAGCGGTGCCAAGCGCTTTCGGCAAATGCGATGCAATCGTTGAAGTTTGCGGCAAAACCCAAAGCGGTTTGCTACCCCAAACTTTATGCCGGCCACCGGAAATCGGATCGTCTTTGCTAGCCGCGAAGCTCAGCGCAGAATCCATAATTGGATCCATATTTGGCAATTTACGGAAACGTTCAGCCATAAACGCACCGCTGCGGTAGTGCAAAAATGCTGGGTCGGTATGCCGCGTTAAACGCGCGACCATGGCATTGCCTTCGTGACCAGAACTGCCAATGGTGTAAAACACTTTTTGTTGCACGCGCAGAACCCGTGCCATTAAATCTAAATGCCGCGAAATGAGCTGTGATTCAAACAATGCAATAAAATCTTCAACATTGCAAAAACTGCCATCTAGAATCGCTTCTTCTGGCGTGGGTTTATGCTGAACATCGCCTTGCCAGTTATGCACAAATTCGATGAAGTTTTCATCGCAGATTTTGGCACGGTTAACATCTTTTTGGCGCGCAGGAATCAGCGCTTTCAATTCAGCAGACATGCACAATCCTTCGCTTAAAACGCGCTAATACCAGTCAGTTCACGGCCAATCACCAGTTGGTGCACGGTTTCAGTACCTTCATAGGTAATCACCGATTCAAGATTCAGTGCATGACGAATTGGGCAATACTCGGTGGTAATGCCAGCACCACCCAAAATATCGCGTGCTTCACGGGCAATATCAATCGCCATCCGGCAATTGTTCCATTTCGCTAAGCTCACTTGTGCAGGCTGCATAACGCCTGCATCTTTCAAACGGCCCAATTGCAAGCTAAGCAATTGCGCGAGCGTTATTCGGCGTGCCATTTCGGCTAGTTTAATTTGCACGGCTTGGTTAGCCGCTAATGGGCGATTAAATAAAATACGGGTTTTGGAATATTCCACCACTTCGGTTAAGCATGCTTGCGCCGCGCCGATTGGGCCCCAAGTAATACCGTAACGCGCTTGAGTTAAACAGCCCAATGGGCCTTTTAAACCTTTCACATTTGGCAAACGGTTGGCTTCTGGCACGCGTACATTATCAAAAAATAATCCTGAGGTTACCGAGGCGCGCAAGCTCATTTTGTGTTTGATTTCTTGAGCCACAAAACCGGGTGTGCCTTTTTCTACAATAAAACCCTGTATGCCTTCATCTGTCATTGCCCAAACAATAGCAATATCGGCCAGATTGCCATTGGTAATCCACATTTTCGAACCGTTAATAACCCAATCACCACCGTCTTTTTTGGCATGGGTTTTCATGTTTGCTGGGTCTGAACCGCCATGCGGTTCGGTTAAGCCGAAACAGCCGATGATTTCGCCGCGCGCCATGCCTGGCAAGTATTTTTCACGCTGATCTTCTGTGCCATAGGCGTAAATTGGATACATGCACAAGGAGCTTTGCACCGACACAAAACTGCGGATACCGGAATCGCCGCGCTCAAGTTCTTGGCAGATCAAACCATAGCTCACTGAATTCAAACCAGCACAACCATACTTTTCAGGAAGTGAAGAGCCAAACAGCCCCATTGCCGCAATTTCAGGCACTAATTCTTTTGGAAAGCGGCCTTGGTCGAAAGCATCACCAATAATCGGGATGATTTTCTCATCGGTAAAACGCGCAACAGCATCTTGAATCATGCGCTCTTCTTCGGTAAGCAGCGAGCGGATATCGAACAAATCGGTGGGGTTCAAAGCCATGGCGGTTTCCTTAACAAATTCAGGTGTTCATTTTACCCGAAAAGACACTCTAAAAATGTGTCAGAATGGTGAAAATCCCCCGTTTCGGAATCTTGTCATGCTGAAATCTTTGATCGCACCGTTTATTGCTTATGCGACCAAACTGCGTTTTCCAACGCTGTTCAAGCTAACACTGGCACTTTTTCTGATTGATTTTTTTACCCCAGACCTGATTTTTCCATTCATTCCAGTTGATGAGATTCTGCTTGGCTTGAGTGCCGCGCTGTTGGCTAGCTGGAAAAAACGCAAAGACCCGAAAACCGAGAATGATGCGGCTGATTGATAGCCACTGCCACTTGGATGTGGCGGAATTTGCCGCTGATTTGCCCGAAACGCTGCAGCGCGCAATGCAAAACGGTGTTGAATACTTTGTGGTTCCAGCCATTGATTTTGTTTCATGGCCAAGCTTAAGCCAGCTTGCTGAACTTAACCCACCAATTAAACCAGCCTATGGATTGCACCCAATGTTTTTGGCCGAGCATTTGCCAGAACATTTAGAAGCTCTGCCCAATTGGCTACAACGCCCAGAATGCTTGGCGGTGGGCGAATGCGGCCTAGATTTCTTTGTGCCGAACTTGGATGTTAGCCAACAAGAAGCGATTTTTATCGAACACATAAAACTCGCCAAACAATTCAATAAACCACTGATTATCCATGCCCGCAAATCTACCGAAAGAGTGCTTCAATTGTTGAAACTGCATGGATCGGTAACTGGTGTGATTCACAGCTATTCCGGCAGCGTGGAGCAAGCGCGACAATTAATTAGCATGGGGTTTTTACTCGGCATTGCTGGGCCGATTACCTATCCGCGTAGCAATCGAATACGCGCTTTAGTGCAAGAAATTCCGCTCGAGTTTCTACTACTGGAAACCGACTCGCCCGACCAACCGCTATTCGGTGAACAAGGCCGACGCAACGAACCGAGCTTTTTGCCAAGAATTGCACAAGCCATTGCTGAGGCAAAAAATTTACCGATTGAGCTGATTGCTACACAAACCACACAAAATGCTCTGCGCTTATTTAATCTTTTATGAGCAAGACTCTCTAATTTTTGCTAAAGCGCGGAATATAATCTAATCCAGTAAATTGATTCCCTTTTTCGCAACAATGAATATATAACGACTTAACTCAGAGCAACGCTGGCTGAGCCACTTTGTGAGGCTTGGCGAATATCATCACACCGTCTTGCAACTCGCAGTTACGTAACTGCTTCTTGTCCATTGCATAGTTCTGGTAGATTTTCCACGGTGCGCGATCTGCGCCCTTGGGCAGCAGGTGCTCCGCGCGAGATATGAAACCTGAGGTCAAGTCTATGAAGGGGGCTTCTTTGACATTGCTGTCGCGGCGTGCCAAGGCAATCCGAGTGCCGGTCTTATCCATGTGCGTAATCAGGCGACAGACATACTCGGCGATTAGATCGGTCTTGAGGGTCCATGAGGCGTTGGTATAGCCCATTGAGTTCGAGAAGTTGGGTATATCGTTGAGCATCATGCCTTTGTAGGAAATTCGTTTGGCGATGTCGACTTGCTCGCCATCGACCACGATGCGCATACCGCCAAACAGGCATAGGTTCAAACCAGTGGCCGTCACGATAATGTCTGCCTTCTCGACATTACCCGACTTGAGCAAGATGCCATTTTCGACCAAGCAATCGATGTGGTCGGTCACCACGGAAGCTTTGCCGCTGCGAATGGCCTTGAACATGTCACCATCCGGCACGGCACATAGACGCTGATCCCAGGGGTTATAAGGCGGTGTAAAGTGCTTCATGTCGAAGTCAGGGCCAACTTGAACCTCGACCCCTTTGAGTAGAAGCTTGCGTATGAAGTTGGGGTACTTGCGCGAAAGCTTGAAAAGGCTTTGAGTGATGAAGTTCATTAAAATACGGCTAATGTTGTATGCGGTCATCTTGGGCATTAATTTAAAAATGATGCGCATGACTGGGTTGAATTGCGGCACCGACATGACATAGCTGGGTGTACGCTGCAGCATGACCACGTGCTGGGCCTTATCAGTCAACGATGGGATCAAGGTGATGGCCGTGGCTCCCGATCCGATCACAACGATGCGCTTGCCACTGTATACGAGATCCTCGGGCCAAAACTGTGGGTGGATGATCTGGCCCTTAAAGTCGTCGCGGCCTTTGAACTCTGGCGTGAAGCCTTGTTCGTAGTTGTAGTAGCCTGAGCACATCATCAGCCAGTTGCAGGTCATCTGCACGGTCTCGCCGGACTTCTTCTGAACATCCAGGGTCCAGGTCGCTGTTTCGCTGGACCACGAGGCGCTAACTACCTTGCTGCCAAAGCGGATCTTGTTCTGGAAACCGCCGTCTCGGGCGACTTCCTGGATGTAGTTGCGGATCCTCCCGCCATCTGCGATGACCTGGTTTTCGGTCCAAGGCTTGAAGCTGTAGCCTAAGGTATACATGTCCGAGTCAGAACGGACGCCAGGGTAGCGGAACAGATCCCAGGTACCGCCAATCCTATCGCGCCCCTCCAGAATGGCGAAGCTTTTATCAGGACACTTCTGGCGAAGGTGCTCAGCCGCGCCGATACCAGAAAGACCGGCACCCACAATCAAGACGTCAAAGTGTTCTGACATGCGTTAGGTTTCCTATGAAACTATTCGAACAATGAATATCATGTTTTTTGCAATAAAATTTCCATCGTTTTCGCAACTGCCGCAAATGCAAACGCCCCGGTTACGTGCGTAGCCGCGCCTAAGCCATCACCGCAATCAAGCTTGAAACCTGCATCAGGACTGCTTTCCGGGCGAATACCACAGACACTACCATCAGCCTGCGGGTATTGCACATTTTCCAGCGAATATACCGCCGGCACACTGAAATAGCGGCCTTTGCTTTTCGGAAAATTGAAGTCGGTGCGCAGTTTTCGGCGAATCAGCGCCAGCAAAGCGTCCTGCTCGGTTTTAGCAAGATCTCGAATGCGAATTTGGGTTGGATCCGTTCGGCCACCTGCTGCACCAATCACTAATATTTTCTGTTTGCGGCGCCGGCACCAAGCAATCATTTCCACTTTCACCCGAAAGCTGTCGCAGGCGTCAATGACTAAATCAAAGCCTGGTTCTAAATACTCAGCCATATTGCTCGGCGTTATGAACGATGCAATAGCGCTGACTTGCATATCCGGATTAATAGCCAAACAGCGCGCTTTCATCACATCCACTTTGTTTTGCCCGAAAAAACCGTCCATGGCGTGCAATTGACGATTGGTGTTTGATACACAGATATCATCGGCATCAAACAGCGTTAACTGCCCTACTCCAGAACGTGCCAATGCTTCCACCAGCCAAGATCCCACACCGCCAATACCGATAACTGCCACATGGCATTGTCCAAGCCGTTGCAAGCTGCCTGCACCATATAAGCGTTCGATGCCGGAGAAGCGTTCGAAGTGATTTTTCATGGCGCTATTGTAAGCGCTGCGCTTGTCTTTTAGTATGGTTGTATATTTTTAAATTGGATGGAATTATGCGCGCACTGATATGCATACTAATTGGCCTGCTGGCAGGCGCCTTTTTAACCTCAATGCTGATGAACAAACTTAGCCAAGGTAGCGCTTTTCCAAAAGGCCTGATGGCGGTGCAAGGCCACCATTTTGGCGCACTGAATCAATTAGCAAAAGACAACCGCTGCAGCACAACGGAAATACAGCCGCATCTGATTACCTTGCGTATTTTATCAGCTGATGTTGAACCTGCTTTCAAATCCTTGGCCGAAGCAGATGTGCAATTCGGCCGCTATGGTGCTGATTTACGCCGCGTGCTGGATTTGCAATTAGCCAAATCAATCAACAACTGTGCTGATTTGGCCACATCAACCAGCGCCATTAAGCAGGCCTGCGAAAACTGCCATCGTGATTACAAGTAGCACGACATGACTCCAGAAACTCTGCAAATACTGTACATCCTGTCCGGCATCCTGATTTTCATCGGCTTGCTCGGCACCCTTCTGCCGGTTGTGCCTGGCATTCCTTTGGCATTCGTGGGCATGTTGCTAGCGGCCTGGGTTGGCGGTTTCAAGGAAATATCGCTTGTCACTGTCATTGTGCTGGGCATACTCACCGCCGCTTCAGTGGCCGTCGATTTTTTCGCAAGTTTAATTGGCGCAAAACGTGCCGGAGCCAGCAAACTGGCCATGCTCGGCGGAGCACTGGGCGGGCTGATTGGTTTTTTGGTTCTAAATATTGTTGGCTTGATCATTGGGCCATTTATCGGCGTGGTAGTGGTTGAAATGATTCGCGGAAAAACTGCACGTGAGGCCGGAAAAATTGGTTTTGGCACGTGGATTGGTATGGCGGTTGGCATGGCACTTAAAGTTGGTCTAGCGTTCGCGATGCTGGGAATATTTTTGTTTGCACTCTGGTACTGAGTCTTAAATCAATGAGCATTTTGATTGTGTTGGCAGCATTGTCTGTTGCAGCAAAAAACCCCACATTACCTGCGCCTATAGCGTTGAAAACAACCACTGATATAGGTTTATATTCCGTGCATGCCGGTCAAATGAGTGCTGATGAACTCAAAGCCAATTTCAAAAAACATCTCAGGCTGCATAATGCCGAATATCAAAAAACTGGTGGCAGCCTTTCGGAACCCTGGAAAGATTTCGGTAAACTAAACGATGAAATAACTTGGCAGACTCTGGTACGGTACCGGCCGGAATGGCGCTATACCGATTATGAAAAAATGACATGGGAATATCAGGCACCGGATTTCGGGAAAGAATGGCCAACCAAAGTTCTGCAGATTGCCGATAAATCTACCGCGAGCGGCTATGAAATTGAAGTGACTGCATATTGCTCAGCAAGTGAAGCCGAATGCGCGCCATATATCTCAGCACAGAAAAAAATGCTTGCACCGCGCCCTAACTTAATGAGAAGCGATATTGCTTACAAACAATGGCTTAACCGGGTTCAACATGAAAGCTGTTTGGCGCAATCTGCCAATCTAAGCCATCCGCGTTATCCGCCACAGGCTTTACGCGATGGCATTGGCGGCACCGTGCGGATTGGCTTCCTATATAACGCCTGCGGCAATGTGCGTGATGCCTGGATTGAAACCAGCTCACGCAACCGAGATTTGGACCGGGCGGCATTGAACGAAGCACTGAAGTGGCAGATTGACACCAGCACGTTGCCCAATAAAGGTAAGTCTGGTGCCGCCATCGCACCGGTAATTTTTAGCCCTGAGTAAAAAGCTGGATTAGCCTGAATAATGTGAATCAAGCCAACGCCTTCAACACGTGCTCTGGATCATTGCGAAGTGTACTCAATTACCATCAAGCCGCCCTTAAATCCAGTTTAGTAATGCGATCAAGTTTGAGCGTTTGACGAGCTTGCCAAAGATCATGGGTATTCTGCATTTCTAGCCAACTTTACGTTTATTCAGGCTTTAGGATGTCATACAAAAAATTGGCTTTAAATCAGTGTTTTCTGATTTATGGGTCAGAATTATTCCATCAAACATCAATCATTTAATGACTACTTCCTGCCGCACACGTTTAGGAAAACCAACCATGCGTTGCAAGTCTTCATCCCATAATTTCAAGCGCGCGCATTTTAAGCTGGCCCAAATAGTAAGCCTTGGTGCTAATTGCAATAAAGGGCTAGATTCAAACGCCTCGCGCAAGCGGTAGTTCGGAATACGGCTAGCTAAATGATGAATATGGTGGTAACCAATATTACCGGTAAACCAATGCATCACTTTCGGTAAATCATAATACGAACTACCAGAAACGGCGGCTTTCTGCGCATTCCAATCTTCTTTGCGCGTCCAATACGCCATTTCAAAAGTATGCTGCACATAGAACAGCCACACGCCAAGCGCACCAGCAATCAATACAATAGGAACATGCACCATTAAAATCGCACGCCAATCAATCCAGATACACAAAATTGTGCCAACCAACAGAATCATGAAGTTGTTCATCAACACACTGGCCCATTCTTTTTTCCAGGTGAACGGCATATCGAACGGAAAACGATGTTTGATGATGAACTGATAGCAAGGGCCAATTCCCAACAATACTGGCGTGCTGCGGTAAAAACGGTAACATACGCGCCCAAACCAAGAGCGTGTTTGGTATTCAGCCACGGTTATTGTTTCAATATCACCAATTTCGCGGCGATCTAAATTTCCGGATGTGCCGTGATGGATAGCGTGGGTTTTTTTCCAGTAGCCATAAGGAAATAATGTAATTATGCCTAATGCGGCTCCAACAATATGATTCGCTTTTTCGCTAGCAAAATACGAGCCGTGCCCACAATCGTGCTGAAAAATAAAAATACGCACGTATAAACCTGCTGTTGGTAATGCCAATAATAAAGTCCAGGCATACGCCCAGCCATCAACCACACTCCAAACCATTAAGGCCCAAAGCATGAAAAATGGCGTTAGGGTGTTTAGTAGCTGCCAAATTGCGCTACCTAAATGTGGCTTGGTAAATTTACTCAACAGTTGACGTATATTCACGGTGCTTAATTCTGGCGATTGCCCAAAATCTTTATGCATATTTTTTTTGCAACCTAAGTAATGTGTGAGAGTCAGTTAATTTCGAATCACGCTAATCATAGCAATGAAGCTAAACCATTGCTATCTTCAAGCCCACTCTTCCAAAGCTTCCGCCGCATACAACGCCTTCCAGCTTGGGCGAGCTCTAAGCAGGCCTGCCAGTTGTGCTAAATGCGGGTAATCGAGCGCGGTTTTCGGCATACCGCGAGACCAACGCATTAGCATCACCAACATAAAATCAGCAGCAGATAATTTTTCGCCCAACAGATGTGGACCATTGGCGGCCAAATGCGCATCAAGATTGGCGAATACCGATTCAATTTTAACCCGCGCAGCCTCTTTTGCTGCCTCGCTATTGGCCTCGCCCGCTGCTTCGTGCGGATACCACCACATGCGAAACGGTGGTTGCAAGGTATTGGCAAGATGGAACATCCATTGATAATATTGGCCGCGCTCAAACGTGCCAATAGCTGGCGCTAAGCCCGCTTCCGGTTTGCCATCGGCCAACAACACAACCATTGCGGCCGCTTCAAACATGGGTTTGCCATCTATTATCAAGGTTGGCACCACGCCGTTTGGATTTATGGCCAAATATTCAGGGGTTTTGTGCTCTTTGCTGGCAAAATCCAACTGCACTAATTTATGTGGCAAATCTAATTCAATAAGTAACCAATGCACAACAAGGCTGGCGGCGCCGGGCGCGAAATATAATTTATACATGAAAATCTCTCCTGTTTATTTGGTAAATCTGGCACGGTAATTGGCTAAAAAGCGCTCAATGCGATCAAGCGCATCGGTCATTTCATCGGTATTAGGCAAAAACACCACGCGCACGTGATCGTGCTTTGGCCAGTTAAAGCCAGTACCCTGAACCAACAATACTTTTTCCTGCTCGAGCAATTCGGTGATGAATTGTTGGTCATCATTTATCGGGTAAATATCTGGATCAAATTTTGGGAACAGATACAAAGCACCTTTTGGCTTCACACAGCTCACACCGGGAATGGCCGTTAAACGGCTCCAGGCTAAATCGCGCTGGCGCGTTAAACGGCCATCAGCAGCCACCAATTGCGCGATGCTTTGAACGCCGCCTAATGCCGTTTGAATGGCATATTGCGCAGGCACATTGGCGCACAAGCGCATCGAGGTAACAATATTCAAGCCATCAATATAATCTTTGGCGTGTTCGCGAGCGCCACTTAATATCATCCAACCAGCACGATAGCCGCAGGCGCGGTAATTTTTGGATAAGCCACCAAAACTGATGCAGAACACATCTTCGCAAAGTGAAGCCATAGCCGTATGCATCACGCCATCGAACAAAGTTTTGTCGTAAATTTCATCGGCGAAAACAATAAGCTGGTGTTCGCGGGCGATTTGCAGCAAAGCCAGCAACATAGCTTCTGGATAAACCGCGCCGGTTGGGTTGTTTGGATTGATGATCACCAATGCTTTGGTTTTATCGGTAATCTTGGCACGCAAATCATTTAAATCCGGTTGCCAATCTGCCGCCTCATCGCACAGATAATGCACCGGTTTGCCGCCTGAAAGCGAAACCGCTGCAGTCCATAACGGGTAATCTGGCGCCGGCACCAGCACTTCATCGCCGTCATTGAGCAAGGCAGTCATGCTGAGTAAAATCAGCTCAGAAACGCCGTTGCCGATATAAATATCTTCGATATCAACACCCGATATCTGTCTTTCTTGTGCGTAATTCATCACCGCTTTGCGGGCTGAATACACCCCTTTGGAGTCGCTGTACCCTGCCGAGCGCGGCAGATTGGCAATCACATCATGCACAATATCATCCGGCGGATTAAAGCCGAACACGGCCAAGTTGCCGATATTAAGCTTGATGATGCTATGCCCATCATCCTCCATCTGTTTAGCGCGCTCTAAAGCAGGGCCGCGGATTTCGTAGCAGACATTATCAAGTTTTTGGGATTTTTTAAGGATTTTCATGGTAAATTTCGTGTCAAACAACTGTCAATGATACCGCAAGCAATACATTGCCATCACAGGTATAGCGCTACCTTTAGTGTTTTAAGGAGTACAGTATGTTTAAAGCATTATTACTTGGCACACTGCTCTGGAGCGGAGCGCTTATGGCGATTGATGAGCCCAAATACAGCGTGCTGAAAGACTATGGCAACGGCATCGAAATGCGTCAGTACAATAGCTACATTATTGCTGAGACTGAAATAACCGCAAAAAATGCCGATGAAGCCGGTAATTTAGGCTTTAAAAGGCTTGGAGGTTATATTTTTGGTGATAATCAACGCAAACAATCAATAGCTATGACTGCGCCGGTTAGCCAAGCCAAGAGCGAAAAAATTGCCATGACAGCGCCAGTCAGTCAGACCCGAACAAACGAAGGTGTTTGGCTGATATCGTTTGTGATGCCTAAAAACTATACGCTGCAAACACTGCCAATTCCGAACAATCCCACGGTGTATTTCAAAACGATTCCAGCTCGTAAGGTTCTGGCTATTCGTTTTTCCGGACGCTGGACCGACGCCAGTTTTAATCAGCATGAATCCGAACTTCTGGCCGCTTTAAAAACGCATAACTTGAAAAGCTCCGGACCAACTTGGACAGCCCGCTACGACCCACCGTTCATGCCCGGCTTTATGCGCCGCAATGAAGTGATGATTCAGCTGCGTTGATTATTCAACAACCACCGGAATTTCTTGGAATTTCATAATTCACTGAGTTGCGGACAAACCGTCTGCAATTCACTGGCTACGGCAGGAAATGGCGCAATCGCCTGAATCCATCCAGTGCTCAAATCCCGTACGTTCTTTGTGAAGAAACCACAGGCGAATCCATCCGAGCCCCTGCTCACGTCGGCACGTAAACTTCCGGGCAGTGCTGTTGCCCAACGCGAAGTTTCATCTGGTTTGCCAAGTGCTGTTGATAGAACGAATAATCGCATTAAATCGCTCGGCCTTGTGCTTTTTACATCGCCACTAGAAACCTCATTCATTATGGATTTGTAAGCACGCTCAGCAAACGGCAATGCTTTCGCCTGCGTTTCTTTTCCAAACGGCTTTCCGATTGAAACCGAATTAACGGCTAACTCAGTGACATAACCAGCAGATTTTTGCATGTCAGCATGATTTGTCACACACACATTCAATACGTTTTGTGCTGTATCAAAATATGCGTTTACAAACGACTCACTGATGCCTGGTTCTGCCCGCGGAAAATATTCTGGCGTTAAATGCCTTGCTAACAGGCGTATCCAGCCCGAGCATTCATCGGTTGCCATCTCTTCGGTACTTTTTGCATAAAAGCCCTGAAAAGGCAAAATAGAACCGCTGACCATGGCTGGAATATTCGCTAACTGTTGAGCAGAATCTGCCTCGCCTAACTTAGCGACGTAAATGGCTGTGCTTGCCTTCAAATGCCAAAAATGATTATCCGTGCAAACTGTTTGCTGCGGCGAAAACGCTTTATGGCAATAATCCATGACCCGCGCAGACAGCTCCAGCAAGCTGCGATACTCGGCATTATTCAATTCGCTGGCATGCTGATTAGCCGAATCAATGACGTATGCGGCGCTTCCCCACATCTTGCTCGGCAAGGAAGCCGATAGAATCGGCTCCTTGACCTTGCTCAACGAGCGCCCTTGATCGGTGAGCCAAATGTGCAGATTCTTGCGCAGCTCCGAAGATTTCGGCTGAGCCTGCAAAATAGTATTGACTTCACTGTTCCAACGCTTGAACTCAACCTGTACTTCCGCAGGCGTAGGCGCGGCGCTGGCAAAATCCGACTGCAGGAGCGAAACAAGAATGAACCCGGCCAGACTATATTTTTTTACATCCGCTTTCATTCCACCACCACCGGAATACCGGCAATTTTACTCTGCCACAATTTCGGGCCAGTTTCGTGCACCGATTCGCCCGTGCTATTAACAGCCACAGTGACTGGCATGTCTTGTACGGTGAATTCGTAAATCGCTTCCATACCTAAATCTTCAAAGCCCACCACTTTCGCAGCTTTAATGGCTTTTGAAACCAAATACGCCGCGCCACCAACCGCCATTAAATACACGGATTTATGTTTCTTGATGGCTTCAATTCCCGCTGGGCCACGTTCCGCCTTGCCGATCATGCCAATCATGCCGGTTTGTGCCAATACTTGTTCGGTGAATTTATCCATACGCGTTGCTGTGGTTGGGCCAGCTGGGCCCATCACTTCATCGCGCACTGGATCAACTGGGCCCACGTAGTAAATCATCTTGCCGGTGAAATCGACCGGCAGTTTTTCGCCGCGATTAAGCATTTCAACCATACGTTTATGTGCCGCATCGCGGCCGGTGTAAAGCTTGCCACTCAATAAGAGAGTTTGCCCTGGCTTCCAGTTTGCCGTTTGTTCTTGGGTTAAGGTATCAAGGTTTACCGATGTCGATTTTGTAAAATCTAAAGTTAGCGTTGGCCAATCGGCCAAAGATGGCGGATCTAAACTGACCGGCCCGCTGCCATCTAATGTGAAATGCGCGTGGCGAGTGGCGGCGCAGTTTGGAATTAAGGCCACCGGCAAATTCGCCGCATGCGTTGGGAAATCTTTCACTTTAATATCAAGCACGGTGGTTAAGCCGCCCAAGCCCTGCGCACCAATTCCCAAGGCATTCACTTTATCGAACAATTCCAAACGCAACTCTTCCGCGCGATTGCTAGCTCCGCGCAATTTCAAATCGTTGATGTCGATAGGCTCCATCAGTGCTTCTTTGGCTAGCAACATGGCTTTTTCTGCCGTGCCGCCAATACCAATACCCAACATGCCCGGCGGGCACCAGCCAGCGCCCATAGTCGGCACCGTTTTCAACACCCAATCCACAATTGAATCTGATGGATTGAGCATGGCGAATTTCGATTTCGCTTCCGAACCACCGCCTTTGGCCGCCACAATCACATCCACTGTATTGCCTTTAACCACTTTCATATTCACCACGGCCGGCGTGTTGTCTTTGGTGTTTATGCGCTTGCCAGCTGGGTCGGCCAGCACCGAGGCGCGCAATTTATTATCCGGGTGGTTGTACGCAAGGCGCACGCCTTCATTAACCATCTCTTCAACCGACAACTCAGACTGCCATTGCACATTCATGCCAATTTCTAAAAACACGGTAACAATGCCGGTATCTTGGCACAAAGGCCGATGGCCTTCAGCACTCATCCGTGAGTTAATCAAAATCTGCGCCATCGCGTCTTTCGCGGCCGGCGACTGTTCGCGCGCATAGGCAGCGGCTAAATTGGTGATGTAATCCACCGGGTGATAATAGGAAATATACTGCAACGCATCAGCGATGCTTTGGATGAAATCGTCTTGCTTAATAACAGTCATAAAGCTCTCCTGAGTGGTCTAGTATAAATCAACCGTAAGCTGCCCCGCTAATTTAATCCTGAAAAAAACGTTGGTTTGCGATTCGAGTGGTTTTTGAATTTTCGTAGGAATTTACCTTGACCACCTGACGGAAAATATCCAGAATGATGATATCGCCCCAAATGTGGGGTATATATGTAGTTAGATGCCATGCCATATTCAATACAATCTGTAATGGGACCAAATGATGCACACATGGCTACGATCGGCGAGGTCGCGATGGAGTGCGCCCATCTAGAGAATAATGTTCAACTTTTGCTCATTGTCATGGCCGACCTTGACTTCCGAAAAGGTCGTTGCATCACGGCACACATGCCCATCAGAACAGTGTGTGACTCTGTCGAGGCACTTGGGGGTGAGCTTGACTTTGATGAATCAAAGAAGAAAGAGCTAAAGCTCTTGATGAACACCGCGGTTCAATTAGTTGCTAAACGCAATAGCATTGTTCACGCTCTTTGGGGCATCACACCTGAAAGCACGGTCGGAAAAGATGAAGCCACAGCTGTCGTAATCAAAGCAAGAGCAAAGCTCACCATCGTTCACGAGAATTTGACACCTCAAGCAATTCAAATGATTTCACAGTCTATTCGTGAGCACACGCTAAAAATTGCGGAGTTCAGGGTCGCCTTTAATAAGGTCAGGAAAGCCCCATAATGGCATCTAACAATTCCGTAAGGAGCTTCCTGTAAAGTTCGGGCGATTAAATTCCAAAGGGACGCGCATGAAAGAAACTGAAACCCAAAAGAAAGATAATGTAACAATTGCTTTCAACATGTATGAACATGTCTATACAAAACTAAATAATTCAAAAATACATGAAAGCAATAAACATGAGTTAGGCAATCCAGCTCGTATCGAGCATGATTTAAACGAACGAGAAAAAGAACATTTAGCCTTACTTCGTTCAAAGTTAGCCATGGAAATCTCAAATAAATTTTATAATACAATCCTAGAGTCATCTCAAAGCAATGATCGTCTAGGCAAAAAGGTTTTCTGGTTAAATATTGCCATGGCTCTATTAACATTAGTTATGGCAGTTTCGGCTGTTATACCATTACTAAAAAAATGAACGCATATTAACTGATAAAGGTGACGGAGGTCTTTAGCGTTTGAATAAACTCCGTCCCCATAAATTCGTACCGATATAGGCATGCATTTGAATCGTCGCAGGATTTTAGCTTGACCACGTGACGGAAAATATCCAGAATGAAGATATCGCCCCAAATGTGGGGTATATATGTAGTTATATCTCTACCGTAGTGCGAGGCTTTAACTATGTTAATTGACAATCATCCATATATATTTGGCTACCTGCTTGGCTCTCTTTTTGTTGTCATTTTAATTTTGTTTAAAATTACGCTCTTTGGGTTGATCGACTGGATCATTAAAGCCAACATACTCCAGAAAAATATTAGCAAGCTCATGCCACCTGACGAAAAAACCTTCTGGACTAAAGCTGCCATGTTCATTGGAGTCCTTATTTTTGAAGCTCTGCTTTCTTGGATTAACGTTGCGGTTGTTTTATGGCAGATTGCTACTGGGATACTTCGCGTAACAAGAGATCTATTGCAACCTGCTCCCGAAGTAATAAAAATTCTAAGATTTCCACTCCGTAACAACCCTGATATGCCACGCGAATCGGTGTGGGCTTACCTACAAGCACTTAGTGTGAAAGCGGGGGAAAAGCAACCGACACAGGAAACGATAATTAGCTCACTTAACGAGATTGCAGAAACGTATCCTACATTTAATTGTATATCAGCACTTAAACAGCTAGAAAGTCTTGGGGCGGTAAACCCTGATGTAACTTCAGCCGCGTTAGTAGCTATAACAAAGGGAACGGAGGTCATTAGCGTTTGAATAACATCCAGCCGTCCCGAAATTTGAGTAAACTGATGTTGTCGCGGCGGTTGCCGCTTAATTCAATTGTTAGGCAAAATGAGCCCACAGACCTTCTTGCGTTCGCTTCTGTTGATACCTCTTGTTGTGCCGCTGTTGGTTGCGGCTTTGGTGGCAACTCTGCATTATGCCGGCATGCGCGTCATTGGTGAGATTTGGGGCAACACGCTTGTTCTCATGATGTCTCTGGTGGTTGGGGGCGTGCCCTACCTTATTACTGTCTCACTACTATGGTTTCGTATCGGGCGCTGCAATTCTCGAAAATCAGCCCTTGTGCTAATTTTTTCTGCTCCCCTCATCTTCTTACCATTACTAGCACTCGCTATGTTGCTTTCGTCTTTGCTACATCTATCCGCTGGAGCAAGCTTGATGGACGGATTTGTAGAAGGTTTGCTTTTGGGATTGATTATGGCTTTATATGGCCTATTATTTGGATACTTCTACGCAATCTTCGCCGCACTCATCTTTCTTGTCGCGGTTCGCTTTCGTTTCGTACTTGGCTTTGATAACATTGAACTGCATTGCGCCGACACAAATGCAAGTGATCAGGCTAACATTGCGCCCCAAGGATTGGTTTAAGGCCCAAGGCCGTCGCACACGTTTTTCGCTACGTCGTTGAATAACAATTCAATGCCGTTGGCAATCAAAGGGGACGAAATAGATTAGCGTTTGAATAACGCCTTCCGTCCACATAAATTAAAAGTGAACAAACAAAATTAGCATTTTGATACTTAAGGCCAGCGAGATAACAGCGAATATCTTTTTCAAATAGGCTTCAGGCAAACTATGCGAGTAGCGAACACCATAGGGAGCCGCAATACAACTGGCAATTGATATTGCTAGGAATACTGGCAGGTAGATATAACCAAACGTATAGGGATTGCTCAATGTTTTTGACCAACCGCTAAACATGTAACCGGTTTTCTTGGCGCTACGGCTCTTGGCATTCTGGCGTTCAAAGGTTTTACCACTATTACCAATAGCAACAGCATGCAATAGCAGCTGTAGAATAAACAACTTATGCTTCACTTATCCCTGCACTTTATAATTCCAGCCATTATTGCTGGCTTTTTCTTTAGGAAAAGCTGGCGGCTCGCCTATTTCATCATGCTCGCAACAATGCTCGTCGATCTTGATCACCTTTTTGCTAATCCGATTTATGATCCCAATCGATGCAGCATTGGATTTCACCCATTGCATAGATTGTGGTTTATCTGTTTTTACCTAGCACTTTGCTTCGTTCCTAAAGCACCAAAAATTAGATTAATTGGAATTGGTTTATCCGTTCATATGCTCCTAGATTCCATAGATTGCCAAGTAACCAACGGCATATACATGAATTAACCTACGGCTGATAAAAAGCACAAAGCATGCGCATACGTTTTTTTATAAGCAGAACTACTGTTCATTCAAGGCAAGCAAAATCATTGCAATTTTGCTTGCCTGAACTCAGGCCTTAGCTTTCACTAAGAGCAGCAGATCATTCCATGGTATGGAAATGGAAAAGCCTTGCTCCCTCCTCAACCGAGCGCCGCTTCTATGTCCTCCAGCGGTGCGTTGGTGAATGTCTTGGCGATTTCGGTGACGATGCGTCGCCGAGTTTCCAAGTGTAGCAACGGTCGTAGCTGACCCAGTGTCTGCGGATCCGCCATCAGCACCAGGTGCGAAAACTCCTGCTTGAGCGCGGCAGCGTTTAAGTGGTGCGCCAGTTGTTTGGCGAACGTGGCCTCGTCGGTCCCTTGATTGCTTGACTCGGGTGGCCGATGGCCGGCAGGACCAGCGTCGATCAACTTCTCGGGTTGCAGCAACGCTTCCTGCTTCAACCTCAATTTGTTGTCGTTGCCCTTGTTGCAGAACAGGCGCGCGCCCGTTCCGTCGGCCACCACAATCCATGTTCCAGTTGGAATATTGTTCAAGTCCATCTCCTAGTGTTGTGAAAACGCGATAGCCGATGCAGCCAGAGTGCCGCACCGTTGCTGTTCGCCAAGCTGTTCCATCGCTTGCCGAAAATATCTACTCTGCCCTTTTTATTCGGCAGGATGGTGCTTCTAGAGTCCCTTTCGCCCACTCAGCAGACGCACGACAATCACGATCACGGCGATCACCAGCAGCGCATGGACGAACATACCTCCGATTGACATCGAAAAACCCAAAAGCCAGAGAATCAACAAAATGGCGATGATTGTCCACAACATACAATTTCTCCAAGGATGCGAAAACGAATCAACTATGAATCACGATAGGTCCGGGCGATGAACGCTCGAGTAACTAGGGTGTGGGAATGCAATGATTGATGAACTGATTTGTTGGTCTGGACGACTGCAGATTCACCAAAACCTCACTGCCCTATAATGCGTTGCGCCTACTCTGTCGTCTGTTCGGCACCACACTCAACGCCACAATCATTGTCTTATACCGGACTATCTCAAAAAAGGGACCAGAGTACATTAGCGTTTGAATAACGCTCTCCATCCCCATAAATTAAAAGTGAACAAACGAAATCAGCATTTTGATACTCAAGGCCAACGAGATAACGGCAAATATCTTTTTCAAATAGGCTTCAGGCAAACTATGCGAGCAGCGAACACCATAAGGAGCCGCAATAAAACTGGCAATTGATATTGCTAGGAATGCTGGCAGGTAGATATAACCAAACGTATAGGGATTGCTCAATGTTTTTGACCAACCGCTTATCATGTAACCGGTCGCACCCGCGATAGCAATTGGTAATCCAATAGCGGCCGAAGTGCTGATAGCTTTTTTTATGCCGACACTTTTGTAGCCAAGGTATACAACTGTGAGAAAACCGCCGCCCACTGCTGCAAGTGCCGATACCGATCCGATTCCAATACCCATAAAAATTAGTCCGCGCAGGCTTATTGGTTTTTTACTGGCTTTCGGTTGCCAATTAATAAACATATGCCCCGCTACCAGCAACATGAACAACGCGAAGAAAATGGCAATGTACGTTGCGTTAATGTGGGCGGCAATTTGGCTAGCTAGAAAAGCACCTAAAATTATGCCGGGCGCCATTCCGCGAACAATTCGCCACTCTACAGAACCGAGTGCAGCATGTGCGCGCATGCTGGCGGTTGACGATATGATCATGCATGTCAAAGAGGTACCTAATGCCAAATGAACCACGTTATCAACAGCCATTCCCTGGTAAATAAAAATCGATGCCAGCAAAGGAACCAGTATTCCTCCTCCGCCAAGCCCTAGTAACCCAGCCATAAATCCAGCAAAGGTGCCCAACGCCACATACAACAATATCCATTCAATGCCCGGCATATAAATCTATCCTCTCAAAAGTTGTGTTCTGAGTTATGATAAAAGCTCAAGTCAACTTGAAGTCAAGCATTAATTAGTCAGGTGAAATAATGGATATAGCTGAAGTCGTAAAGGCATCTGGATTACCGGCCTCAACGTTACGATTTTATGAAGAAAAAGGACTGATTCAGTCAAGCGGTCGTAGTGGCTTGCGACGCCAATTCAAAGCCAGTGTTATAGATCGATTGGCTTTAATCTCTTTGGGGAGTAATGCGGGCTTCTCACTTGATGAGATTAGTGAAATGTTTACGTTTGAAGGACCCGATATTAATAGAGCATTGCTTGTAGCCAAAGCAGATGAGCTGAACAAAAAAATTAAAGAGCTTACCTCAATGCGCGAAGGTATCCTGCACGCAGCGGCCTGCAAAGCGCCAAATCATTTTGAATGTCCAAAATTTCTTCGTCTTTGCCGAGTGGCTGGTAAAAATCGAACTAGGCAACCAAACAAATTGAAGAATAAAACAGTTAAACGAGGCGCGAAGAAAACGATAGCTAAGCGAATTTAATCAATTGCGGCGCGAATCCCATTCATACTAATAAAGAGGACGGAGATCATTAGCGTTTGAATGACGCTCTCCATCCCCATAAATTATTTTCTAGCCAACGCCTCTTGCATAAACGCTCGGGCTTCATCGGCTAAGTCTTCGTGATCCAAGGCAAACTGGATGGTTGCTTCAATTAAACCAATGCGGGTGCCGCAATCGAAACGGCGGCCTTCAAATTGATAGGCTAAGACTTTATCTTGCTTCAAAAGCTGCGCAATCGCATCTGTCAGTTGTATTTCGCCGCCAGCGCCGGTGCGGGTTTTTTCCAGAATAGGGAAAATATCGCCGCTTAAAACATAGCGCCCAACCACCGCTAAATTGCTCGGTGCCACTTCGGGTTTGGGTTTCTCAACAATTTGTTCAATCACGCCAAAACGGCCGGTGAAATTTGGTGCGGCCACAATGCCGTAGCTCGAGGTTTGCTCGGGCGGCACTTCTTGAACCGAAATGACGCTGGCTTTTTCCTGCTCGGCCAAATCAATCATCTGGCCCAAAGCGCCACGGCCTGTGCTCCAGATTAAATCATCGGGCAGCAATACCGCGAATGGCTCATTGCCCACCACCGGCTTAGCGCATAACACCGCGTGGCCTAGGCCTAAGGCTTCGGCTTGCGTTACGAAGACACAGCGCACATGGCGCGGTAACACATCGCGGATTATTGCCAGCAATTCAGTTTTGCCGGCTTTTTCCAGCTTCTGCTCAAGCTCATAGGCTTTATCGAAATAATCAGCAACCGAATGTTTATAACGATTGGTCACGAAAATGAGTGTGTCGATGCCCGCTTCAATCGCTTCATCCACTGCATATTGAATAAGCGGTTTATCGACCACCGGCAACATCTCTTTCGGCACCGTTTTGGTGGCTGGCAAAAAACGTGTGCCTAAACCGGCAACTGGGAATACGGCTTTTCTTACTTTAAAGCTCATGAGCGTCCTTGTTTACGAACCTAATAAATTTAATAAGGGCTTAACACTGCCCCAGTGTTTGCAGCTTGGGCATTGCCAATGGTGTGAACGTGCGCCGAAGCCGCAATTGGTGCAGCGATAATTCGCCGAGCGCACCAATAATTGATCGGTGATCAGTTTCAAAGCACGAATGGTTTCGTTCGGGTCGCCAATTGGGTTTGCCAGTGCTTTGTCGAGCAAGGCCGCCTCACCACGAACTGATGGGCGTTGCACTAATTGCTTGGCCAAAAAATCCTGCGCCGCAGCAATGCCGTCATCACGTTCGATTAAATCGGCCAGTGCTAAGAGTGGTGTTACTCCAGCGTATTGTTCAATCACTTCCTGCAAAAAGCCACGTGCGCGCATCAATTCATTTCGGCGCTCATAGCATTCCATTAACTGCGGCAAAACTTCTGGTAGAAAATCCACATCATGCCGAGCAACTCGCTCAAAGGCGCGTATGGCAGCGGCGTCATTGTTTTCCAGTAAATCCAAGCGGCCTTCAATTATGCCGGCACGCACGCATTGGCTATCGGATGAATAGGCTAAAGCGATTTGATCGCGGGCCTGCTTTAAATTCGACTCATGAATCGATTTATCGGCTAATTCGCAATAGTAATGGGCAATGCTTTCGCCCATTGCTTCGCCAGAAATTTGCTCGTATTGCACAGCATGCACAATGGCTTGATTCCAATCGCGTTCCGATTGGTAAATCGAAATCAATTGCTGCAATGCTTTCGGTGCGTGCACACCCATTTGCACTAAATCATTAAACAAAGTTTCAGCACGGTCTAAAAGACCGGCTTTCATATAGTCTTCGCCCAGTTCTAAAGCGGCGCGCGTTTTTTGCTCTTCACTCAGGCCAGTGCGCGCTACTAAATTTTGGTGCAAGCGAATCGCTCGATCAACCTCGCCGCGACGACGGAATAAATGCCCTAAGGCAAATTGGGTTTCTACGGTTTCTTTATCGACTTCGGCAATTTGCAGAAAAATCTCTAGGGCTTTATCTTGTTGCTCGTTTAATAAATAATTCAGGCCGCGAAAATAGGTGTTTGATAGGCGCGAAATTTTTGCGCCACCTTTAATCTCACCGCCACGCCGACCCAGCAATACGCCGGTTGCTAAGGCTGCCGGTATAAGCAACAGCCAGGCGGCATGAGTCATCATAGTTTAGGCTCAATGGCATTCGAGGATGGCAAAGCTTGCTTCATCAAAGGATTGGAACGCTGCTTGAATAGCAGGCTGGCGCTAACTAATGCGCCGCCAATCAGTGCGCCAATAAGCAAGCTAACAATTAGTGCTAAGCCGAAGTGCGCTTGATAATGAATAAAAAATAGGTCGATATCAACCAATTGTTGATTGAGAGCACCAATTACAATACCTGCTAATACAAACAATAGGGCAATAATGGCTTTTAGAGCGCGCATAACAGTCTCCATTTCGATGTTATAAGCTTAACCGAAATGACTGAATTAATTAACTGTCAGGCTGAATTTCTGTCACGGTATTTACGCGGTCTCGTAATTCTTTACCGGGTTTGAAGTGTGGTACATGCTTCCCGCTGAGCTCAACCGCTTCACCGGTTTTCGGATTGCGGCCTAAACGTGCTGGACGATAGTGCAAAGAAAAGCTGCCAAATCCACGTATTTCAATGCGCTTGCCATCCGCCAGTGAAGTACTCATCATTTCTAAAATTGTCTTCACGGCCAAATCAACATCATCCGCTTTCAAATGCGGCTGTTGTTTGGATAGAAATTCAATTAATTCGGATTTGGTCATTATTTATCACCTTTGAAAGATTCGACCCAGCAAATGCTGGGCCGAATAGTCATACAATTACTCGCCTTTACCCATCTGCTCACGCAATAATGCGCCAAGCTTAGTGGTGCCGCTAGAGGCGTCAGATTTGCTCATTTCAGTCAATGTTTCTTGCAGTTCGGCTTCGTCTTTAGCACGAATCGATAACTGCATAACACGGCCTTTACGATCATTGCCGATAAACTTAGCTTCAATCACATCACCAACTTTCAGATGTTGTGTGGCATCTTCAATGCGCTCTTTAGCAATGTCGTTGGCTTTAATATAGCCTTCCACGCCGCCATCAAGCTCAATCACTGCGCCTTTAGCATCCACTTCTTTCACGGTGCCTTTAACAATGGCGCCTTTTTGGGTGTTGGCAGAGAACTGGCCCATTGGGTCTTGTTCTAATTGCTTCACGCCTAAGGAAATGCGCTCACGCTCAGGATCAACAGCTAATACCACAGCTTCAAGATTGTCGCCTTTCTTCAGATTGCGAACCGCTTCTTCACCGGTTGCGGTCCAAGAAATATCAGACAAATGAATTAAGCCATCAATGCCGCCATCCAAGCCAATGAACACACCGAAATCGGTGATTGATTTGATTTGACCGGAGACTTTATCACCTTTCTTGAAGATAACCGCAAACGCTTCCCACGGATTCGATACGCATTGTTTGATACCCAAGGAAATACGACGGCGTTCTGCATCAACATCCAATACCATCACTTCCACATCATCGCCTAACTGCACAACTTTGCTTGGGTTAACGTTCTTGTTGGTCCAATCCATTTCAGAAACGTGTACTAAACCTTCAACGCCTGGTTCGATTTCAACGAATGCGCCGTAATCGGTAACGTTCGATACTTTACCGAATGCGCGGGTGTTGGCTGGGTAACGACGTGCAATGTTTTCCCATGGATCTTCGCCTAATTGCTTAAGGCCAAGCGATACACGGTTACGTTCGCGATCATATTTCAATACGCGGACTTGCAATTCATCGCCAACATTAACCACTTCAGACGGATGACGGACGCGTTTCCAGGCCATATCAGTAATGTGCAACAAGCCATCAACGCCGCCTAAATCAACGAATGCGCCGTAGTCGGTCAAGTTTTTAACCACACCAGTAATGATGGTGCCTTCTTGCAAGCGCTCAAGCATTTGTTCGCGTTCAACGGTGTTTTCACTTTCCACAACTGCGCGGCGTGAAACCACCACGTTGTTACGTTTACGATCAAGCTTGATGATTTTGAATTCAAGCGTTTTGCCTTCCAAGTAGCCCGGATCACGCACTGGGCGCACATCCACCAAGGAGCCTGGCAAGAACGCGCGTACTTCACGGATATCAACCGTGAAACCGCCTTTTACTTTACCGCTGATGTAGCCAGTGACAATTTCGCCAGCATCCATCAAGGTTTCTAATTCGTCCCAAACAAGCGCTTTTTTCGCTTTATCGCGGGAAAGAACCGTTTCACCAAAGCCGTTTTCAATCGATTCAAGTGCGACTTTAACAATGTCGCCAACTTTTACTTCGATCTCGCCTTGTTCGTTGCGGAATTGATTGATATCAATAACGCCTTCCGATTTAAGGCCTACGTTGACGACGACTACGTCGGCACGGATTTCTTCAACAGTACCGGTAACGATTGCGCCGGACTTTAAATTGTTTAGTGATGTTTGGCTTTGCTCAAACAGTTCTGCAAATGATTCAGTCATGATTAACTCTCAAGTTGATAAACAGGTTATTACTGGAATAACCCACCTGTAATGTGCGTAATGCACGTGATGAACCCAGCGAAATGCCGGGGCCTTGTTTGTAAAACATAAAATCCCTAGAACAAGAAATACTGGCGCGATTAACAGCGGTAATGCGATGGCAGAACACTAAGTATGTATTCAATCACCTGGGCGATAGGCATTGAAGTGGAATCGATGATGACAGCATCATCAGCAGGCTTCAAAGGCGCCACCGCACGGTTAGCATCACGCGCATCACGAGCTACTATTTCGTGTAATAGGCTGTCGAGTTTAACAGAAACTCCTTTTCCCATCAACTGCTTATAACGTCTTTGTGCACGTTCCATGGGGCTGGCGGTTAAAAAGAATTTATAGGCCGCCTCGGGGAAAATAACCGTACCCATATCTCTGCCATCGGCCACTAAGCCCGGGGCCGTTTGGAAGCTACGCTGCAAGTCAACCAAGGCTTGGCGCACTAAAGGCTGCGCCGCCAAGGCTGAAGCCATAGAACCAGCTAATTCGGAGCGAATCTCATCTGTGGCTTCCTTGCCATTTACAATTATCTTAGGTTCATCATGGTCTTGGGTAATAAATTTAATGTCGGTTCGAGATGCGCAAGCCGCCAATTCATCCGGCTCATCCAGCCCAATCCCTTCCCAAGAAGCCGCAATCCCAACGGCTCTATACAGTGCGCCCGAATCTAAATAACCCCAACCTAATGCCTCGGCAACTAAGCGGCTAACCGTGCCCTTGCCCGCCCCGGCTGGGCCATCAATGGTGACAACAGGAACAATTTCGGCACTCATTCTGGCTCCAAAGCGTGTATTTACGTTAAGTAATTATTTAAGGTTTAAACCAAGCGTTTGCGCCAATTCAACGAAATCTGGAAACGATGTTGCCACATTAGCGCAGTCTCGAATCTCTGTCACGCCATCAATGCATTGCGCAGCCACGGCAAAACTCATGGCAATGCGGTGGTCTTCGAAACTCTCAATACTGGCCGAATGCAATCTGCCACCGACGATTTCAACCGAATCCGGCGAATCAGTAACACGTGCACCCATATCGCGCAGACCTTTGACCATACTAGCAATTCGATCCGACTCTTTAACCCGAAGCTCGGCCAATCCTGTTGCGCGGGTTGTGCCATTTGCCAATGCCGCTGCCACAAAGAAAATCGGGCATTCGTCAATCATATCGGCAACCAAGTGCTCAGGAAGATCGATACCATGCAACTTAGAACTTTGCACACGAATATCGGCCACTGGTTCGCCGCTTTGCAGGCGCTGGTTCAATAGTTCAATATGCCCGCCCATCAGTTTAAACGCGCTGAGAATGCCAGTCCGGCGCGGATTGATGCCAATATTTTGCAGCGTTATATCGGAGTTTGGAATCAACAAAGCAGCTGCGATTAAAAATGCCGCTGAGGAAATATCGCCGGGAATGTTGATATGACTGGCTTTCAGTTTTCCGCCCGCATGCACTAACGCTTTTCCAGCAGAAAACTCAATCGGCCAACCAAGCGATTGCAACATCGATTCGGTGTAATCGCGCGTTGCACGTGTTTCGGTAATCAATGAGTCACCATCGGCATACAAAGCCGCAAAGATAAGTGCTGATTTAACTTGTGCGCTGGCAACTTGCGTATCAATAGTTGCGCCATGCAAAACTTGGCCACCATGAATATGCAATGGCGCAAAATTATCTTCGCGCGCGCTGATTTTAGCGCCCATTTTTTCCAATAGTTTAATCACCCTTGCCATGGGTCGTTTGGATAGCGAGGCATCGCCAATCAACATGCTGTCGAACGATTGCGCGCACAACAAGCCAGTTAGCAGCCGCATGCCGGTGCCGGCATTGCCGCAATCCAGTGGCTCTGCACTTGCTTTCAAACCATGCAAACCCACGCCATGCACAATGCGTGTGTGTGGGCTTGGCGCTTCAATTACAACGCCGAGTTGCGCAAAAATCCGTGCCGTAGCGCGGGTATCTTCGCCTTCAAGAAAGCCATCAATAACTGAGGTACTTTCTGCCAAAGCCGCGAGCATAATCGCACGATGCGAAATGGATTTATCGCCAGGAACGGATGCCATTCCCGACAAACCGGAGGAGCGACTAGCAAGCCAATTCACAGACATGCCATCACCTCTTGCAATGTGCTAACAAAGCGCTGATTATCTGCGTGGGTTGAGAGTGTGATTCGCAAGAAATGGCCTAAGCCGTAACCCGCCATAGGCCTGACTATCACACCGCGTTCAAATAAAGCCTTTTCAATTTGTACAGTAGCCTCGCCAAAATGCACTAATAAAAAATTAGTCTGCGAGGGTAAAACCTGCAAACCCATAGCTGTTAATTGGCTTTGCAGCCAATCGCGCTCAATGGCATTATTGGCGCACACTTGGGCAAGATGTGTGTCATCAGATAAAGCCAAACGTGCCGCATGCAAAGCAATCGCATTGACATTAAACGACTCACGTATCGGTTCAAGCAATTGCACAATTTTTGCATCTGCTATTGCAAAGCCAACCCGTAAACCGGCTAAACCATAGGCTTTGGAAAATGTGCGAGTAACAATAAGATTCGGAAATTTTTTGAACAACACTAATGCCGACTGGATTTCAGGATTGCTGGCGTATTCAATGTACGCTTCATCCACTACCACCAACACGTTAGCGGGCACAGCTGCAAGAAAATTAGAAAGCTGGGCAAATGAGAACCATGTGCCGGTTGGGTTATTTGGATTGGCGAAAAAAATCAGTTTGGTTTTCGCCGTTATACCGGCAAGCAAAGCGTTTAAATCATGGCCAAGCGGCATGCTGTGCTGCAAATCAAATGCTTCAGCCACTTTCAGTTGCGCGCCAACTGCATGAACTGCAATGGCATACACCGCAAAACAATAGCGGCTAAGTAACACCTCATCATCTGGGCCAGCAAATACTTGCGCAAATTGCATCAGCAATTCATGCGAGCCATTGCCGAGCGCGATGCATTTTTGCGGCACTTGGTATTTTTCTGCGATAGCTAATTTAAGTGCTTTGCCACTTGGATCGGGGTAGCGAAATATAGCGCTTAATTCAGTCTGCAAGCCAATCTGTATGTCTGGGCTAGGGCCATAGCAATTTTCATTTGAGCCTAATTCTAGTAAGCCACCTTTACTCGCAAATGCTTTACGCAAGCCAGGAATATCGTGGCCTGGGTCATAGGCCACAAGCGTGCGAATAGCAGGATTCGCCAGCGCTTTAAAATTAATGCTAGCTAGCATATTTACGTTAATGCAACCGGGTAAGAGCCCAAAACCACCACATCAGAGGAATATTCTCCTAACTCTGACATCGCTTTACTGACATTGTCATCGTCCACATGGCCACTGACATCGATAAAAAACACATACTGCCAACGGCCGCTGTGCGCTGGGCGTGATTCAATGCGGTTCATGCTCACTCCATGCTTGGCAAACGGGCTTAGCACGTTATATAAGGCGCCAGGCTGATCACGTACAAAAACCAACAGCGAGGTGCGATCATGCCCAGACGGAGTGAAAAACTCACGGCCAATCACCAAAAATCGCGTGGTGTTGTCTTGTCGGTCTTCAATTGGGCCAGCCAATACTTTCAGGCCATACACATAGCCTGCGGTTTCACCAGCGATGGCCGCACAATCATCGGCAACGCGCGCGCGCCGAGCTGCTTCAGCATTGCTCGATACCGGGATTTTCTCGGCATGCGGCAAGTTAGCGCGCAACCATGCTTTGCACTGCGCCAAAGATTGCGGGTGCGAATACACGCGCTCAATATCTTCCATGCGACCAGTACGCGACAATAAATGCTGATGCACACGCAATTCAACTTCACCGCAAATTTTGAGTTTTGACGTTAAAAACATATCCAAGGTTGACTGAATGGTGCCCTGCCCCGAATTTTCAACCGGCACCACGCCGAAATCAGCGTTGCCACTTTCAATTTCCTGAAAAACTTCCTCAATACTGGCCAGTGGCAACGTTTGTGTTGAATGACCGAAATGTTTATAAAGTGCCTGCTGCGAAAAAGTTCCTTCAGGGCCAAGGAAGCCCACTTTCAATGGCTCTTGTTGCGCCAAGCAGGCCGACATAATTTCGCGGAATAAACGCAATAAAACCTCATTACTTAACGGCCCTTCGTTTCTATCAAGCACACGGCGAAGTATTTGCGATTCTCGTTCTGGGCGGTAATAATCCACCGTGGATTTTAGCTCGCCTTTAGCAGCGCGCACTTTTTGCGCCCAATTGGCACGCTGCGTGATCAAATCTTGAATTTGCTGATCAAGACCGTCAATCTGGGCACGCACTTCGCTGAGTTGTTCAGAATTTTGGGATTTAGGCATTTTTTTAACTGCCTTCACTTTTTTTATTGGCAAAGCCGGTTTCTTAGCCATTACGCACCGCGAAATCGTTCATGAAATCTGCCAAGATTTGCACGCCAGCCAATGGCATGGCGTTGTAAATTGAGGCACGCATACCGCCTAGCGCGCGATGCCCTTTCAAACCCATTAAGCCCGCTTGCTCGCTTTCTTTCAAAAAGGCTTTATCAAGTGCTTCATCTTTTAGCATAAAGGGTATGTTCATCACTGAGCGCGCCGCAACAGACACTTCATTGCGATAAAATCCAGCTGATTGATCAATGCGTTGATACAACAGTGCCGATTTTGCGGCGTTGCGTTCGGCAAATACCTGCAAGCCGCCTTCCGCTTTCATCCAGCGCAACACCAAACCAACGATATACCAAGGCAAGGTGGCTGGCGTATTAAACATGGAATTATTTTTAACCTGGTTCTGCCAATCTAAAATAGGCGGCAATTTGCGTTGATGCTTGCCCAATAAATCTTTGCGCACAATCACAATCACAATTCCCGCTGGGCCAAGGTTTTTTTGCGCACCCGCATACATCATGCCAAAACGGCTAACATCAACCGGCTTGGCTAAAAAATTCGAGGAGAAATCCGCCACTAACGGCACATCTTCAATGTCGGGGATGTTTGGAAACTCAACACCATGAATGGTTTCGTTGGTAGTGTAATGAAAATACGCCGAATTGCTGGCACGCTGCCATTGGCTGACATCAGGAATTGACCTGTAGCCATTTTGCTTATCGCTGGCAACAACATGGGTGGTGACTGATGCGCTGGCGTTTTCCAAGGCCTTTTCGCTCCAATGACCGGTTAGCAAATACTCGCCAACCTGATCTTGGCGCGCCATATTCATTGGAAATAATGCCGAAACCGTAGTTGCGCCGCCTTGCAAAAACAATACCGCGTAATCGTCTGAGATGCTCATTAATTCGCGCATATCGGCTTCAGCTTGGGCTGCACACTCCACAAATGCTTTGCCACGATGGCTGACTTCCATAACCGATGCACGCTCACCTTGCCACTCGAGCAATTCTTGCTGAACTTGTAATAATACCGATTCCGGCAGAGTCGCTGGGCCAGCACTAAAGTTAAACGCACGAGACATATATACACTCCAAAGTAAGCTCATTAGCCTATCACGCTAGCCAGAAGCAGCGAAAGCCAGCTTAGCTAATTATTTTAATAGTTTAGGGTGAGATTGTTAATAAAAGCACGAAGAAAACCGCAATTGCGACCGCAGATCCTAATAAAATCCACTGCGAGCGGCTAAAAAGCTTGGTATTGCTGAGCGTCTGCGGTGCTTGAGTGCTGTTTTCCAATTCAACTATAGGTGCTTCAGACAAATGAATTTGGGGTGTATTCGCTAAATCTGAGTTTGATGATTGCAGAATAAAGCGATGCTGTTCAATATTTAGCTGAGAATTAATGTTGAGGATGGCTTCCTGGCAAATCCAACCATCAACACGCATTTCCAGTGCTGGGCTAAGATTTTTCACCAGCACATCATTGCCTTGTCGTTGCAGTAAGATTTGCCTTTCGGCCAACGCCGGATCATCAACACATATCTCCGACAAAGACGACCGCCCAATACATAAGCTATTGACCAATGCGAACGCTTTGCCGGTTTCAGCACCCGAACATACCCGCAACACAATACGATCACTAAAATTAATAGCCTGAGCACCCGCTGTTTTTTCAAACACAGGCTGATGCGCTGATCTAAACTGCACCGCGATTCCATCAAAATGCACATCATCGCCAGCACGCAACAGGGTTATTGAATCAATACGCCGGCCATTGTGATGAATCGTATGCTGTGTTCCAGGTGATTTCTGCAGCCATACGCCATGATCACTCGAGCGAATTTCAGCGAAACTTTCAGTCTGTTTGGCGCTGGGTAAATACACAGTATTGGAAGGGTCTGAGCCGATTGTAAGCGACGACATGGCCTCAATGGCAAATTTTTGATCAAGCGTATGTAAAACCAAGCGCATAACGAAGCCTTTTTTGTAAATTTAACACAACAACACTGACAAACTGAGCAAATCAAGGTATTTTTGAGAGTATCTCACGCTAAGGTTGAATCATGCATTCGATTGATATTAAAAGAACTCATACGCTTGAAATCAAAAAAGCCAAGAAAGCAGTACAAAAAGTAGCTGATCATATCGCAAAAAAATTTGATGTTGAGTGCAGTTGGGATGGCGATACCCTAAATTTCCAACGCTCCGGTGTTGACGGACATATTAAAGTAAACCCTAAATCGGTGCATGTTATTGCCGATCTAGGGTTTTTTCTTTCGGCCTTAAAATCACCGATTGAAAGCGAAATTAAACGCTATCTCGATGAGCAATTCAGCTAAATGGTGGCGCAAAAGGCGTTTTTTCACCGGCAAACAGGCGCTTAGAGATTGCCAATTCTTGCGTATAGATTTCATTTAGGAAATAATTTGCACCGCCTAAATGATTAAATGCGGTAAAACCTCTTTCCAAGAAACTTTGCAAATGGCCAAGCCCAAGTAGCCTTGCTGGAAAACGTGAAGCAGCCAGTAACTTTGCTATGCCATGTTTTTGCACCACCGAATCTAAGCGTAAGCCAATCTCTTTGACCAATTGAACTTGCCTAAATCGCAATCTCGGAAAACCCACCTGCACATAGGCTTGCTGATACAGTTTTTCGGTGATTGCCACATTTTCGCCCATCAATCTCAGTAAGCTGCGCGCCATGCGTAAATCTAAAGCATGGCTCAATACCGCTAGTTCAATGGTATCAATGGCTGCTTGCAATAGTTTTAATGGCAAAATTCTCGCCATTTTAGGCAGTATTTTCGCCGCCTCTTCATCACGTTTCATAAAATCAGCATCGCCGTATAAATCGCTCAGAAAAAACTCAGCAGCTGCGCGCGTGCTGTCGTTAGCCAGAAAACGCTCAAAACTTGCTTTTAAACGCGCAGTTTGCCATTTCCTTAGCATTGGCAACACAGTTACCAAGCTTTTATCTTGCTTTTCCAAGAGATGCACATGCTTTTGCCAACGCAATCGTTTAGCTAATGTTACTTGAAGTGTTGCAGCATCCACAATTTCGAGCCTACGTGATTGGAATAGCTTTATTTTAGCCGTACAATGGATAAATTCGTTAAATTTGGCTCTTAAAATGCTTGTTTTACAAACCGCCACTCAGCCTGCTCGCCATCAAGGGCGTATTGGAATTGCCATTGCAGGTGGTGGGCCTACCGGTGGCATGTATGAATTAGGGGCACTTCGTGCCATGGAAGTGGCCATTGAAGGCCTGGATTTAAACCGTTTGGATGTGTATGTGGGCGTCAGCTCAGGAGCGTTTTTAGCAGCAGGCTTAGTGAACCGCTTAAGCATTTCTGAAATTTGCCAAATTTTTATCACCGGAACCCACCCAGAAATTACCTTTAAGCCGCGCATGTTCCTTAAACCAGCCTTTATGGAATATGGCAAACGAATTGCAACATTGCCGAGTATGGCCTTTGATTGGTGGAAAAACGCGATTCTAGACCCGAGCGGTTCGCACTTAAATGAATTTATATCGCGCTTTACAGGTGCAGTTCCCACTGGAATATTTGATAATTCTCCGATTGAAAAATTCCTGAGAAGCATCTTTACTGGGCCAGGCCGAAGCAATGATTTTCGTAAACTTGAGCGCCCGTTGTATGTGGTTGCGGTTGATCTTGACCAAGGCAAAGCGGTGCGATTCGGCAGTGAAGGCTGGGATGATGTGCCCATTTCACAAGCTGTGCAAGCCAGTTCAGCGCTGCCAGGTTTGTATCCGCCGGTAGATATTAATGGCCACCATTTTGTTGATGGCGCGCTACGCCGTACCATGCATGCTTCGGTAATTCTTGATCATGGCATTGATTTGATGATTGGTCTCAACCCGTTTGTGCCGTTTAACGCCAAAAGCGAAAACAATGTTGCCTCAAGTTCTAAATTAGCCGACGGCGGTTTGCCAATGGTGCTTTCACAAACTTTCAGAACCTTGCTGCAATCGCGTATGCAGGTTGGCTTGGCTAAATATGCACAACAATACCCAGAGACTGATCAATTAGTGCTGGAGCCCAATGAAGACGATGCCGAAATGTTTTTTACCAGTGTGTTTAGCTATTCAACACGCCACAGTGTCTGTGAGCATGCTTTTCATAATACCCTGCGCGATTTGAAACAACGCGCTAATGAACTCACCCCAATGTTGGCGAAACACGGCCTTCGTTTGAAACAAGAAGTGCTGGATGATCCCGATGTTGGTTTGCTTGATGGCATCAAACCAATATTCCGCCGCACACAAGCCACCGCCGAACTTTGGCACAATTTAAACGATATTGAGCATCTGCTTAAGAAACGTAAAACCAACGCATCGTAATTTGTTTGATTAAATCATTTGTTTTGGTGTGTTTGCTCTAGACAAACCCTAAATAATTAGCTCCAAGTAATGATTTTTTCATTGCCTTTTCGCTCATTAAATTAGGAACCACCATGGCCAAGCTCAAGAAAGCTGTTCGCACCAAAACACCCGTACGCAGTAAAACCGCTAAGAAGTCGCCTGCATCACGCACTGATGTTGCGAAACATAACTTAATCGACACCGCGCAACAAATTTGGTCAGCTGGCGTGGGCGCACTTGCACGCGCACAAGGCGAAGGCACCGATTTGTTTGAAGCATTGGTGAAGAAAGGCATGAATCTTGAAGCGCAAACACGCAAACTTGCCAATGGCAAAGTTGATGTGGTTCGTGGCGCTGTTGAAGATCGCGTTGAAAATGTTCGCGAAAAAGCAACCGACACATGGGACCGTATGGAAAAAGTGTTTGAAGACCGCGTACAACGCGCTTTAACACGTCTTGGTGTTCCAACCCGCGAAGATCTGGGCAGTTTAATTAAGCGCGTAGAAAGCTTAACCTCAGAGCTGAAGAAACAAAACAAAGCGCCTGTTGTTAAAGCTAAAGCACCTGCTGTTAAAGCTAAAGCACCTGCTGTTAAAGCTAAAGCACCTGCTGTTAAAAAAGCAAACACAGCGGTTAAAAAAGCAACCAAACAAGTTGCTAAAAAAGCCAGCAAAGTGACTTTGCCTAAAGCGCCAACACCGGTTGCACCGTAAAGCATACAGTTTGAACCCGTCAGTATTTACATTCGTGAACTCCCTCCCAATACGATTTCTCTGACGGGTTTTTTACCCAAAAAAAAGCACCGCATGGCGGTGCTTTTTTGTATCTGCAAGCTATTATTACCAATGCACACCACGCATAACCGATGCAAAGGCAATTTGTTCTGATGTTGCTTGCGCTGCCTCGCCTCTGCCTTTCATGCCTTTTGCTGCTGCAGAATCCGGGAATAATTCAAACGCGGTACTAATTAAAACTTCATACGCTTTTGGAAATACCGCATTCATCACACCGGCAAATACGCCTAGACGGGTAGCAACTCGGCTTGGCTTTTGAATAATGGCTTTAACGATTAAATCGGCGGCCTCTTCAGGCGACAAAGTTGGCACCGAATCGTACATTTTAGTGGGTGCAATCATCGGTGTTTTAACCAATGGCATATTGATGGTGGTGAAGCTTATGCCTTTGCCTGACAACTCGCCTTGCGCGCAACTGCTAAATGCATCGAGCGCCGCTTTTGAGGCCACATAGGCCGAGAAGCGTGGCGAACTGGTTAACACACCAATGGATGAGATATTAATAATATGCCCACGACGCTTGGCAATCATGCTTGGCAATGCCTGCATAATCAGGCGCACTGAGCCGAAATAGTTCAGCTGCATGGTGCGCTCGAAATCGTGAAAGCGATCAAAACTTAATTCAATCGATCGACGAATTGAGCGACCGGCGTTATTGATCAAGATATCAATACCGCCATGATCTTTAACAACCTGCTCAATCAAACTATCGCAAGACGCTAAATCAGCCAAATCAGATTTATAGGCAAAACAAATATAGCCTGCATCTACAATTTCCTTACGTGTCACTTCAAGCTCTTCTTCACCGCGCGCTGCAATAATCACTTTAGCGCCCGCCTCAGCAATTTTGATTGCCGCCGCTTTACCAATACCCGACGAACCGCCGGTGATAACCACCACTTTGTTTTCCACTTTGCCGCGCAATGAGCGATCTACAAACAAATCGGGGTCCAAATTTCGTTCCCAGTAATCCCATAAACGCCAGGCGTAACTGTCTAAAGCCGGCACCGCGATTTTGCTGCCTTTTAATGCGCGCTCAGTTTCCCTGCAATCGAAACGGGTTGGGTACGTGATGAATGAAAGCGTTGACGCTGGAATTTTCAAATCACGCAATATCATATTGGTTAAGCGTTTAACTGGCGGCAAGCTAGAAACCGCCATACGCATAGGCGCTGGAATAAATCCAAACATCCGCGCATCCAAACGCATGGTCATTTCTGGTGCATGCGCGGCGCGCGCAAAGGTATTCATCAACTCGCCAAAACGCATTGGCTCTGGATCAACTAAATGAAAACACTGCGCATCTAGGCCAGTCTTGTGGGCAATATGGTCCATGGCATTGGCTACGAAATCGACAGGCACTACATTAATCCGGCCACCTTCAATGCCTAAGGTTGGCATCCATTGCGGTAAGGTTTCGCGAATTTTCTTAATTAAGGTGAATAAATAATACGGGCCGTCGATTTTATCGATCTCGCCTGTTTGCGAATGCCCAACTACCATAGAAGGCCGATAAATACGATATGGCACAGCAGTTTGCTTGCGCACCAAACCTTCGGAATCGTGTTTTGTGCGGAAATACGGATCTTTTAGGCCTTCAGCTTCATCAAACATATCTTCACGGAACACGCCTGGATACAAACCAGCCGCCGCAATTGAACTGGTGTGATGGAAACAGCCGGCTTTCACAGCTGCGGCTAAATCCAATGCATTCTTGGTGCCGCCAATATTGGCAACTTTTTGGCTTTCAGCATCAGCGGTTAAATCGTATATGGCTGCTAGATGGAAAAAATGCTGAACCTTGCCTTTCAGAGCATTAATTTGTGCAACACTCAAACCAAGCTTAGCTTTGCTCAGATCACCATTAACCGGCACAATGCGCTTCATGTCCCAGCCCATTTGTTCGCCAATCTGAGTTAATTTTTTTGCTGAGCCTTTGCGAACCAGCACATGGATAGTGCCTTTGCGCTTAAGAAGATTACTGACAAGATATCGGCCAATAAAGCCTGTTGCTCCGGTTACAAAATAACTCATAAAATTAGCCCGCCCTATAATTATGTGTGATGTTTAGGTTCTTGATTTTTACCGCAAATCGTATTTTAATGCATAATACGTTAATGTGACTTTACAGCAAAGGGTTGGTTTATGGCTACTATCCAAGAACAATTTGAAAAAGCCGCTGTAGATGTGAAAACATTGACTGAAAGGCCCGATAACGACACCATGCTGCGTTTATATGCTTTATATAAACAAGGTGCGGATGGCGATGTTTCGGGGCCAGCACCCGGCTTCTTTGATTTTGTCGCTTCTGCCAAATACCAAGCGTGGTCAAAAATGGAAGGCACCAGCCAAGAAAGTGCCAAAAAAAAATACATCGCACTCGTCGCCTCGCTAACCGCATAAACATGTCTAGTAAAACCCGCCAACGTATTCTGGATGTTGCTCTGCGCATGTTTAATGAGCAAGGCGAATCGACCATTTCAACCAATCATATTGCCGATGAACTGGAAATTAGCCCTGGCAATTTGTATTACCACTACCGCAATAAAGACGACATCATTGAACAATTATTCCAGCGCTTTGAAGAGCGTATGGACGAAGCTTTAAATGTTCCAGATGGCCGCGCCATTACCCTTGAAGACGTATGGTTGCAGATGCACTTGGTGTTTGAATGTATTTGGAATTATCGCTTCTTATACCGCGACATTATTAATATACTCAGTAGAAATAGAAGCTTACGCTTACGTTTTGCCCGAATATTGAAGCGCGGATCTGCCAATGCACACAGCATTATGAAAGGCCTGAATGATACCGGCGTAATGCGCGCCAGCGCCGCTGAAATCGAGGGTTTATCCACCAATATATTGGTTTTAGCCACATTTTGGCTGAATTACGCCAATATTCGCGGCGAAAAAGATGAGCAACAAGCCATTAAAAAAGGCATTGTGCAGGTGATGATGCTAGTCTCACCCTTCCTGCGTGATAGCGAGCGCTTGCACTTACACACCTTGTCGGCGGCTTATCTAGATTAAGTCTTTGTTTAACAAGTGCTTGCTTTTGCAAGAATTTTACAGTACAATTTTGTCTTCTTGTTACTCGTTTGTTTTGGAAAATACCATGAAAGTCCTGAATTCCCTGAAATCGGCCAAGACCCGCCATCGTGACTGCAAAGTCGTTCGTCGCCGCGGCAAAGTCTTTGTGATTTGCAAATCGAATCCCCGTTTCAAAGCCCGTCAGCGTTAATTGTTTGCAGGCTTACATACTAAAAACCGGCAGTGCCGGTTTTTTTTATGCCCATTTATCCAAATGGGCGAACGCATTGTTACACTGATGTGCTTGATTGACAGGTGATTAAAATGAGTAATAGCAACCGTTTTCCCGCTGAATGGGAACCGCAAGATGCCGTACTAATGGCATGGCCTCATGCAGGCACCGATTGGGCCGAGCGCCTAGACTCGGTGCAGATTTGCTTTGCGCAGATATGCGCGGCTATTTGCACACAACAAGCCTTGCTGCTTTGTGTGCCCAATGCACAGGTTGAACAACAAGCGCGGTTTTTTTTGAATCATGCCGCCTGCAAGCTGACTAATCTGCGTTTTATGCATCTGCCCTACAACGATACATGGCTGCGCGATAGTGGCCCTATTACGTTGAACCGAGCCGATGGCGGGAAATTGCTACTCGACTTTCATTTCACTGCTTGGGGTGGAAAATTTGAAGCCGGTTTAGATGATCAAATTATTGCTCAGCTTCTGCAATTAAACACCTTCACCAACACCGAACACCAGCGCATTGATTTTGCATTAGAAGGTGGCGGTATAGAAACCGACGGACAAGGCACGCTGCTATCAACATGGCATTGTTTGCACGAACGGCATCCGGATAAATCGCGCGAGCAAATTAGCACGGTATTAATGGATGTCTTGCATCAACAGCGTGTATTATGGCTCGATTTCGGTTACCTAGAAGGTGATGATACAGATGCGCACATTGACACCCTCGCCCGTTTCGCCACAGCGCACAGCATTGTGTACCAAGGCTGCCAAGATGCTGATGATAGCCATTATGCTGAACTGAAACGCATGGCACTGGAATTAGCACAATTCAAACAAATCAATGGCCAACCATACCAACTCTTTGAGCTGCCGTGGCCACAACCGATTATTGATAACAACCGTCGCTTAGCAGCCTCATATGCCAATTTTCTGATTATCAACAATGCCGTGTTGATGCCGGTGTATAACGATGCAGCTGATTCCGAGGCCATCACCGTGATGCAACAGGCATTTCCAGCGCATGACATTATCGCCGTGAATTGCCGCGATTTAATCTGGCAAAATGGTAGCTTGCATTGCTGTACTATGCAATTACCCAAAGGATTATTGAGATGAGTACGCTATCCATTAAAGTTGCATTGATTCAAGAATCGAATCATGGCGATGCCAAGCAAAATTTAGACATCATTGAACAACGTGTTGCTGAAGCCGCTACGCAAGGCGCGCAATTAGTGCTGTTGCAAGAATTGCACAATGGCGCGTATTTTTGCCAACACGAATCCATCGAAGAATTCGACAATGCCGAGCCCATCCCTGGGCCAAGCTGCGACCGTTTAGCTGATATTGCAAAACGCCATAAGGTGGTGCTGATCGGTTCGCTGTTCGAACGCCGCGCTGCTGGGCTTTATCACAACACAGCGGTCGTTTTTGAGAATAATGGTGAGTTGTTGGGCAAATACCGCAAAATGCATATTCCTGATGATCCGGGCTTTTACGAAAAGTTTTATTTCACGCCTGGCGATTTAGGCTTTGAGCCCATTCAAACCAGCTTAGGTAAAATTGGTGTGTTGGTGTGTTGGGACCAGTGGTATCCGGAGGCCGCGCGTTTAATGGCGCTGGCTGGTGCAGAGTTGCTAGTTTACCCAACCGCTATCGGCTGGGATCCACACGACACCGATGATGAAAAACAGCGGCAAAGCGATGCTTGGTTAATCAGCCATCGTGGCCACGCGGTTGCCAATGGCATACCTGTATTAAGTTGCAATCGTGTTGGCTTTGAGGCATCGCCAATCGGTGCCGGCGGCATTCAATTCTGGGGTAGCTCGCATGTGCTTGGGCCGCAAGGCGAAAGTATTGCCATGGCTGCAACTGAACACGCCGAATTACTGATTGCAGAACTTGATTTAGCACGCAGCGAACAAGTGCGTCGTATATGGCCATTTTTGCGTGACCGCCGCATAGATGCCTACGCCGATTTATTAAAACGATACCGCGATTAATTATAATGACTTCTATTGATTTTGCCGGGCAACCGGTTATTGAACTTAACGTAAATGGCATTGACTACACCTTACTTGGCACCGCACATGTCTCCATCAAAAGCCTTGAAGCAGTTAAAGTGGCTATCGATTCAGGCAAGTTCGACACCATTGCCGTTGAATTAGATATCAACCGACACAAACAATTAACTCAACAAACAAATTTACAAAATCTTGATATTTTCCAAATAATCAAAGAAGACAAAATCGGTTTAGTAGCCGCAAATCTTTCTTTAGCCGCCTATCAGCGGCGTTTGGCAGACCAACTTGGCATTGAGCCGGGCGCCGAACTTAAAGCAGCTTCACTTGAAGCCCAAGCGCGAAACCTGCGTTGTGAATTAATTGATCGCGATGCCGGCATCACCTTAAAACGCACTTGGGCGAATTTAGGATTCTTTAAACGTGCACAACTCGCAGCTGGGCTTGGTAGCAGTTTATTAAGCTCTGATGAAATTGGTGAACAAGAAATTGAGCAGCTCAAAGAAGGCGATATGCTTGAATCAAGTTTTGGTGAATTTGCCAAACAAACGCCTGAATTATTTCAAAGCATCATCCATGAACGTGACCAATATATGGCTGCCAAGCTTATTCAATTGCAAGCGAATCCTGACATCAAACAAGTGCTGGCGGTAGTTGGCGCAGGGCATTTAGCGGGCTTAGCCAAAGCTATGCAAAGTATCGAAAGCAAAGATTGCGCAGCAAAAATCAGTGAACTTGATCAGGTGCCAATTAAATCGGGCTTCCCTTGGTTTACAGTTTTTTTATTCGCATTTTTGATACTAGGTTTTGCCTGGGGCTACCAACAAGGGGGCTTCGCACTGGCTGGCAGCTTGCTGTTGCAATGGGCAGTCATTACTGGCATTGGTGGCTTAATCGGTTGTATTGCTGCCAAAGGCCACTGGCTAAGCTGTATTGCAGCATTTATTGCATCGCCACTCACCCCGCTACACCCGGCCTTAAGCTCTGGCATGGTCTCGGCCTATGTTGAGGCCAAAATGAATAAACCCACTTACCAAGATTTGCTCGATTTACGCAGCGATACCACTGAAATATCCGGCTGGTGGAAAAATCGCTTTGCGCGTATTTTGGTTGTGTTTATTTTGACCAACACCGGCACCGCGCTTGCCGTTTGGGTTGCTGGTTTTATGATTGTTGGCAAATTGAGTTAATCGTAGGGGCGAATGATTATTCGCCCCCACATAATTCAAACTCTGTCTGACTCTGGCTTTGTGAACACCTGAACTTTTTCGCGACCGAGTTTAATTCGCGTTGAAAAGAATTGTCTAACGTCATCCAGCATTGCGTAAATGGTGGGCAAGAACAATAAACTGACAATCGTTGAAAATGCCAAACCGCCCACTACCGCTCTTGCCATTGGAGCATAGGATGGGCCATCGCCACCTATGCCTGAGCCACCAAAACACAGTGGCAACATGCCAAGAATGGTGGTGCCCATGGTCATTAAGATTGGCCGCAAGCGCTCTTTGCTGCCTTGCACCAATGCATCGGTGCGCGACAAGCCACGGCGACGCTGCAAGTTAATATGATCAAGCATCACAATGCCATTGTTAACCACCACGCCCATCAGCACTAGCATGCCAATAAACGCCATAACAGTGAATGTGGTTTGAGTGAGTGCGAACAACCAAAACACGCCAAGCCAAGAGAAAATAATGCTGCTAAAAATAGCCGCTGGAAATAGCATCGATTCAAACAATGCAGCCATCACAATGAAAATCATCACCAAGGCAATACCCAGATTGAACATCATTATCTGCATGGCTTCATCATCGTCACTAAAGCCACTGCTCTCGCCCCAAGAATAGCCAGGATGCGTCTCATTTAATTTGGCAGCATTCATAACCTCATTAATCGCTTTGCGTGCTGCATCTTTATCAAACTTGTCCACACGATTAATATTCGCATCAATCGCTATTGAGGTCTGCCGATTAGTACGCGAAATTTGCGATGCGCCAGGCTTTATCTGCACATTTACCAAAGACAGCAAGGGCACTTTAACGCCATCTTGACGAGTTAGATTTAAACTTGACAACTGATCGATGCTGAATTGCTCGGAGCCTTCAAAACGAACCCAAACCGGCACTTCTGTATCGCCACTGCGAAATTCCCGAAGCGGACTGCCGCGCAATGCAATCGCTAAATACTGCGCCACTTCTTGCGCGCTAAAGCCATAATACGCCGCACGTACACGATCAACACTCACTCTAACTTCATTATTCTCATCACCAGCATTCACACGTACATCGGTTAATTCAGGGCGTTTTTCTAACAGTGGTAACAGCTCAGTGCCAATTTGCACCAATGTCTCGGGTGAATCGCCATTGAGAAAGAAAGATACTTTTTGATCGCCTGCCGCACTACCACCACCGCCACCGGGACCACCGCCACCTTCAAAACCAATTTCAGCACGCGCCGATTTGGGTAGTTCGTTGCGAAGCATTTCAGAAATTTCATCCGGTTTTTTTAAATTAGAACCTTCATTTTCTAAGGTTAAACGCACACCACCCCAGCCTTGTTCAGCAAAAAAAACATAAATTTGCTTTACTTGAAAACGCTCACGTCGAGCATCGATGTATTTTTCGACCTTGAAAATTTCATCTGACATTTGCTCTATGCTATACGAGCCTTTCCAATCGAAGTACAAGCTTAATTCAGGTTTTGCTTCGTTCTTAAAAAAATCAAATTCGGTAAATTTAACCGGAATAAGACTTACCAACACAATCAACAATATTGCAGCGAGCGCCTTAAATCGGTGTTGCAAGCTCCACAGTAGCAATCGGCCATAGCGCGCAACCAAGCGCGGAATAAAGCCATCAGGGCGGCTTAGCATCGGCGGAGTTTTTAGATGCGCAGAAATCATCGGGATCAAACTAACCGCCACCAACCACGAACATAACAGCGCGATGGTAATGGTTAAAGCAACTTGACCAAGAAAAATGCTGATCATGTTGGCTTCGCCAAATAAGTTTGGCAAAAACACCACAATGCTTGTGAATGTACCCGCTGTGATGGCAATTTGTACGCTTTTTGTGCCTTCAATTGCACAACGCACTGGATCATTCGGGTATTTTTCACGGTATTGATAAATACTCTCAACCACCACCACTGCATTATCAACCAGCATTCCCAAGCCTAATAACAGGCCCATCATCGACAAAATATTTAAGGTAATTCCCAAGAAATACATCGCGCCCAGAGTCATGATGATGCAAATTGGAATTGCCAAGGTCACCATCAAGGTGCTTGGCCAATGGCGCAGAAAGAAAAACAAAATAAATAAAGACAGCAATGAGCCCAAAATACCGGCTTCAACCAACTCATTGATTGAACGCTGAACGCTCTCAGCTTGGTCTTCAACAATAATGCTTTTAACACCAACCAGCTCAGGCTCTTGATTGATTTTTTGCAACTCAAGCATAATCAACTTAGATACTTCTACTAAATTGGCACTACGCTCACGTTTAATATTTACACCAACTGCAGGCTTTAAATCAAGACGACGCCAAATGTTTTCACGCTGCGACTTAAAACGAATTTCGGCAATATCGCTAAGTCGTAATCCGGATTCATTGAGCACTAAATTCTTAAGTTGATCTAAATCGCGGATCTCACCCACTGGTTGCACACGCAAGCGGCGAGTTCCATCATCAATTTGCCCGGCCGACACCGAAAAGTTAATTGCCTGCAGTTTTACTGACAACTGATTCAGGCCAATATTGTGCGAGGCTAAACTAGCAGGGTTGATTGCAATCTCGATTTCCGAGGGCGACGCGCCAGTAATTTCAACACTGGCAACACCAGGAATTCGTTCGATGCGGCGCTTAAACAAGCGCTCAATCATGGCGTATTCGGTTCTTAGATCTCGGTTACTGGCAAAGCGAATTTGTAAAAATGGCTGGTCGCTGGGCGAGAAGCGTTGCACATAGTAGCGTTGCAAATCTGCTGGCAAATCTTTACGCAGCGCATCAATTCGAGAACGCGCCTCATTGGCACTTATGGCCACATCACGGTCAAAATCGGTAAATCGAATTTGAATTTCTGCACCATCAGCGCGACTGGTAGAGTTCATTTCCTTAATACCCGGCAAGGTTGCCAGGGTTTCTTCAACGGGCCGCGTTATGCTGCGCTCAACTTCTTGCGGCGTTGAGCCAGGATATGGAATACTGACACCCATAAACGGAAAGTTTACTTCGGGGAACTGTTCAAGCGGCAAGCGCACCGAGGCGATTAAACCAATAGCCACCATCGACACATAAAACATAATGGCGGTGATTGGCCGCTTTAAACTGAGTTCAACGAGACTCATTCAAGCTCTCCGACTGAAGCATATTTAGCTTGCGCGCGCAGGCCACGCTCACGGTAATATTGATCGGAGCGTCGATCCAGAATATTGTACATAATCGGGATAATTACTAAGGTCAAAATGGTTGAAACGGTAAGCCCACCAATCACAGTAATCGCCATTGGTGCACGCACTTCCGCGCCATCGCCACCGAAAAATGCTAGCGGCGCAAAACCAAACAACGTGGTTAATGTAGTCATGATGATGGGCCGCAAACGTGACTCTGCGCCTTGACAAATTGCTTCACGCTTAGCAACGCCCTCTTCGCGCAATTGATTGACTTTATCTAGTAACACAATGGCATTTTTCACCACAATACCGACTAGCAAAATCAAGCCGATAAACACCACGATAGAGATTGGCGAACCTTTCAGCCACAAGGCTAATACCGCACCAACAATAGCCAAAGGCACTGAGAACATAATAACGAATGGATGCAGCAAAGATTCAAACTGAGAGGCCATCACTAAGTACACCAAGAACATGGCTAAGCCAAAGGCAAACATCAAGGATTTAATCGAGCTATCAAGCTCTTCACTTTGCCCGCCAAAAGCCATTTTAACATCGGTGCCAATCGGGTTTTCACGAACCAATGTTTTGATTTCTTGCACGGCTGTACCTAAATCAATGTCGCGAAGGTTAGCGGAAACAATGGCTACACGTGTTTGATCAGCGCGATTAATTTCACTCGGCCCAACCGTTTCAATAACACTAGCAACCGCTGACAAAGGTACCGGATTCACGCTTTGTGGATTGATGATAATGTTGCGCACGTCATCAACCGAACTACGATCAATTTCTCGAGCGCGCACTAAGACATCAATTTTGCGGTCACGAAAACTATAGCGTGTGGCTACTTCGCCGCGAACTTGACGCACCACTTGATCTGCAATTTGTCGTGATGTTAAACCCAAAGCGGCAGCTCGGTCTTGATCAAAAATAATTTGCACCTCAGGATAACCTTGCTCGACACTGGATTTTACATCGGCAAAATTTCCGGACTTTTTCATCAGCTCGGTAAGTTGCCGTCCGGCTTTTTCAATTGAGGCAAGATCTTGGCCACTCAATTCGATTTCGAGCGGCGTTGCAAAACTCAACAATTGTGGGCGGGCGAATTTAACCTGTACATCGGGGTAAGCCGCCATGCTGTTTCGCATACGTTCAGTAATTTTTTGTTCGGCCTCACGGGTATATTTTTTACCCAAAATGACAGTTAATTTGGCCACATTATCGCCAGATTCGGTTGGGTTGGCATCCAAACGCGTACCACTTCCTGATACACCATACAGTTTTTCAATATCACTGTCCTTGCCATGCGTGGCTTGAATTTGTTTGACCAAGGCATCGGTTTCACGCAATTGTGTTCCCGGCGCTAATTTAGCAGTCATTTCAAAGCGATCTTGTGCAAGTTGTGGAATCAAATCGGTGCCTAAACCCATTGCAACAAAAACCGATACCACGAAAGCCAATAATGACCCGACAAGGATTAAGGCTGGGCGATCTAATACATTCGGCAAAATACGATGGTAATACGCAGCGGCTGCTTCATAAGGCAACAACACTTTTTCGCCCAACCACGCCAAACTACCACCTACATATTTTGCTAGAAAGCGAAACACAATGGTTAGCACGGTACTAATAACTTGCACCAACCAACCTATAGCTTTATTTACATAGCCAAAAGTTACATAGAAAAAACCAGCAAATCGGCCAGCAGGAGGTGCGCGTTCAACACGTTCTTCAGTGCTAAATGCCATTTGTGAATTGACTTTTAAGGTGCTGAGCATCGGAATCAAGGTTAACGAAACAATTAAAGAGATGGCTAATGCAATAGACACCGTAAGTGCTTGGTCTTTAAATAATTGACCAGCAATACCTTCAACAAAAACCAAGGGGAAAAACACCGCAATGGTAGTTAACGTTGAGGCAACAACCGCCATACTAACTTCACCAGCGCCTTTAATTGTGGCTTGCACTAAACCCAAACCACGTTCACGTGCTTTGGCAATACTTTCTAGCACCACAATAGAATCATCAACCACCATACCCGTGGCTAAAGCCAAGCCAGCCATCGACATAACATTCAAGCTAAGCCCGAGCATGTCCATAAAGAAAAATGTGGAAATGATTGAAACGGGCAACGAAATACCAATAACAAAAGTACTCCAGCCATCTCGCAGGAAAAAGAAAATAATTAGAATGGCAAAAAAACTACCCATCAATGCTTCAAGTTTCACTTCATGCAAAGCACTTTCAATAAATTTAGATTGATCATCAATGGTATTTATTGAGTAGCCGTCAATCATGTAGTCGCCAGCAACTGCGGGTGCGGCTGCTGTATTTTCTGCTGGCTTGGATTGGTCAGTGTTGGTGTTTTGAAGGCGGTTCAGCGCTTCATGCACAGCTGTTGCCACAGCCACTGTATTACCATCACCTTCTTTATAGATTGCCAACTCAACCGACTCACGGCCTTGCATACGTATAATAGCTTCGCGTTCTTTATAACCTTGCACAACCGTTGCCACATCTTTTAAACGCACCGGCACATTGTTTTGCGTGGTTATCAGCAAGTCTTGAATTTGCGACAGACTACTAAATTGATTCACAGTACGAACTAAATAGCGCTCGCTGCCTTCTTCAATTCGGCCGCCAGAAATATTGATGTTCTCTTGCCTTAAGCGCTCATTGACTAAACTTGACGATAAATTTAATTGCGCAAGCCGCTGGGTATCGAGTTGCACCTGAATTTGATCTTCGTAACCACCGCCCACTTTTACAGCAGCCACACCTTCAACAGGTTCTAAGCGCTTTTTAAGGGTTTCTTCGGCATAACGACGCAAACGCATTAACTCAGCGGCTTGATTGCCAGAGCTGGTTTCATTGACTGACATCACCAAGCGTAAAATAGGTTCGGTGGTGGGATTAAAGCGCAACAGCACTGGCGGCGTAACATCTAATGGCAAGCGCAGTGTATCGAGTTTGTCGCGCACATCCAAACTGGCTTTGTCCATATCGCTACCCCAAGCAAACTCGAGCACGATATCGCTTTGCCCGGCGCGCGAAACCGATTTGAGTTTACGCAGGCCCTTTACCACACCCACCGACTCTTCAATCGGCTCAGTAATTAAGGTTTCTATTTCAGCAGGCGCCGCGCCGGTGTATTCAGTGCGAACAGTTAGCGTTGGATAGGTTAATTCGGGCAACAAGTTCACTTTCAAACTTGTCCAGCCTATCCAGCCAAACAGCACCATGGTGAGTGCGGCCATAGCAACCGTCACCCTCCGGCGTGTAGAAAATTCGACTAAATTCATGCTTTATCGCCCGCTTTCTTTTCAGGTTTTTGGGGTTGTGCAATGGCTTTGCCATCAATAGCGATTACTGAAACTTCTGAGCCATCACGAACCGCTACTTTGCCGGCTGTAATTACTTTATCGCCAACTTTTAGACCAGAAATCACTTCAGCAATTTCGCCATTGCTGTAGCCGGTTTTAATGACCACGCGAGCTGCTTTATTACCACGCACCACATACACGGCGGCTTCGCTTTCATCGTCTAACAAAGCGGTGCGCGGAATGGTGAGTACATTGCTGCGTTGATCGTAGACAATTTCAATGCGCCCGAACATGCCGGCGCGCAATACTTGCATGCCATCAAATGCACTGGTTACACGAAATGTACCGGTTCCAGAATCCATCACAGGACTAACGCGATCAACACGACCTTCGAAGACTTGTCCAGGAATAGCATCAACCAACATATTGACTGGCATACCACGCTTAATACGCGCCATTTCACGCTCAGGCACATTCATAACCGCTTCAAGTTGTTGTGTATTCACAATTCGGTACACAGGCATATTTAAAGTCACTAAATTGCCTTGCTTAACCATACGTTGCGCAATCACACCAGAAATTGGCGCAACGATGTTGGTATAAGACAACTCTAATTGCGCCAAATTTAAACTGGCACGCGCTGATTCTAAGTCAAAGCGGATTTGATCATGCGATTCAGCAGAGATAAGTTTTTGAGCGAGCAATTGTTGCGCACGTTGAAAATTGTTGCTAAGTTTGTTGACCGTTGCGCGACTACGCTGCACTTCGAGTTGCGCACGTGCTGGATCAATCCTTGCGAGAACTTGTCCTTGCCGAACAAAATCGCCTTCTTCAGCAATTTGCTGAACCATTACGCCAGAACTCTTGGCCACAACTTGTGCTTCATTGGGCGCATCCAAGTTGGCAGTACCGGCATAATTGGCATTAATGGTCTGGTTATTAGCGCTAATCACCTCAACTGGAATCGCTTCGATTGGCTTTTCACCCTCCGTTTTGGCATTTCCTTGTGCATCCTTTTCACCCTTGGATGCATCTGGTTTGCCACCGCAGCCTGCCATGACTAGGCTAAATGCCACTAAAAAAATAAACGATTTCGCGCGCTTTGAAGAATAGTCCATGAGGGTAACCAATATCTGAGGGAGTGAATTAGTACAAATTCTAGAGGGGTTATTTGAATTATGTATCTGCCTAAAGTCATACATATTTGCCTGATTGAGGTGAATTTTAGGTATAATTGGTTAACTTGAATCCACTTTTGGCTTACATATGAGCAAAACCATTTTATTTCTTACTTTCGTTCTTGCCACAGCCAGTTCTGTTGTTGATGCAAAAGGTAATGCGCAAAAAGGTAAGAGCTTGGCCTACACATGCACAGGTTGTCATGGCATTGATCAATACAAAAATGCCTACCCAAGCTATTACGTGCCAAAAATTGCTGGCCAAAATGAAGCCTATATTGTCAATGCTTTAACTGCCTATTCAAAAGGCGAGCGCAACCATCCAACCATGGCCGCACAAGCTAAAAGTTTTTCGGCACAAGATATTGCCGATTTAGCCGCCTACATTTCAGCGCAAAAAACAGCGAAGTAAGAGACTATGACTATGAAAAAAACATTTTTTCTGTTGCTAGCACTCAGTGCATTTGCAACCCAATCATTCGCAATTGGCGTGAAAGGCAATGCTGCTTCAGGCAAGCTCAAAGCAACCGCAGTTTGCGCTTCTTGCCATGGTGCTGATGGTAATAAAACTTTAGATAACAGCTATCCAAAACTGGCTGGGCAATACCCCGACTATTTAGTGAAAGCATTGAAAGAGTACAAATCTGGCAAACGCAGCAATGCGATTATGGCTGGCCAAGCACAAGCCTTAAGTGATGCCGATATCGCTAATTTAGCTGTGTATTATTATTCTTTAAAAAGCCAGATGGGTACTCTTCCTAAAAGCAATTAATCGCACGTAATTCGTATTTATAAAAACCGCTCAAGCAATATGAGCGGTTTTTTATTTTGCTAAAGGCTTTTCGCACTCTTGCTGATAAAGTTTTTTAGTTTTCCGCCATAATGCTTGGGTTTTGGCCGATACAATTAAATCCCACCATGCTTTGCATTGAAGGTCTTCTTCCACGCTTAAGGTGTTTGGGTCGTCGCCACGCACAAAATAGCCATCATCATTAGCGGTAAAGCCACAACTTCCGCCCATCACTAATATTGCCATGTCGCAACGTAGATAGGCACCAGGCCGCCCAGGTATGGGGATTTTTAAACGCACTGTTGATTTTTCTACCGCTTCAGCCAAAACGCGCTCCAAACGAGGCCTATCGCCTTGCCAGTCGCCCTCAAATACAGTGGATTTATATTCTAATGCCACCGGCCTATGCAATAATTTCTGCATATCATCAAGGCCTTTATGCTGCACATCGAACTCGCGTTTTTCAACATCATTAAGAAATGCATCGCGTGTTTTTTGCGGCAATAAAATCGATCCATCTTTATTGATTAAAGTTAGTGTAGGCGTTACAACACGCTCACTTGGCACAGTTGACGCAATGGTATTTATTTTTCGAATACGTTTTAGCGGCTTAGCCACATCAACTTGCTCAGCTTGAGTTGAAATAATTCGGACAGGCTCTGGCGGTGTTTCACGGACAATGAAATCAACCAGCAGCGCGCTATCGCTTATGGGTTGTAAAGAAACATAACGGGTGGCGTTATCTAACCAATAAAAGCCAAGCAAATGCCCGAACACCACCAGTATCAGCAGTATTGATTTATGGCTCAACGGGCGAGGTAAGGTGCCGTGCCAGATTCGTGATCAGTGGCATCACGCACAGCACTGATTTGCGGGATTTTCTCCATCATGGTTTTTTCCACGCCTTGCTTCAAGGTGATGTCGACCATACTGCAGCCTTGGCAACCGCCGCCAAAACGCAAATACACCACATTATCGGCATCAATAGAATCAAGCGAAACTTTGCCCTTATGTGCGGCTAATTGTGGGTTAATTTCCGCATCAATCAGCCAAATCACTTGCTCAGCCAAAGAACTTTCAGCGTCTGGAGTTTTGCCTTTAATATTTGGCGCGCGAATGGTTAGCTGGGTGCCCGTTGCGTTGGGTGTAATATCAATATTGGCGCCATTTAGATAGCTAATGCTTTGCGCGTCAACAAACACCGTAAAGCCATCACATTCTTGCTGCCATTCATCACCAAGCAGATCACCCTGCTCGGCAAACTCCAAACGGGCATCGGCAGAAGGCGTGCCAGGGCTGATAGCACTGATGCGGATACCCACGGCATCGCCACCTTGCGCCTGCAATAAAGTGCGGAAATGAGTCTGTGCGGTTTCAGTTATTTCAATCATGACCCTATTTTACCTTAAACTAGTGGCACACCCAGGAGCAAACTGCCATGAACCTAAATTTATCTGAACTACATTGCACGCCACTTAAAGGCGCGCAACATAAACTATCTGATCAACAATGCCAAGAGCACTTAGCAAAACTAACCAACTGGCAACACACAGAACATGGACAAGCGATATGCAAAATAGTTCATTTTGATAATTACTATCAAACCATGGCGTTTGTGAATGCCTTGGCTTTTATAGCGCACCAAGAAGATCATCATCCCGATTTAAGTGTGCATTACAACCGCTGCGAAATTCGTTTTTCCACACATGATGTGGGCGGTTTAAGCCTGAACGACTTTATCTGCGCGGCTAAAGCCGACAAACTACTCGCCACCAACTAATTTATTCAACACCTCATTAAGTTCGGGTGCCAGTGGCGCGCTTAAGGTATAAGGCGTTTGTCCGCTGTTCAGAACAAATTGCATGGAAGCGGCGTGCAGAAACAAACGCTTTAGGCCAAATTGGCTAGAGAGCTTTTTATTGGCTTCTTTATCACCATATTTATCGTCGCCAGCAACTGGGTGGCCAATATGTGCCGCATGCACACGAATTTGATGGGTTCGGCCAGTTTCAATCCGCACCTTGCAGAAGCTATAACCGCCTCGGCGTTCTAATAAAGTGAAATGACTAACCGATGCTTTGCCGCCCGCATCCACCCGAACCATACGCTCACCGCCTTGCATCACCGATTTCTGCAGTGCTGCGTTGACGGTCATGGTTCCTGATGGCATTCTGCCCACTAATAGGGCTAAATATTGCTTTTCTGGGCTCTCATCTTGATCTTGTTCACGCATTAAAGCCTGCAATTGCAGCAACGCCGAGCGTTTTTTAGCCAGCACCAATACGCCGGAAGTATCTCGGTCAAGGCGGTGAACCAATTCGAGTGGCTCATTCGGACGCAGTGCCCGCAGGGCTTCAATCACCCCAAAACTGATGCCGCTGCCGCCGTGTGTGGCAATTCCAGACGGCTTATTTAGCACCAATAAGGCTTTATCCTCAAACACAATACTGGCTTCCAAGCGTTCCAACATAGCTTTCGGCGGTACGCGGTTCGGGTCGGCAACTTCAATTTTAACCGGCGGAACCCGCACTAGATCGTCTTCTTCCAAACGGTATTCGGGTTTTTCCCGTTTGCCATTAACTCGCACTTGGCCATCACGGATTATTTTATAAATCAAGCTTCTAGGCGCACCTTTTAACAGGCCTAATAAGAAATTATCTAAGCGTTGCCCATCCCTCTCCTCGGTCACTTTGATCGTTTTTACGCCAGGATTTAAGGAAAGGGTGTTCATTTTTGTTCCATCTGTTAAACTGTATAGGCATTAAGATGCTGATTTCACTCGGTGCCGGCCGAAAACCTGCGCATAGTGTATCCCAATATTCGCTACCACACTCCCAGGGAGTGACCATGTTAAGCGTTTGGCGGGCCTCATTTTGGTGCATTTAGTCCGAACGACGCTCGGCGTAGTTTGGCCCCTTTAACGAAACAATGAGTTGCGCTCCCGTAGGTACGCCTGTGGTTTAGTAGCGCTGAACAACTTAGTAGCGAAAGCTTACTGAATTCGGCGATCCTTACGGTAGAGCGCGTGAGGATATTACAATGAAAAGAATGTTAATAAATGCCACGCAGGCTGAAGAATTGCGGGTGGCTATCGTTGATGGCCAACAATTATACGATATAGATATTGAGCAACCTGCCAAAGAGCAGAAAAAATCCAACATCTACAAAGGCCGAATTGTCCGCCTAGAACCTTCTCTTGAAGCTGCATTTGTCGATTACGGTAGTGGCCGACACGGGTTTTTATCGCTGAAAGAAATTTCTCGTGATTATTTTGTGCCCGGCGTCGATTCAAGCAAAGCCAGCATGAAAGAATACTTGCGCGAAGGCCAAGAAGTGGTTGTGCAGGTTGACAAAGAAGAGCGTGGCAACAAAGGCGCCGCCTTAACCACCTATATCTCCTTGGCCGGCCGTTATATGGTGCTGATGCCAAACTCGCCAACTGCTGGCGGCGTTTCCCGTCGTATTGAAGGCGACGACCGCCAAGCCTTAAAGCAGGCAATGGATGCGTTAATTATCCCTGAAGATATGGGTGTGATCATTCGTACCGCTGGTATGGGCCGCGATGCCGAAGAGTTGCAATGGGATTTAAATTATTTAGTTCAGCTATGGAAAGCCATTACTGAAGCCGCTTTATCGAAACCATCTCCTTCCTTTATTCATCAAGAATCACGACTGATTATTCGGGCCCTGCGCGATTATATGCGCCCGGATATTGGCGAAGTGTTAGTAGATACCACAGAAATCTATGAACAAGCACACGACTTTATGCAATGGGTGATGCCGCATAACTTGCGCAAACTCAAAATGTATAAAGACGACATCCCGCTATTCAATCGCTTTCAGATTGAATCGCAGATTGAACAAGCCTATGAACGTACCGTGCGCTTGCCTTCCGGCGGCTCTATTGTATTGGATCAAACTGAGGCGTTAACCGCCGTTGACGTTAACTCCTCGCGCGCTACCAAAGGCGGCGATATTGAAGAAACCGCGCTAAACACCAATCTGGAAGCGGCTGATGAAGTAGCTCGCCAAATGCGCTTGCGCGATTTAGGTGGCTTAGTGGTCATCGACTTTATCGACATGAGTTCCGGCAAACACCAGCGTATGGTTGAAGACCGTTTGCAGCAGGCTTTAAAGCTTGATCGTGCACGCGTACAAATCGGCAAAATTTCGCGTTTTGGTTTGCTTGAATTGTCACGCCAACGCCTGCGTCCATCATTAGGTGAATCCAGCCAAATTGTGTGCCCACGTTGCGATGGTCATGGCCGTATGCGTAGTGTTGAGTCTCTTTCACTATCCATTTTGCGTTTGGCTGAAGAGCAAGCCATGAAAGAAAATACGGGGCAAATTTTGGTGCAAGCGCCACCACAAATTGCCAATTATTTGTTGAATGAAAAACGTCGTGCTTTAGTTGAAATTGAAACCCGTCACGATGCTCCGATTATTATCGTGTCAGATGAAAGTTTAGAAACACCGCATTTCAATGTATCGCGCCTGCGCGATGGCGAGTTGGTTGAAGAAGCCAGCAAACCGAGCTATCAACGTGGTGTTCCGCGCAAATTGGAAACTCATGCACTCACTAAAGGTCAGCTAAATGTTCCATCCGAGCCGGCCGTAACGCATGTTAAGCCAGCCCAAATTGCGCCAACACGAATAGCCAATGGCGCGGTAACTGAAACTGCCGCTCCCGTTGCTAAAGCGGGCTTATTGTCACGCTTTAAATCGTTTGTATTCGGCGATACTGCTGAAGAACCAGCAAAACCTGCGCCCGCTCAAAGCCGCAACTCTGAAAACAGGCGCGAACGCACTGATAATCGCCCAAATAACACGCGACAAAATCAGCAAAACAAGCCTAAGCAGCCTCGCCCTGAACGCACTGAAAAACCAGAGCGCACCGACAAGCCTGAACGTACTGAGGAAGAGAAAAAACGCATAGACGAGCAGCACAAAGCTGAACAACAAAAACGCCGCGAAGAACAACTCAAACGTGAAGCAGAGCGCAAAGAAGCTCAGCGCGCGGATAGCTTGCGCAGAGAAACCGAAAAACGTGCGCTTGCCGCCGCTAATCCTGTTGTTATCGTAGAAAGTGTTGCCACAGACAGCGCCGAACCAAGTACCGATTTAGTGACTGATAATGCCGATGTTGCCACTGAAACAGCGGATACCTTGAACGAAAATGGTGCGAAACGCCGTCGTGGTCGTCGCGGCGGCCGTCGTCGTCGTCGTCAAGAAGGTGATTCGCCAGAAAGTGCTGCGCAAACAGAAAATGATCAATCGGAAATGGATTTCGAAGAATCTGAGTCACAAGGCGATGATGATATTGTTATCCGCTTTGATCATAACGACAGTACTACGGAAAACGAATACACCGTTGATTTAGATTCAGCGTCAGAGCAAACTGTGCACGAAAAACCTGCGCCAGTTAGAGAGCCAAGAAAACCTGCCGCGCGAGTGGCGCCGGTTGTGGTGTCAGCCATTCCAGTTTCATTTTCAGAATCAGATTTTTCTGATTTAAACAACAAAGAACAGGAAGCTGTTAGCCCAGTAATTGTTGAAGTAGTGCAGCCGGTTCTGCTTACTATTCAAGAGCCAGCACCCATAATTGCTGTACAACCGATTCCAGTGCAACAAGCTCCAGAACAAGCTTTAGCTGAATCAGTTGAAACGGTTACACCTGCGGCTTCTTATGCACCGGCTAGTGTTGAGTTTATTGAACCAAAACCACAACAGACTGGTTATGTTCCAGTGGCTCCACCTTCGTTTTCAATGCCAAGCACACCAAGCAACGGCTTTGATTTCACAGTGCGAATTAACCCTGACAACAAAGCCGACTAAAGCAAAGGCATTGGCTCGCTAATACCGTATAAAGCGGCTAGGCGAGCCAAGGCTATGGTGTCATGAACACCAAGTTTGGCCAATATTCGATATTTATGTGTTGCAACGGTCTTTGAACTCACACATAACTTTTTCGCCATGTGTTCTGCACGCCAGCCTTGGCAAAACAGCAATGAAATTTCAATTTCGCGCGCTGTAAGCGAATCAAACGGCGAATCCGTTTTCTTGCCCAGCGCCATTTTCTGCGCCAATTCATTAGCAAGATAGCGCTTGCCAAGTGCTACATCGCGAATCGCTCGCAGCAATTCATCGGCATCGCAGGCTTTACCTAAATAGCCACTGGCTCCTGCGTCTAATAATCGTTTAGGCATCGGGCCATCTTGTTGCACCGATACGATGATGACCTTAGACGATGAATTGGCTTTATGCAGACGTTCAGTTACTTCCAAACCGCTCAAGCCAGGCATATGCAAATCGCACAGTACGATATCGGGTTTTAATTGGCGAATTTGTTTTAGCGCTTCCTCGCCTGAATGGCACTCGCCAACCACATTGATGTCCATTTGTTGCTGTAAAATCATGCGGTAACCCGCACGTACTAATGAATGGTCGTCAAGCAAGAATACTGAAATCACGGTTTTTCTCCCCATTAAGTGTGTACCTCAAAGTCTAAACATCGGCAGATGTGCTGACAATCATCATTTTTCTGTATTGATCGTAGGAATTTTCCTATAATGATTACTCACAGGCATTGCAGCACACATGAATATTGACTCGCTAACAAAAAATTTCAACCTATTGCGCCACAATATAAAAACACGTTACTGGCCAAAGCTTGTTACTGAACTTGAAACGAAAAGCTTGCGTAGCTTGTTTCTTTGGGCATTGCTCATTGGATTCATTCTGTCTGTGCCATGGCAATGCACAAGATTACTTTACAACGTGTATTTCTCAGATGACCAAACCGTACAGCTTGACCATGGCGCTTCGCTCATCAGCCCAGATCAGAACAATGGCAGCGTCACCAAAATGCCCAATCCTAGAGCGCGCCGAAGTATTCCACAAGTCGAAGTACAAAACAACGCCCCAGACAACAGCACACCCTTAGAAGAGAAGCAAGCTATTCAAGCTGAATCAACTTCTGCTGGCATTCAAAATCAAGAAGCTAAAACCATTTATCAAGAAGCGCCAAAATATCCGATTGAAGCATTAAGAAATAATGAGTCGGGAACGGTTCAACTACGCGTGAGTATTGATACAGAAGGCAACCCCAGCAATATTGTTATTGAAGGCAGCTCTGGTAGTCGGCATTTAGATCGCGCTGCTAAAACGGCCGTTTCACAATGGCGGTTTAGCCCGAAAATTGTAAACTCCGTCAAAGTAAACAGCGAAATCCTGATCCCAGTTGAATTTAAAACTGAACAATAAAACCTAAACCAGAAGAAACCAGTTAAAATAGCCACATTGGAGAGATGGCCGAGCGGTTTAAGGCAGCAGTCTTGAAAACTGCCGTGGGTTCATAGCCCACCGTGGGTTCGAATCCCACTCTCTCCGCCAAATATTTTCTTAGATTTACACATAATAATTAGTATAGATTTAAGTACAAAGCATTAATAAATCCTTTCTTAATAAAGGAATTGCTTATGTGGTTTATCGCTCTAGTGTTGGTTATTTCATTGCTCGCATATTATTTGCTTAAACCTAAATCAGCAGGCGTTACCACTCACCATAAACACATGCAGCATGCCAGCGATTTGCCGAGCAAGGTTCTGATTCCGTCAGCTATTGTGAACCATTCCGACATTATTGTTTGGGAGTTTCAAGCGCCAAACCTAAGTACGGCCTGTGAATATGCACGCAATAATGCCAGCGTTCGTAAAAAAGCAAAAGACTGCGCAAACCTGCCATTAGCCGATTGCGGCTCTGCCACATGCATTTGCTATTACCGGCCTATCTACGAGTCGCGTAAAAACCAACGCCGCAATACACAAGACAGAAGAAATTCGTTTCGCTTCGACAACCATGAAGATCGAAGACATTCTAACAATCGCAGAATCGACCAACCCGACTGGCATGACAAACCTGTAAAGTAAAAACTAGGCACAAAAAAACCCGACATCCTGTCAGGTTCTTCGGTTGATGTTTCGTTGGGAGAGAGATTCGCAGCCCCGGCATTGCGAACTCCATCAACATCTTCATTGTTGCTCAGTTTACTATGCAATAAACCAAGAATTTTTCTTGGTTTCTGCAATGAGTGAATTAGTCAATTTGCGTTTTGCCCTGCATGTATGGGCGAAGTGCTTCAGGAATGCCAATACTGCCATCGGCATGTTGATAATTTTCCATTACTGCCACCAACGCACGCCCTACCGCAACCCCAGAGCCATTCAACGTGTGAACTAACTCTGGCTTGCCAGTTTCAGGGTTTCGCCATCTAGCCTGCATACGGCGCGCCTGAAAGCTTTCACAGTTAGAAATAGAACTAATTTCACGGTATGTATTTTGCCCAGGCAACCACACTTCCAAATCATGCGTTTTGGTAGCGGTAAAGCCCATATCGCCAGTGCACAACATAACACGACGATACGCCAAGCCTAATTTCTCTAGAATGGCTTCGGCATGCAGCGTCATTTGCTCATGCAAAGCGTAACTTTCATCTGGCTTTGATATTGCCACTAATTCAACTTTCTCAAACTGATGCTGACGAATAAAGCCACGCACATCACGGCCATAGCTGCCAGCTTCGGCGCGGAAGCATTGAGTGTGTGCTGTCATCAATAACGGCAATTGGCTGGCTTCAATAATTTCATCGCGCACTAAGTTGGTTAACGTCACTTCAGCGGTTGGAATTAGATAGCGCTTGCTATCGCCAACATGTGTAACAAACAAATCATCTTCGAATTTTGGCAGCTGGCCAGTGCCCGTCATGCTGTCTGCATTCACAATCAAGGGCGTGTTGTGTTCAATATAACCGTGTTGTTGCGTATGCGTATCGAGCATAAACTGCGCCAAAGCACGGTGCAATTGCGCCAGCTCGCCGCGTAAAACGGTGAACCGCGAGCCGGATAATTTGGCTCCAGCGCTAGCATCAAGCCAGGCATTTTTTTCACCTAAAGCAACATGATCTTTCACCTCAAAATCAAAGGTGGGTAACGCGCCAACTTTTTTCAATTCAACATTAGCATGCTCATCTTTGCCAACGGGCACCGATTCATGCGGGATATTAGGCACCACAGCCATGGCGTTGTGCATATCTGTCATCAATGCTTCTAATGCCTGCTCAGAATTTTTTTGTTGGTCGCCAAGGCCCGCAACTTCTGCCATTAACACTGACACATCTTGACTTTTTGCTTTGGCCTGACCAATACCTTTTGAAAGCGTATTGCGCTGGCTTTGCAACTCTTGGGTTTGCGTTTGCAGGTGTTTACGTTGAGATTCAAAAGCATCAAATTGGGCAACATCTAAGCTAAATCCGCGAAGTTGTTGTAATTTAGTGGCAGTTTCAGCTAATTGAGTGCGAAACAGGTGCGGGTCAAGCATGACAAACATCCAATAAAAAAGGCAGGAGCAGTGTTAATTATCACCGCGCCTGCCTGTATCAGCAAGGATTTTTATAAAAGTATCTGTTAACAGCAGTAAGCGCGAATCTGCGACTCAACAAGCATAAAAAAATACAGTTAACATCAAACAATTTACATCTATGTCTTGTTTAATAATGATTGATATCGCAAAGCACGGATTCTTGAAAGCTTTTCCTTGATTTTAATTTCAGCGCCCTGCTCTACAGGCTGATAGTACAACTTTTCGCCCAATCCTTCTGGGAAGCATTGCTGTTCAAAATCGATACCACCTTCTGTGTCAGGATCATAGGAATAATTTTTACCATAGCCCAAATCGCGCATCAGTTTTGTTGTGGAGTTACGAAAATGCAATGGCACATCTAAACTGCCAAATTCGCGCACATCTGCTTGTGCAAATTTATAGGCCATATAGGCGGCATTTGACTTGGCAGTGGATGCTAAATACAACACACACTGCACGAGCGCCAACTCGCCTTCTGGCGCACCCAAACGCTCGTACACATCCCAGGCTTGCAAGGCGATGCCCATGGCTTTCGGGTCGGCTAAGCCAATATCTTCCACCGCCATACGTGTTAAGCGCCTTGCTACATAGGCAGGGTCGCAGCCACCATCGAGCATACGTGTTAGCCAATACAGCGCCGCATCAGGGTTAGAATTGCGTACCGATTTATGTAGCGCTGAAATTTGATCATAAAACTGATCGCCGCCTTTATCAAAGCGACGCGTACGATCCGCTAATACTTGATGCAAAATCGCGTCAGTGATTTCACCCTGCGTAGTACTGGCAACATCAGCGGCAATTTCAAGCAAGGTTAAAGCGCGCCGAACATCGCCATCAGCCGCTTGCGCTATGCTTTGTAATTGCTGTGCTGAAACAATAAGCGGCATATTCAAGCCACGATCAGCATCGTTTAGCGCCGAGTTCATCGCTAGCACAATGGCATCTACCGACACCGCATCCAACACATGCACACGGCAACGCGACAACAATGCCGAGTTCAATTCAAAACTGGGGTTTTCGGTGGTAGCGCCAACAAAAATGATGCTGCCATTTTCGATAAATGGCAAAAATGCATCTTGCTGAACTTTATTAAAGCGGTGCACTTCATCAACAAACAACACGGTAGTTTCACCACGTTGAAAACATTGTTCGGCCTCTGCAAGCAGCTTGCGAACTTCTGGCAAGCTGGATAAAACCGCTGAGATTGATACAAAACGTGCTTTTGCATACTGTGCAATTAATAAGGCCAACGTGGTTTTTCCACAGCCTGGCGGACCCCATAAAATCATCGAATGGATGTGCCCGGATTCTATTGCTTTCCGAAAGGCTGAATCACTGGAAAGCAATCGGGGCTGCCCAACCATTTCGGCTAATTGCCGCGGCCGAATTCGCTCAGCAAGTGGTTTTTGAGCTTGCTTGTTGGCAAATAAATCAACCATGAATGTTATTCAACCACATCAACGCCCTTGGGCACATTGAATTGGAAGCGCTTAGCCGAAATACTGCTATTTTTCTTCCAATTTCCGAATGTAAAATCGGATACTTGGCCTAATGCATCAAACAAACGCATGCTTACTAAACCATTGCTGCCAAAACCGAGCCATGCTTTCTCGAACGGCGAGCTTTGGGTATTTTTCGGCACGAGTTGCAAATAACGAATGCCTTGTTTTGTGGTAAGTTCGCTAACTGTGTAAAAACGATCAACCAAACCGGGTTTTGTTAAGGCGCTCAGCGGATTATCTTGATTTAGTGCGTCCTGCGCTTTAACGGTGACTTGTTGCAAATCGGGATCGTAAATCCATATTTTTTTACCGTCGGCAACAATTAGCTGCGGTGCTGGTTTGATATATTCCCAACGAAATTTATTCGGCGCTTGTATTTGCAGCATACCTTGCGCAGATTGTATTTTTTCGCCGTTTGGGCCCGTCACAATTTGCTGAAAGCTCACTTGCGCAGTGTTCAGGTTTTTTGAGAACGCCTGCAACTGCTGACGAGCAGTTTGTGCCGATGCAATACTGCTCATCGCTAATAGTATTAAACACAAAAATAATCGCATGGTCAATCTCGAGGTGGTGGTGGAGCTAAGACCGTTCGATCGCCATTATGTTCCGGCCGCGACACAATACCGGCCGCTTCCATGGCTTCTACCAAACGGGCCGCGCGGTTGTAGCCAATCTTGAGCCGGCGCTGCACACCTGAAATTGAAGCCCTGCGCGACTCTGTGACGATTTTGATGGCTTCATCGTAAAGTGGGTCAGATTCATCGCTATTGGCGTTGCTGGCTTCTGGCAAGCCGGTTGCGCCGACTACCACGCCATCGCCCATCATTTGTACTTCTTCGAGCACGCCCGGAATATATTCGGTGCCGCTACCATGCTGTTTCAAATGCTCAACCACACGATGCACTTCTTCGTCGCTAACAAATGCGCCGTGGATACGCTCTGGCATTGAGGTGCCGGGCGGCATATACAACATGTCGCCATGGCCCAAAAGCGTTTCGGCACCTGACTGATCTAAAATGGTGCGCGAATCAATTTTGCTTGAAACCTGAAACGCAACTCGAGTTGGAATATTGGCTTTAATTAAGCCTGTAATCACATCCACCGATGGACGCTGTGTGGCTAAAATTAAATGAATACCGGCAGCACGGGCTTTTTGTGCAAGGCGCGCAATTAATTCTTCCACTTTCTTGCCAACAATCATCATCATGTCAGCGAATTCATCGATGATCACCACAATATATGGCAATGGCTCAAGCGCACGCGCCTCAATGCCTAAGTCTGGATTGGCTTTAAATAACGGATCCATTATCGGTTGTCCAGCATCAATAGCATCTTGTATTTTGCGGTTAAAGCCGGCCAAATTTCGCACACCTACCGTGCTCATTAGCTTGTAACGGCGCTCCATTTCAGCCACGCACCAACGCAGACCATTGGCGGCTTCTCTCATATCGGTAACCACCGGCGCCAATAAGTGTGGAATCCCTTGATACACTGAAAGCTCAAGCATTTTAGGGTCAATCATTAGCATACGCACATCTTTGGCACTGGCTTTATACAACAAACTCAGCACCATGGCATTCACCGCCACCGACTTACCCGAGCCGGTGGTACCTGCCACCAATAAATGCGGCATCCGCGCTAAATCCGCCACGCTTGGCCGGCCACTAATGTCTTTTCCTAACGCAATGGTTAATGGGCTATTAGATTTATCGTATTCTTTTGAGCGCAATAATTCAGACAGATAAATCATTTCACGTTGGGTGTTCGGAATTTCCAAGCCAACCACCGATTTTCCTGGAATCACATCCACAACACGCACCGATTTAACCGACAAACCGCGCGCTATATCTTTATCTAAGGAAGAAATCTGGCTGCCTTTCACGCCTGGCGCCGGCTCCATTTCAAAACGGGTGACCACAGGCCCTGGGTAAGCGCCAACCACTTGCACATCAATGCGGAAATCTTTTAGCTTGAACTCAATCTGGCGCGACAAGGTTTCCAAGGTTTCTTCGGAATAGCCTTTGGTCTGCGGTTTAGGATCATCAAGCAAAGACAAGGGTGGAATTTCGCTGGTGCCGCCGGCGTTAAACAAGGGGATTTGCTGCTCACGTTCAGCGCGATCGCTTTTCTCAATGACATTCGATGCGGGTGCTTCAATTTTAATTGGCTCACGTTTAGCGCGGCGCTCGGTGTCTACTTTGCGAACTTCTTCGCGCTCAGTGCGCAAAGCCCGGGTTCGGCTCCATTCATTAGCCTCAACTTTCTTACTGCTGAATTTCGCAAGCAATGCCAACACGCCGGCACCAATCCAATCCATCACCGCAAACCACGACAAACCTGTTGCTAAGGTAATCGACAACAGGAAAACCGTTAGCAAGAATAAATTGCCACCTAAGCCACCGAATAGCATATTCATGCTTTTACCGACCAAAGCACCAATAAAGCCGCCCGATTGGGCTGGCAAATCGGGTGCTGGGCCGCCAATTAAATGGCATAAGCCAGTGGCACTAATCAAGAATCCAACAATACCTAATAAACGCAATGCTGGGCCAAAATCAACATGGCCATCGCCATCACTATCCACGCAATGCCAGCTAGCACCAAAGGAATGCTATACGCTACATAGCCGAACAACCAAAAGCTGATGTCGGCAACATACGCGCCAACCACGCCGCCAATATTATGGATACTGCCATCTAAACTTCCAGTACGCGACCAACCTGGATCGTTGGTAGAATAAAAAATCATGCTGGCTAACAAATACAATAGCAATGGGGCAACCGCCACCAAAGCCAGTTCTTTCCAAAGCTTTTGCCGTTGCTGATCAGCAGTACTTGCTGTTTTCATTGGTGTTTTAGCCACAAACGGTAACCTGAATTCAATAAACTCTAGTTTATAGCAAAATCACGTACTTGCAGAGTATTGCTGAAAAAATCGGTTAAAGCCGCTGTGCTCGAATACTTGATAAAATGCGCACTAAGCCTCAAGCTATTAGACTCTTTTAAACGGCTTACTTTTCATGTCATCAAGCAAACATTGCCAAGTACTTATCCTCGGTTCCGGCCCTGCTGGCTATTCCGCCGCAGTCTATGCGGCGCGCGCCAACCTTAAACCGGTGTTAATCACTGGCTTGCAACAAGGCGGCCAATTAATGACCACCACCGAAGTGGATAACTGGCCCGGCGATGCGCATGGCTTGATGGGCCCGGATTTGATGGCGCGCATGCAAAGCCATGCTGAGCGCTTTGAAACTGAAATGATTTTCGACCAGATTCACAGCGCAGATCTCTCACAACGGCCATTCAAACTCAAAGGTGATTCTGGCGAATACAGCTGCGATGCCTTGATTATTGCAACCGGTGCCAGCGCAAAATACCTTGGCATTGAATCCGAACAGAAATTCATGGGCAAAGGCGTTTCGGCTTGCGCCACCTGCGATGGCTTCTTTTTCCGCGATCAAGACGTGGCAGTGATTGGCGGCGGCAACACCGCTGTGGAAGAAGCGCTGTATTTGTCGAATATTGCGCGCAAAGTGTATTTAGTACATCGTCGCGACAAACTGCGTTCGGAAAAAATCTTACAAGATAAATTATTTGCCAAAGCCCAAGCCGGAAAAATTGAATTAGTCTGGAATCACAGTGTTGATGAAGTGTTAGGCGATGAAACCGGCGTAACCGGTATGCGCATACAAGACGTTAACAGCGGCGTGATGCGTGAAATTGCTTTGCACGGCTTCTTTGTGGCGATTGGGCATACGCCAAACACCTCTTTGTTTGAAGGCCAATTGGACATGCGCAATGGCTATCTAAACATCAAATCTGGCTTGGATGGCGGCGCAACGGCAACCAGCATTCCGGGCGTTTTTGCTGCCGGCGATGTTGCTGACCAAGTCTATCGGCAAGCCATTACTTCAGCGGGATTCGGCTGTATGGCGGCTTTAGATGCCGAGAAATTCCTCGATAAAGAGCATTAATCTGGCTAAGCCATTTTCGGTTGAGTTTCCTGATGTGGCGCAAGCTCTGCTTGAGCCGAATGGTTTATTAGCCAGTGGCGGCGAACTTAGCCCAGAATGGTTATTAAGCGCTTATCAGCAAGGTATTTTTCCTTGGTATAACCCGGGCGAGCCGATTTTATGGTGGAGCCCAGAACCACGCTATGGTTTCAACACATTAAGCATTCATTTAAGCCGCTCGCGCATTCGGCAACTTCGCGCAAAAAATTGGACAGTGCGTGCAGATACCTGTTTTGAGCAGGTTATTCGGAACTGCGCAGATGTGCCACGCAATGGCCAGCATGGCACATGGATAACTGACGAAATGATCAGTGCCTTCACCGCCCTGCATGAACTTGGCTACGCACATAGCATTGAAGTTTTTGATGGCGAGCAATTAGTTGGTGGCTTATATGGTCTTGCTATTGGACAACTATTTTGCGCCGAAAGCATGTTTAGCTTGCAAAGCCAAGCTTCAGCGTTTGCGTTATACGCATTAGGCAAACAATTAGCCGCATGGCAATGGCCTTGGATAGACGCGCAGCTAGAAAACCCGCACTTGCAGCTGCTTGGCGGCCAGAATATAAAACGTGCAGATTATTTGCACTTAGTCAAAGAATTAGCCCAAAAGCCCGCAAAAACCGGCTCCTGGTGCAGGCATTTTAGCGATTTACGGCTAGCGGATTATCAGGAAATGAATGTTAATTAAGGCTTTCTTTGCACTTATGGCTTAAACCTGTCAAAATAACGCCTTAATTTATAAAGTACTTACTTCTGCATGTCTAAAGACGATTCACTTGAATTTGATGGCACCGTTTTAGAAACTCTGCCAAACACCATGTTTCGCGTAAAGCTTGAAAATGGCCATGTGGTTACCGCACACATTTCCGGAAGAATGCGTAAGAACTACATCCGCATCCTGACTGGCGACAAAGTAAAAGTCGAAATGACACCCTATGATTTAAGCAAAGGGCGCATTACCTACCGCGCTAAATAATTGTGGCGCTGAATATTATGGTTCAACCATAGCGGGCAACAACCGCTCTGGCTCAGCTAACGCACTCACGTGTAATTGATCATTGTCAACGGCAACAGTCACTCGGCCGCCGTTAATCAGTGCGCCAAACAATAATTCATCAGCCAACGGTCTTTTAATTTTATCTTGAATTAAGCGTGCCATTGGGCGCGCACCCATCTGCGCATCAAAACCATTTTCCGCCAACCACTGGCGTGCTTCCGGCGTAACATTCAGGACCACGTGCTTCTCGTGCAATAAGGCTTCGAGCTCAATCAGGAATTTATCAACCACGCGCAAGATGTGGTCGATTGCCAAGGCTTGGAACTGCACAATGGCATCTAAGCGGTTGCGGAACTCAGGCGTGAATAATTTACGCAAGACTTCCATCGCATCGGTGGTGTGGTTTTGTTCAACAAAACCCATCGAACGACGTGCGGCTAATTGCGCACCAGCATTGGTGGTTAGCACAATCACCACATTCTTGAAGTTCGCTTCGCGGCCATTGGTGTCGGTCAGCACACCGCGATCCATCACTTGCAGCAAAATGTTATAGACATCTGGGTGTGCTTTCTCAATTTCATCAAACAATAATACGCAATGCGGGGTTTTAACAATTTTCTCGGTCAGCAAGCCGCCTTGATCAAAGCCGACATAGCCCGGAGGCGCGCCCACTAAGCGGCTCACCGAATGCGCTTCCATATATTCCGACATATCAAAGCGCACCAATTCAACACCGAGCTGCATGGCTAATTGCTTAGTCACTTCGGTTTTACCAACACCCGTTGGGCCAGCAAATAGAAAACTACCAATCGGTTTATCAGGATGGCCCAAACCAGAACGCGCCAGTTTAATGGCCGACACTAATAAATCGATAGCAGGATCTTGGCCGAAAATCAGCATCTTCAGATTGCGGTCTAAGTTTTTCAGCACGTCTTTATCGCTAGCATTGACTTGCTTTGTTGGAATGCGCGCCATTTTAGAGATAATCAATTCAATTTCTTCTAAATCGATAACCGCTTTGCGGACCGATTCCGGCAATAAACGCTGACGCGCACCGGCTTCATCAATCACATCGATGGCTTTATCCGGCAACAAACGATCATTAATATGTTTCACCGACAAATCAACCGCCGCTTGAATCGCTTCCGAGCTATATTTCACTTCATGATGCGCTTCAAAGCGCGATTTCAAGCCGTTTAAGATAGCTACTGCTTCGCTGAGCGAAGGCTCGGTGATGTCGATTTTCTGAAAGCGACGTGCAAGCGCACGATCTTTTTCAAATACGCCACGATATTCTTGGAAGGTGGTTGAACCAATGCAACGCAACTCGCCATTTTGCAGCATCGGCTTAAGTAAATTCGAGGCATCCATGGTGCCGCCAGATGCCGAACCCGCGCCAATGATGGTGTGAATTTCATCAATAAACAAAACTGCGTTGGATTCTTTTTTCAACTGCGCCAAAACGGCTTTCAAGCGTTTTTCAAAATCACCACGGTATTTAGTGCCCGCAACCAATGCGCCAAGGTCCAAAGACCAGATAACGGCGCCAGCCAAGACATCAGGCACCTGCCCTTCCACAATACGCCAAGCCAATCCTTCGGCTAATGCGGTTTTGCCCACGCCCGGATCGCCTACATACAAAGGATTGTTCTTACGGCGGCGGCACAATACTTGTATGGTGCGCTCAACTTCTGCTTCACGGCCAATCAGTGGGTCAATCTTGCCTTCAAGCGCTAACTCATTCAGATTTACCGCATATTCGGCGAGCGCATTGGCTTTAGTTTCTTCGACACTTTCGGGATTTTTATTGTCTTCTGCCGGCTGCTCGTTTGGCTCATTACTGCGCGCCACACCATGCGATAAATAATTCACCACATCCAAACGGGTGATATCTTGCTTTTGCATTAGGTATACCGAATGCGAATCTTTTTCGCTGAAAATAGCCACCAACACATTGGCGCCATTCACTTCTTTCTTGCCCGAAGACTGCACGTGATAAACGGCGCGTTGCAGTACACGTTGAAAGCCTAAAGTTGGCTGTGTGTCACGAATGTCGTCGTCAAGCATGATTGAAACATTTTCGCGAATAGCCTGCAAAAGCCCTTTCGAGAGCAGATCGATATCTGCGCCACAGGATTTAAGCACGGTGATGGCCGATGCATTTTCAAGCAAGGCCAGCAACAGGTGATCAACGGTCATGAATTCATGGCGCGATTCCCGAGCTTGTTTGTAGCATTGACCAATGGAAACTTCGAGTTCTTTACTGAACATGATGGGCTCCTAAGTGCCTTAACATTACAACGGTTCCATAATACATAACAGAGGGTGATGATTTTGGCGTGAAAAGTCATTTACTTGATTTATTTTTGATTCAGCTACTTCACGTGAATATACGCCACACACACCGCGGCCACGCGTGTGAATCTGCAACATAACCTGTGTTGCGGTTTCCTGATTCAATGGGAAAAACTCTTGCAAGACATACACCACAAAATCCATCGGGGTAAAATCATCATTCAACAAAATGACCTGAAAACGACTCGGCGGCGCCGCTTCTGCGCGCGTCGCTTCGAGCAAGGCACCGCCTTGTTGATTTTGTTGAGGATCATTGTTGTTTGTCATATCCTATAAATAGGGCATAAAATGCCAAATTACAAGTGCCAGTAAATCCATAACAAAGGGGACGGAGGTCATTAACGTTTCAAACGCTTGCTTGAATTCACCAATTCGTCGCCGCCTCCGCTGGGGGCGGGCTTTTATTTGCAACTACCACGTCGCTTCGTGCCACCCCTTCAGCTTGAAGGGAAAGGATGTTTCGGTGACCACCATTCACACTGACTTCCTGGGCAGCCCGGTGGCGGAAACCAACGCAAGCGGCACAGTCACCCGAGTTGAACGCTACACGCCATACGGCGAACCAAGCGATATGCAGCTGGACGCTGGCCCGGGTTTTACGGGGCATGCCTCCGATGTGGCTACGGGTTTAACCAATATGCAACAACGTTACATGGACCAAGAGCTGGGTCGGTTCTTAACGCCGGATCCGGTGGGGCCGGAAGAGGATTTTGTTGAGCATTTTAATCGATATAGTTACGTATTAAATAATCCGATAAGAAATATTGATCCTGATGGTAGTCGATGCAATGTTTCAAATTGGACATCATCATATTGTACAAGGCGAGATGTCTATAGAGGTTTTGATATTAGTGCTAAACATGCAACAAGATTTTTTGGTGCTGCGTCACTTACGGTTGAGTATCTAGCTAACCAAGATATGCCAATAGCAGGTGCTTTTGGCCCAAGTGGTGAGGCTCAAAAATTCTTACAAGAAGTTAGCGCAAAGCTTTTTTCATTGAATACTGAGGTTTTTAAACAAATACTTAAAGGTTCGTTATCAACAAGTGGTCTGGATGCAAAAATGGTTCATATGGAGCAAACAGAAGTTCAGGCAATGCTGGATAATCTTCCTAAAGATATGCGAACAAGGATCATTGACAGCATTAATTCCAGTTTTGCACGACGTAATCTTGCGGCATTTGGGCCTGGCGCAAAAAGTGATGCTCGCTATAATAAAGTTATTGATGGAGTTGAAAAAAAACTAGGGCGACCCATTGACTTCGGAAACCAATCTGATAGAGAAGCAATAGGTAACGCTTTGATAAAAGATATAAGGTCATCGGGAGCGTGTGGCAAAACAGGGGGCAATATTAAATCATGCTAAAACATTTTATTTTCACAGTCGTTTTTCTCTGTGCGTTTTTGATTTTCTTGGCTTTTGCATTAGAAGCTGTCTCCGTCATATTCGGAGCTGTTGGAGTTTTCGCCCTAACTTATGGAGTGGGCGGGAGACTTCAAGCAATAATCTATGGTGCAATAATTTTTGAAATACTTTCAGGATTTATGCCAATGTACATCGCATTGTATGTCTTTTTTATGCGTAAAATCTCACGTATATTTCGTCAGATATCAACCGTTTTAATATACGTGCTTTCTACGATAATTCTTTGGCTATTATTTAGTGAAAATGTATCAAGATTTGGTGAAAATATTTTCAAACAAGATGGTTTGTTATTTATCTTTGGCTTGATTGGCATATTTCCATGTGACATATTGGCAGAAAAAATTACTAACAAATGGTTCGCAATAGATGCCAGAATCAACAACAAAGGGGCCAGAGTAAATTAAATCTAGAATCGTTCACTCGAATCCAATCAAAGGGGACGGAGGACATTAAAGCTTTAAACAATCGTTTGAATGTCGTTACTCACAATGGTTATACGGTGCGCCAAGGCACACCCTAAGATAAGTTAATTTTACACAGGTTGTGTTTGACTAAAAATGTGTTGGTATAGGGGCGCAATTGCGCACAAATGCAATAAATTCTTACCGCACTAACGCAAGGATGCCCACTTTCTTGGGTTATAAAAAAGACATGCTCAATCACACACTGGTTTGCCGTGTCTGAAATAAAATCTGTTAGAGTATTTTAAAGTAAATCATTAGACGGAACGATTAATGCGAAGCGAGATGTTGTTGACATTGAAATGAACTCGAGTAGTTTCCGTTGCCTCTATTGCGCTAATGAAAAGGCATCCTCGGAATCAAGCTTAGAACATGCTATCCCCAAATTCATGGGAGGATCACAATCAAAGGGGACGGAGGTCATTAGCGTTTGAATTAACAATTGGTCGGCCGCATTTTCGCCATTGCACAGGGCGATTCAAGGTTTTCTCCAACAACGCCATGAACCGCGGGCTGCCGAGTGCCCGTTCTTGCTGGATTCGTAATCGGATATCGGTGGTGAGCTACCCCCGATTTAACGGACAGTTGAATTAAGCAACACAGTGTAACCGCTC
>ENA-OFCF01000004-OFCF01000004.1-metagenomes-genome-assembly--contig:-NODE-4-length-157358-cov-5.382300_pt1 | contig 157358 bp, 136 predicted proteins | sample MGYA00153387_OFCF01 | MGnify analysis MGYA00153387 | reverse complement strand
ATAGCATCAGTTTACTCATATTTCGGGACGGCTGTTCGCATGGATGAGTTGTTAGACACCGAATATCTAGCTGGTCGTTCGGTCTTTCTTGAATCGGTCTTTCGGCTTCCAAATCCAAAGATAGTAGAATTGAACAAGAGGGCCGCCGAAGAACACCCAGAATAATTCGAGCACAAATAGCGATTTTTCACGATTTGTCCATTTCAGTCTGTGTTTCTCAAGGAAATCCGCATGAGCAGCATTTCGCTGACGCACGAGTAATACGCGTTTGGCCTGAGTCTCAGAGCGTTCCGCCTCGCGCTGTTCTGCTTTATTCTTTCTTCGTCTTTCGGCGCGATTCATATTCTTGTGTGTCTAACACCTGAGTTAAGCCGCGCCGCGAAGCGGCGTCGGCTTGGACGAATTGTTAGGCCGCATTATGACTAGCGCAATGTGGTTCGTCGCTTGGGAAGCGAGATACGAGGCCGACGCGGACCCCAACAAGGAATAGGACCGCTGAGCACGTTGCGTAAAAGTAACCGAAGATCAGGCCATATACCGCCGTAATCAGTCCGAGAAAGAACCCTTCAGTAAGCTTGTCAACTAAGCTCGCGTCAGAGGATGGCAGGATTAAGGTTAAAAGCAAAATTGCCACGAATTGCAACGGAATGAAGAAAAGCGGTGCCCTGAAGATTAGGGTAATTGCTGCTCTACGAGATCTGCAGCGTCCAATGCGAATCCACAGAATCGAAGCAGTAACGAAGTACGCAAAACCCCCAAGGAAGAGAGAACCCCAGGCCATTAGCACACTGAGAGAAAGCCCCCCGCTGATGGGGGCGCCATAATGTTCTCGGGTCATGCCCCAACTCAAGACCAATAGTGGGATGACGAGTGGCGCCAAGAGCAGTGAACGTAGGAAGGTGTGTGGGAGCATGCGGCCTAACAACCAAGATAAGGGACCGACGCGCCGGATGATAACTCGCTTGAATCTAATGTTTCCACGGAGGTCCCCTTGATTGCGTAGTTAGACGCTACTTGCGAGATACTGCTGTTTTGGCCACTAACCCGCCCATGAATAGGTCGAGTTCCTTTGCCGCGCGGCTTGCGAGATCTGATTCAGTCTCTTCCGAAACTGCGTAAATAACAATACTGAATTCATAAAGAAATTCACCCATGACCACGAGCCGGGTCAACCCTATGCTCTTTCCGTTTTCTCCCGAACGATCAACGGAGACCCGATATGGAAAGTATTCGGTTGGTTCCCGAGACTGAATAGATCGAACGACCGCCTCGCCAAAAGGACCTTTAAATCGTTTTATTGATATGCCATTGGCCTCGAAATAGGCAGTTTCGTCGGGGCTTTTTGGCTCCCAGCTGGAGAGTACCGAGTTCGCGTCTTTCGGTCGGTCGTCACGAAGTCGGGTTGTAACGAGCGCATAAACGTCTTTGCCGGCAGAGGGCCGGAAAACAACATGGGCTGTAAGTGGCGCCCCATCTGGGCGACTTGAAACCAATGCCTGATTTACGTGGACGCTCTTTTCTCCAGATATTTTTGGAACTCGAATTCGAAACCCAGTATAAGGAGAAGAATAGATTCCCTCAGAAATTACTCTTGACGGGTCGGCCTGTTGAGAACCCACGGTAGGAGGAGTTGGTCCGTCAGGCGCTCCATCCAAATATGAGTCTGTGAACAGGTCGAGTACAACTGTGTCTTGATAGGCGGCTTTTGAGCCTTCTATATCGACGTTGTATTGAGGCTCGCTAGCGCTAGCAACCATGAATGGCAAAACAAGCGGCAAGATCATGAGTATACGTAGATAGTGATTCACTTAAATCCTTCGATGATTTAAATAGCGTCTAACAACCAAAATAAGGGACTGGCGTGCTGCCAGATGCAAAACTTTGAAGCAATGTTCCCACGACAGTCCCCTTGATTGCGTAGTTAGCCCTTGAACTTAATGGAGTCAAGATGCTTTTGACCATCAACTGAGACACGCATAAACGCAAGTTTCCCAACTTTTCTAGTTTGAAATAAGTACTTCTTATCTATAAGTCTCTTCAATGAAGATGAGGAATTTGTTAACTTGATTCCGTGGTCTTTTAGAGATTTGTTGACTTCGCTGGTCTTGAAATCATTTGTGGCAGATTGCGACTGTACATATCTGGCTGTAAGTAGCGCCTTCTCAAGATCGTTTGCATCGGACTTGAATGACTGCAACCACTCACCGAATGTATCAGGCATTTTGTTGTTTGACGTTTGCGCGGAATTCGGTGGAGTTATTTCATCTTTGTTGGAATTAGTAGATTCATCGTTCGCCGCAATAGTGTCTCCGGCTGCACTGATGAGCTCAACTAAAGTTGACAGGCTTTCAATTTGCTTTTCAACAAAGGCTTCACTTCCTTCAATTTCTATTTCGCCGGTTTTAAGGTTAAGTTTAAATCTAGCTAACTCACTCATCTGTTATGTCCTCAAAGTTGATTTATAAAGTAGCTCTTCAATGGTAGCTCTGTAATCTAAAAGTACATTGTCGATGTATGAACGCTTTGCATTGTAATAAATCTTATGCGCTGAAAAATTCCCTAACTTTTTGAATCCTTCGAGACACTCTTTGGTGTTTCTGGAAAGTTTTAATGTCTTATTCGTAATTGCATCGTCGATTATAGAGTTCAACATTTTGTAATTACTAGTTGCATCTTGAATACTAGCCTCAATTTTTAACTCTTCATAGGACAATACTAATAGTATTTCAAGCAGGCGACGCATTAATACTGCGCAGCCATCAAATATATTGTTTTCGTAAGAAGCGTTAATTTGTCGTATTAGTGACAATACAAATGCCCGTTCCTTAACTAACAAAGTTTCATCAATAACGGCATTTTGACTAAAAATTTCTTCTGATCGATTTTCAAGGCCAGGATATTCGCTTTCCAATGTTTCAATAGTTATTGCATGAATGCGAAAAGTATCATTTTCTTTTCCACTAACAAATAATCTTGATTTTTTAATATTAAGCTTAAGCCTAGCTTGATTTGGCTTTGAATAGCCCAACTTGACTAACCACGCAGAAGCTAAATCAATAGTGATGGATTCGATACCTTGTTGTTTCAGGTGAAAGAAGCTGAGCAGTAAGACGCGGCGAAGTTCATTCTGGGTAGAAAACTTGGAGAGCTCTAGGAATTCTTTAATGTTCATAGGAAAGGGCTAACAACCAAAATAAGGGGCTGACGCGCCGGATGCTAATTTGAATGTAATGTTCATACGGAAGTCCCGCTTGATTGCGTAGTTAGACGACAACATGAATAAATGACAGCATGCTATTAGCAATGGCCTGTTGTTTTAATACTTGAAACAACATTACACCAGCTTGTCCATAAGTATCCAAATATTCAATTCTCAAATTTACTCCTTGGTCTGGAAATGCCTCGGTAGTTGATAGTTCTGCTGTGCACTCGGTCATTCTAGTAAACATATTGACGTCAAATAGTATGCGAGGACCTCCAGAGATACCTGAAAGTGTAGCAACCACACTAGTAACAGTATTGCCCGCATTTGAAATAACTAAGTTGTAGTTCGCTCTGCCATCACCAATGAAACTACCACCTTGATTCCGTACTACGAATAAAGGTTTTGCAGCATCTTGTCGGGCAAGCCTTTCGAGTTGAAGTGCTTCGCGATCACTCTCAACTTGTTGCCGTGTAACGTCAACGAGCTCTTTTTGTTGTTGAACAGAATTTCTGAGTTCATCCGCTTGAAGTCGAAGAGCTTCAGTGCTCAGTTGAAGTTCTTGACCTTGTTGCAAATAGCCAAGAATAAGCCAAAGAAAAGCAAGCGGAGCAAAGAATCCAGCGAAAAAATCAGCCCATTCATTAGGCTTCATTGCGCGAGCCATTTTCAGATCTTGGAAAATTATCAATGCAATTAATATAAGCCACAAGACAGTGACAATAGTTCCGAATTTGAAGCGACGGTCATTCATAGGATTTTGCTCTTGTTGTCTAACTACTAGTAGACACCAAAGTGTCGGATAAAACCCATTACATAGGAAGCGAGCTATTCCGTCAATCAGATTTTTCCTAGTTGAATCAACAAGATTTTCCTACAGATTAAAAACCTAGGGCATGAAACATTAGGGGTATTAGACGGCAAAAGGACCCCGCCATGTTATATCCCGGCAAAATCGACCCCCTATCAAATGCGATTGAAGTAAATAAGCGGCCAATGCTGTTGGAAGTGGTTCGCAACCGTTTACGACTTAAACACGATAGTTTGAAAACAGAAAAGGCTTATGTGTATTGGATTCGCCGGTATATTTTGGCAAATAACAAAACCCACTCTAGATAATTAAACGGGGCGGTGTGTAAGCTCGTTAGATAAGTGTGCTGACTAAACTCTCGGCAAATCGGTGCCGCCTTTGGTGGGGAGCATGCTTTCGCCCATCAGCCAGGTATCCACGGCACGGGCGCATTCACGGCCATCGGAAATGGCCCAAACAATCAGGCTTTGGCCGCGTTGTGCGTCGCCGGCGGAGAAAAAGCCGGGTGCGGAGCTCATGAAGTTTTGTGTTTTCACGTTGCCGCGTGCATCCAGTTCGCAGCCATATTGCTGCACAATGCCGCTGGTTTCTGGGCCGGTGAAGCCAAGTGCCAGAATGGCTAAATCGCAGGGCCAGGTTTTTTCAGTGCCAGCCATTTCCTTGGTGCTCATGGTGTTGTTCACTGGGTCGCGGATTAGCTCCACTTCAACAGTGTGCAAGGCTTTCAGCTGGCCATTTTCGGCCTCAAAAGATTTAGTAAGAATGGCGAATTCGCGTTTGTTGCCAGCCTCTTCGTGCGAGGTGGTGGTGCGCAGTTTCATTGGCCAATATGGCCACGGCTGATTGCTCGGGCGTTTCAGGGTTGGCATGGGCAGCAATTCAAAATTGCTGACGCTTAGCGCGCCTTGCCGCACTGAGGTGCCGATGCAATCCGAACCGGTATCGCCGCCGCCAATCACGATAACGTGCTTGCCAGTAGCAAGAATGGAATCAGCAATTTCCGAATCCAAATCTCCAGCCACGCGTCGGTTTTGCTGAGGCAGAAAATGCATAGCTTGCACCACGCCGGAAATGTCACGGCCTGGTGCTGGCAAATCGCGGGCGATGCTTGAGCCGCCACAAAATACCACCGCATCAAATTCAGCATCCAATTGTTCGCGGCTAATATCAACGCCAATGTTGACCTTGGTTTTAAACACAATGCCTTCTTGCTGAAGGATATTGACGCGGCGGTCAATGACGGTTTTTTCCATTTTGAAATCTGGAATACCGTAGCGCAATAATCCGCCAATACGATCTGAGCGCTCGAACACGGTAACAAAATGCCCGGCGCGGTTTAGTTGCTGCGCGGCCGCAAGGCCAGATGGCCCAGAGCCAATCACCGCGATTTTTTTAGTGCTACGTTTCAATGGCGCGTTCGGTGTAATCCAGCCTTCGGCAAACGCGCGTTCAACAATATTTTTTTCAATTTCCTCAATCGCTACAGGGTCGGCATTGATGCCGAGCACGCAAGCTTCTTCGCATGGCGCTGGGCATAATCGGCCAGTGAATTCGGGGAAGTTGTTGGTGCTGTGCAGGCGTTGCGCGGCTTGCTGCCATTGGCCGCGATACACCAAGTCGTTGAAGTCGGGAATGTTGTTGCCAAGCGGGCAGCCAGTGTGGCAAAACGGCACACCGCAATTCATGCAGCGCGCGGCCTGTTGTTTTACTTTCGTTTCCGGCATCGGCAATGCGTATTCGGCATAGCTTTGTATGCGCTCAGCCACCGATTTTTTCTTAGCGGTTTGGCGTTCAATTTCCAGAAATCCGGTCATTTTGCCCATCTTCAATCCTGCAGTACGCTGTCGAGTTGTTTGGCCTGTGCCGCTTGCTGTTCTTTGGCTAAGCGAAGCAGCGCAAGTTTGTAATCGGTGGGCATCACTTTCACAAATTGCGGCAGATACACATCCCATTGGCTGAGAATTTTTTCCGCCAATGCGCTATTAGTAGCTTGAAGATGTTGTTCAATTAGGGTGCGCAATTGCAGCGCATCGGTTCCGGAAACCGCTTCTAGTTCAACCATATCTTTATTGCAGCGCAGGTCGGTGAAATCGCCGGTTTCATCTAGCACATAGGCCACGCCACCACTCATGCCGGCAGCAAAGTTGCGGCCGGTTTGGCCAAGCACCACCACCACGCCGCCGGTCATGTATTCACAGCCATGATCGCCAACGCCTTCAACCACCGCCGTTGCGCCGGAATTACGCACTGCAAAACGTTCGCCTGCTATGCCGCGAATATACGCCGCGCCAGAGGTGGCGCCATACAGCGCTACGTTGCCAAGGATGATGTTGTGTTCAGCAATAAATGTGGCACGCTTGTCTGGGTGAACGCTTAATACCGCACCAGATAATCCTTTGCCGAAGTAATCGTTGGCATCGCCTTCAACGCTGAACGCTAAACCTGGCGCACCGAATGCCGCGAAACTTTGCCCAGCCGAGCCAGTGAAATGCACACGGATGGTGCCATCGGGCAGGCCATGCTGTTGGTAGCGCGAAGAAATTTCATAGCTTAGTCGTGTGCCAATGCTGCGTTGGGTGTTGTTAATCGAATAACACAGTTGCGCGGGGTGGCCATTTTGTAATGCCTCAAAAGCATCGGCTATCAATTGTTCATCAAAGGTATTGTGCAAGTTGTGTTGCTGCACTTCGGTATTGTGTAGCGCGAAACTTTCTGGCACGGCTGGTTTACTTAAAATGGCGGTTAAATCCAATTTGCGTGCTTTGGCGTGCGTGATGTCGTCACGTGCTTTCAGGTTCTGCACTTGCCCAACCATTTCATGCAAGGTTTTATAGCCAAGGCTAGCCATAATTTCGCGTAAGTCTTCGGCCACTAAATGGAAATAATTAATCACCGAATCGGGCGTGCCTTGGAATTTTTTGCGTAGCTGCGGATCTTGTGTGGCAATGCCCACTGGGCAAGTGTTGAGATGGCAAACACGCATCATAATGCAGCCCATTGCAAGTAATGGCGCGGTTGCAAAACCGAATTCTTCCGCGCCGAGCAATGCTGCAATGGCCACATCGCGAGCCGTTAAAAGTTTGCCGTCCACTTCAACCACAATTCGGCTACGTAAATTATTTAATACCAAGGTCTGTTGCACTTCCCCCAAGCCAAGCTCCCACGGAATGCCGGCATGTTTTAAGGACGTTTCTGGTGCTGCGCCGGTGCCACCATCCCAGCCGCTAATCAGCACCACATCGGCTTTGCCTTTCGCAACGCCTGCGGCCACCGTGCCAACACCTGCTTCCGATACCAGTTTTACATTGATGCGTGCGTTTGGATTGGCATTTTTTAAATCGAAGATTAATTGCGACATATCTTCAATGGAATAAATATCGTGATGCGGCGGTGGCGACACCAAGCCCACATACGGCGTGGAAAAGCGTGCTTTGGCGATGTCCGGAAAAACTTTCGCGGCCGGTAATTGGCCGCCTTCGCCGGGCTTTGCGCCTTGCGCCATTTTGATTTGTATTTCTTTGGCATTCGCCAAGTAATGGCTAGTAACGCCAAAACGGCCGGAAGCCACTTGCTTGATGGCGCTGGAGCGCGAATCACCGTTGTCGTCTGGTTGGTAGCGGTGTTGTTCTTCGCCACCTTCGCCACTGTTAGATTTTGCGCCAAGCCGGTTCATGGCGATGGCTAAGGTTTCGTGCGCTTCGCGACTGATGGAACCATAGCTCATTGCGCCGGATTTGAAACGCTTCACAATCGCTGTCCATGGTTCTACTTCTTCAAGTGCGATTGGTGCGCGCTTGGCACTGAATTCCATCAAGCCACGCAAGGTTTGCAAGCGCAAGTTCTGCTGGTTAACTAAGCGCGAAAATTCGCTAAAAGCTTCTCGATTATTGCCTTGTGTGGAGCGCTGCAGTGTGGCGATAACATCTGGATTCAGCAAATGCTGCTCGCCGCCACGCCGCCATTGATACACACCGCCCACCTCTAAATCCATTTGCGCCGCAATTAATTGTGACGGATAGGCCTGTTGATGACGGTGCGCAATGTCATCTGCCAATTCCTGCAAACCTGCACCAGCAATGCGTGTTCGGGTACCCGTAAAATAGGCATCAATAACTTCACTATTCAAACCGATGGCTTCAAAAATTTGCCCACCACGATAGCTTTGCAAGGTGGCAATGCCGATTTTCGACATCACTTTCACCACGCCTTTTTCAACCGCTTTGATAAAGTGATAAATTGCTTTATCAGTACTGATGGTTTCTGAGGTCTCGGCATCCGTTAAGCTGCCATCAGCAATCATGCGTTCAATACTTGCTAGCGCCAAATACGGATTGATGGCGCCAGCGCCATAGCCAATTAAACACGCAAAGTGATGAACTTCGCGGGCTTCGGCAGTTTCTACAATTAGCCCGCATAAGGAGCGCTTGCCACAACGGATTAAATGATGATGTACCGCGCCGGTGGCCAGCATGGCGGGTATGGGTGTGTTTTTGGCATTAGCACCACGGTCTGACAAAATGAGCAGGCTAGCGCCGTCATCAACCGCTTGTTCGGCATGCACGCACAAAGCTTGCAGTGCAGTTGCTAAGCCATCGCCACCATCTTGCACGGCATAAAACATCGGCAGCGTTTCGGTGCGTAGTTGTTCAATGCCGCTCTGCCGAATTTGCTGCAACTGCTGGTTGCTTAGTACCGGCGATTCGATTTTCAGCAAGCGGCAATGTCCGGCGCTTTCGTTAAAAATATCGCGTTGTCGGCCAAGATTGGTAATGCTTGAAGTCACCAGCGCTTCGCGAATGGCATCCAAAGGCGGATTGGTGACTTGTGCAAATAGCTGCTTGAAGTAGTTATAAAGCAATTGCGGTTTTTCAGACAACACCGCAATCGGTGTATCAACACCCATCGAGCCCAGCGCTTCTTCTCCATGCAGTGCCATGGGTTTGAGCAGAATTTTTAAATCTTCTGCGTTGTAGCCAAATAGCTGTTGTTGGGTCAGCACATTGTCAATCACTGGAATTTGGCTGGGCTCGGCAGCAGGCAGTTTGCTTAAATCCACCAATTGTTCATTCAGCCAAGCGCGATACGGTTTGCGCTGCACAATGGCTTGCTTAATTTCTTCGTCGTCAACAATACGGCCTTGCTCAATATTGATTAAAAACATTTTGCCGGGCTGAAGGCGGCCTTTTTTCAAGACCTTTTCAGGTGCAATATCCATCACCCCAGTTTCCGAGGCCAAAATCACTTGTTGGTCGGTAGTTAGCATCCATCGCGCAGGCCGCAGACCGTTGCGATCAAGTAGCGCGCCAACAAACGTACCATCAGTGAATGGCAATAAGGCTGGGCCATCCCAGGGTTCCATCAGGCAACTGTGGTATTCATAAAAAGCTTTTTTATCGTCTTCCATGCTTTGATGTTTCTGCCAAGCTTCTGGCACCATCATCATCATCGCGTGTGGTAAATCGCGGCCGGTGTGATACAACAACTCCAAGCAATTATCGAATTGCGCTGAGTCAGAACCACCTGGCACACACACCGGAAACAGTTCTTGCATATGCGGGTTGAGGTCGGGATGATTGAATAATGCCTGACGCGCATTCATCCAATTCACGTTGCCGCGCAGCGTATTAATTTCACCATTGTGGCAAACCATGCGAAATGGCTGTGCCAACTTCCAGGCTGGAAAGGTGTTGGTGCTGTAGCGTTGATGCACCAAGGCTAAACAGGTTTTCATGCGCGGATCGAGCAAGTCTTGAAAGTACGCAGTGAAATCTTGTGGTTGCAGCAGACCTTTGTAAATTATGGTGCGTGACGATAAAGACGGAATGTAGCAGGTGGCTTTTTCAATCAATTCCGAATCGCGTATGGTTTTTTCTAAGCGTTTCCGAATTAAAAATAACGCGCGTTCAAAATCACGCCCAGCCGGTGTTTTGCTGTTGCGGGCAATAAATAGCTGCCAGATGCTGGGTTCGCTGCGCGCTGCAATTTCGCCCAAAGCACCACGATTCACTGGCAATTCGCGCCATCCTAAAAAAGCTTGGCCTTGTTCTGCACAAAGGCGCTCCAACTCTTGCTTGCACCACGCGCGCTCTTCTGGGTTAATCGGCAGAAAAAACAAACCGGTGCCATAGTCGCCGGCCGCGGGCAGATTGATGTCGGCCTGTATTGCCACCGTTTGGCAGAACTCATCGGGCACTTGAATGCACAAACCGGCACCATCGCCGGTGCGGTTGTCGCTGGAGCTAGCGCCGCGATGGGTTAGCCGGATTAATATTTCAATGGCGTCAAAAATAATCGCGTGTGATTTCTCGCCATTTAAATTACAAATAAAGCCTACACCGCACGCATCTTTCTCGTGCTCAGGGTCGTACAGACCTTGCGCTGGCGGCAGGCCTTGGGCTTTGAATGCGAGCTCGTGTTCGAAATTCACTGGCGGACTCCTCCTTACGCAACGGGCACAATGCACCGCCGCTACACCGAAAGGTGTTGGGGTTAGTTCTACTGTCCATGAATTTGGCTGAGATATGAAATTAAAAATACGCATAGCCATTATAAAAATATTTAATAGCTAGCAATCTATTATTAGGTTTACTATTAAATGGTCTAATGACTTCCGCGCTTTTCTCTCCAAGCTCGGATAATCTTAGGCTGGCAATAACTCCTGATTTGCGTTATTGGTTGTATTTTTAAGCCACGTTATTCGTGGCTTTTTTTTCATCATGTCAGCCGTGCTTGACTCAAATCAATATGACGGCGTTTCACCGCCTCTATGATTAAGTGATGAATAATGCTTTGCCAATCGATGCCGAACTGCTGCGACGTTATGATCGTCCGGGTCCAAGGTATACGTCGTATCCAACTGCGCCGCAGTTTACCGATACATTCAAGGCCGGTGATTTGCGTGAAGTGATTCAGCGTAGCAATGAAGACCCGATTCCTCGCGCTTTGTCGCTGTATGTGCACGTGCCTTTTTGCGCCAGCCCATGTTTTTACTGCGCTTGTAATCGAATTATTACGCGTGATGCAAAACGCGGCGAAAAATATCTGACCGACCTGAAAAAAGAAGTTGTGATTCTTGCGCCATTATTTGATACTGACCGCGAAGTGATTCAGCTGCATTTCGGCGGCGGCACGCCTAATTTCCTTAGCCCAGAGCAAATTGGCGGCTTTGTGGCATTTTTACAGCAACATTTCCATTTCAGCGCATCTTCTAGTCGGGATATTTCCATAGAAATCGATCCGCGCTGTGTGAGTCCGAATGATATTGCAGCACTTGCTGCAATAGGCTTCAATCGTGCCAGTTTAGGTGTTCAGGATTTTGATCCGGACGTTCAAGCTGCGGTCAATCGAATTCAATCGGTTGAACAGACACTAGACGTGATTCAGGCTTGCCGCAACAGCGGGTTTAAATCGGTGAATGTTGATTTGATTTATGGATTGCCAAAGCAATCTGTGCTTGGCTTCGGAAAAACCTTAGATACCGTGATTGCTGCGCGTCCAGATCGTATTGCCGTGTATAGCTACGCGCATATGCCACAGCTATTCAAACCGCAGCGCCAGCTGGATGAAACGCAATTGCCTTCAGCCGAGGTAAAACTTAGCTTGCTGCAGTTAGCCATCGAGAAACTGTTGCTCGCAGGTTATTGCTATATCGGAATGGATCACTTTGCATTGCCGGAAGATGAGTTGGCCATTGCCCAGCAGCACGGCGACCTGCACCGCAACTTCATGGGCTACACCACGCATGCAGAAAGCGATTTAGTCGGTTTTGGGGTAAGCTCTATCAGCCATATCGGTGAGAGTTTCAGCCAGAATCCGCGCGATTTGCCCAGCTGGGAAATGGCACTCGATGCAGGCCAGTTGCCAACGTGGAGAGGTATGTACCTCAATGACGACGACGTGATTCGTGCTGACTTGATTCAACGCTGGATGTGCCTTGGTGAAATTGATATTCGCAAGTTTGAACAACGCCACAATATTTGTTTCCAAGTCTATTTTGCCAAAGCACTTGCCAAGCTTCAAAGTCTTGCAGACGATGGCTTAGTCACCGTAAGTAGAACCCACCTGAAAGCTACATCACGCGGAAGATTACTTCTGCGTATAATTGCAGCATGCTTCGATCATTATCTAACCACCAGTTCAGTGACTCAATTCTCGAAAGTTATTTAATGCTGCTTAAGCGGTACGATCCATCATGACATTCAACACCTACCGCAAAACATCGGCCATCTCAGACGACGGCGATGAGATTCATTTTTGTAGTACCTGTGCATTTTCAAGCGCTTGTCAATCGCAAGGTTATGACAAAACGGCACTTCAGGAATTGCATATCTTGGTTGAGCATATAGGCCCATTCCGGGAAGGCCAACATATTTTTCGCGAAGGTGATGAGTTCAACGCCATTGCCGCCGTTCGTGGCGGAACAGTTAAAACCTATGTGGTGGATTCCGATGGCAATGAGCAAGTCTTGGGGTTTTTTCTGCCAGGCGAAGTGATTGGCCTGAATGCCATTCACCATGCCAAATATCCCTGCAATGCGGTGGCCTTAGATACCACCATGCTGTGCCGTTTCTCTTTCCCAAAAATGGCATTGCTAGCAAGCAAAATGCCAGGATTGCAAACGCAGCTGTTTCGCTTGCTCTCGCAAGATATTGGCAAAGCGGCTTTATTAGCGGGCGATTATTCGGCTGATCAGCGCATGGCCGCTTTTTTAGTGTCGCTTTCAAAACGCTATGCAGCACGTGGATTTTCTGCCAAACGATTTCATCTGACCATGAGCCGAACAGACATGGCAAATTATTTGCGATTAGCGCCAGAAACGATCAGTCGAGTGTTGCGGCGCTTCCAAGTGGATGGATTGATTCTTGTTGAGCGTCGTGAAATTGAATTATGCCTTTTAGAACAATTGCAACATTTGGCAAAACCGGTTCTCAGAGAATAATGCGTACCTGAGGTTTGCTTGATTTGAATCAATGCATAACATGCAACAATGCGCAAACATTACCCAACATAATTGGGGAAATGCGATGGACACAACACGAAAACTTTGGATTGGGCTAATCACACTGCTGTGTGTTGGCTTTGCTGTTTTGCTTTGGATGGGTGGCGAGATTTATCGACACCAACCACCGATTCCAGAATCGATTCAGACAGAAAGTGGCCAAGTTATATTCACCCGTGCAGATATTGAAACAGGCCGTACTGTTTGGCAAAGTATAGGCGGGCAGCAACTCGGTTCAATTTGGGGCCATGGCGCTCTTGTTGCTCCCGATTGGAGTGCTGATTGGTTGCATCGTGAATCAACTGCTTGGTTATCCATTCGTTCGCAGGAGCAGTTTGGCCAAGCATTTGAAACATTATCCGCTGGCGATCAGGCCAAATTAAGTGCCGAGTTACGCCCTGATATTCGTGCCAATACTTTTGATGAAAAGACTAAAACGCTGACAATATCAAATGAGCGCGCTTTAGCTATGTCGCAAGTGGCGGCGCATTATGAAAGTTTGTTTAGTAATGATCCGGCCACCGCAGATTTACGCGAAACCTATGCCATGAAAGATGGTACAGTCGATACCGCTGAACATCGCCGTCAAATGTCGGCATTTTTCTATTGGACGGCTTGGGCGGCGGTCACCAATCGCCCAAATCAAACCACCAGCTATACCAATAATTGGCCGTATGATCCTATTGTGGGCAATCAAGCCACATCCAGTACGTTTTTATGGACAGTATTTAGCGTCTTGTTTATGATTGCTGGCATAGGTTTGTTAGGTTGGCATTATGCGGTTTATCATGGTAAAGAAGGCCCACTAACGCCGCCAGTTACAGACCCTTTGCGTGGCATTGTTATTACGCCATCGATGAAAGCCACCGCTAAATATTTTTGGCTAGTATTGGCTTTGTTTTTAGTGCAAATTCTACTGGGCGCAACCACTGCGCATTTTCAAGTGGAAGGACAATATTTTTACGGGTTTAAATTATCAGAAATTTTGCCGTATTCATTAACGCGTAGTTGGCATACGCAACTGGCCGTGTTGTGGATTGCCACGGCATGGCTAGCCACAGGATTGTATGTGGCTCCAGCGATCTCTGGCCATGAACCCAAATTCCAACGTTTCGGTGTCAATTTTCTATTTGTCTGCTTATTGATTATTGTGGTTGGTGCGTTCACAGGGCAATGGTTTGCAGTCATGCAAAAATTGGGCTTGGCGAATAATTTCTGGTTTGGTCATCAAGGCTGGGAATATGTTGATATTGGTCGGTTCTGGCAAGTATTCTTATTTGTTGGCTTAATGGTTTGGTTGGTGTTAATGGGTCGCGGCTTGTGGCCTGCGCTGCGTCGTAAAGATGAAATGACCTCGATTGTTGGTTTGTTATTTTTATCGACCGTTGCCATAGGTATGTTTTATGCCGCCGGCTTGATGTGGGGCGAGCATACGCATTTATCGATGGTGGAATACTGGCGTTGGTGGGTGGTGCATTTGTGGGTTGAAGGCTTCTTTGAAGTGTTCGCCGTAGCTGTGATGTCATTCTTGTTTGTGAAACTCGGCTTAGTGCGCGGTAAATCCGCTACCGTCAATGTACTGTTTGCCACCATCGTATTTATGGCTGGCGGTATTCTTGGCACTTTCCACCACTTGTACTTCACTGGAACAACAACGGCTGTGGTGGCTTTGGGCGCATCATTCTCTGCCCTTGAAGTGGTGCCACTAGCATTGATTGGCATTGAGGCCTACGATACGTGGTCGCATAGCAAGGCCACACCATGGATGGCGCGTTATAAATGGCCACTGATGTTTTTCATTGCCGTGTCGTTTTGGAACTTGGTGGGCGCTGGTTTGTTTGGTTTCTTAATCAACACACCATTGGCTTTGTATTACATGCAAGGTTTGAACTTAACCGCGCTACACGGCCATACTGCGCTGTTTGGCGTGTACGGCATGCTGGGTATTGGCTTGCTGCTGTTCTGTGTCCGCGGTTTAAAACCCGATGTGGAATGGAATGATAAATTATTACGCAATAGCTTCTGGACCCTGAATATAGGCTTAAGTATGATGGCTTTACTAACCTTACTGCCACTGGGTTTATTGCAGTTGAACGCAGTGTTAAACCATGGCTATTGGTATGCGCGTTCAGCTGAATTTATGGGCAAACCGATTATTGATTTATTAGTTTGGATGCGCGTGCCAGGAGATACCATCTTCTCGATTGGTGCTTTATTCTTGGCCTGGGTTGTGTTTCGCACATGGGTTGCTCCTAAAACGAAATAGTCTTGTGGTTTAAAGCTTCCCCACTTGAGGCCGCATTTGCGGCCTCTTTTTTGTGCGCATGATTTAAATCAATGCAACGCAATGGCTTCTGATGAATACTGGCATCATGAATAAAGCGACAGACAACCAAAGGTCAAGCATGATTGTGCTGCAGCAAGGCATTAGTCGTTTAGCGGCCGCACCACATCGGCTATTGTTTTTTATTGGCGCATCGAACGTGCTTTTAGCTATGACATGGTGGTGCTTGTGGTTAGTTGATGCGCGCTGGCAGTTGTTTGGTTTGGCACAGCCTAGTATTCCTGCTGGTTGGATGCACGCCATAATCATGCAGTACAGCGTGTTGCCATCGTTTATTTTTGGTTTTTTGCTCACCGTATTTCCACGCTGGCTGAATCTGCCGGCTTTGAGTAAGTGGCATTATGTGCCAATTGGACTGGGTTTATTCGGCGGCCAACTGCTTACCCTGATTGGACTGTTCGGTTATCCTCATCTGCTATTTTTAGGCTTGCTACAAATACTTGCTGGCTGGATTGCGGGCTTGTATTTTTTAATCGAATTAGTATTTAAAGCCAAACAGGTTAATTGGCATGCAGTAAGTTGCGTTGCTGCGCTAAGCTTTGGTTTGGTAGGCCTAATGCTGATTCAGGCTTACAGCTATTCTGGCGCTGAGAGTTTTATGTTTACTGCCATTAAAATTGGCAGCATTGCATTATTGCTGCCGATTTATTTTACTGTTTGTCATCGCATGCTACCTTTTTTTGCTAGCTGTGTATTGAAGGATTACCGTGTTTACCGTCCGATATGGAGCTTGGCTTTATTTTGGGCAATGGCTGTTACACATTTAGCTTTAGAAATTGCGCATTTGAATGCCTGGTTATGGCTGCCAGATAGCGTCTTGGCATTACTTAGTATTCATTTGCTTTGGCGTTGGTGGCCGCGTGAGTCTGTGCCACCGCTGATGCGGGTCTTATTGCTTGGTTTTGCTTGGCTGCCAATCGCCATGCTGCTGTATAGCGTACAAAGCCTGTACTTGTTGGTTACAGATAACTTTATGCTTGGCCGAGCGCCGGCACATGCGTTGTTTGTCGGATTTTTCGGCAGTATGTTAGTGGCGATGGTTACACGTGTTACCCAAGGCCATTCAGGCCGGCCTTTAGAATTAGGCAAGATTGCTGGCTTTGCTTTTATCATTATTCAATTTGTTGCAGTGTTACGTATTTATGCAGAACTGAGCCAGGAGTATCTTGCATGGCAAAGCATTGCAGCACTGTTGTGGCTACTCGCGTTTTTGCCATGGGTATTGCGGTCAGCATGGATCTATTTAACGCCGCGTGTAGATGGTCAGGAAGGTTAAAGTGATTGAATTCTACTTACCTATTAAATATGTACATATCGCTGCAGTACTGGTCAGTGGTGGGCTGTTTTTTTTGCGTGGCATGCTATTGCTGAATGGCCATGCATGGGCGATGTCGGCGCCGTTTAGGTATTTAAGTTACAGCATAGATACGGTATTGCTCACCGCGGCTTTGATGCTCGCTACCATGCTGCCGAGCGGTGTGTTCGCTAACGGTTGGCTGACCGTAAAGCTGGTAATGCTGGTGGTATATGTGGTGCTCGGCAGTATTGCCTTGAAGCGAGGGAACACCCAAAACATCCGTTGGATCTGCTTCATAGCTGCACTAAGCGTATATGTCTTTATGTTAACGGTGGCACGCACCCATCAGCCCATCGGTTGGTTTAGTTATTTTCAATAAATGTACACGTATTTGATTTAAGTCAATGCTAGTAACATTGCTTAAGCGCACTCTGAGAACATAACTTAACTAAGGGGAAATCCTGATGAAAACGAAACCACTGACCGTCATTATCGCTGCCACTTTATTACTTGGTATTGCTGGATTTAAGGATTCAGCGCCCTACAGTAAGGATAAAAACAATGATTCAGGTGGTTCCGCTGCTGGCGACTTTGGTCCGCCACAAGGTGCGCCGATCAATGCCATTCTCACTAGCCCACCTTTGGTGCCGCCAGCAACAAACCGTAAAGCACCGGCTAAGGTAATCGTTAATCTTGAAGTGCGTGAAGTTGAAAAAGAAATTTCCGAGGGCGTTAAATATACCTTTTGGACATTTGGTGGTACGGTTCCCGGCAGTTTCATTCGGGTGCGCCAAGGCGATACGGTTGAATTCCATTTAAATAATCATCCCGATTCTAAAATGCCGCATAACATCGATTTGCACGCGGTCACCGGGCCTGGTGGTGGCGCGGCTTCAAGCTTCACAGCACCTGGGCACGCCTCACAATTCACCTTTAAAGCATTAAATGCAGGCTTATATGTTTACCATTGCGCCACAGCGCCGGTGGGTATGCATGTGGCCAATGGCATGTATGGTTTAATTTTGGTTGAGCCACCAGAAGGTATGCCGAAAGTCGATAAAGAATATTATGTGATGCAAGGCGATTTCTATACAGTTGGCAAATATCGCGAAAAAGGCGTGCAGCCTTTTGACATGCAAAAAGCGATTGATGAAAATCCAACGTACGTATTATTCAACGGTTCAGAAGGCGCTCTACTTGGTGATAAAGCATTGAAAGCGAATGTTGGCGATACCGTGCGTTTGTATGTTGGTAACGGTGGCCCGAATCTTGTTTCGAGTTTTCACGTGATTGGTGAAATTTTTGACAAGGTTTATTTCGAAGGCGGTACGCGTTATCAAGAAAATGTGCAAACCACCTTAGTGCCAGCCGGTGGTTCAGCCATTGTTGAATACAAAGCCGAAGTACCTGGCACTGGCGTTATCGTTGATCACTCCATCTTCCGTGCCTTTAATAAAGGCGCTTTGGGCATGGTAAAAACCGAAGGCCCAGAAAACAAAGCCGTGTATTCCGGTAAAGAAGTGGACAGTGTGTACTTAGGCGACAAAGCAGTTAGTTCTGCGCCTATTTCTGTTGCAGCATCTGCAACCGCTTCAGGCACACTCACCTTGGCGCAACAGGTTAAAGCCGGAGGCGCACTGTACAACGGAACATGCTCGGTATGCCATCAAAATAATGGCGAGGGAATTGCCAGTGTGTTTCCGCCTTTGGCAAAATCCGATTACTTAAACGCCGATAAAGTTCGTGCTATTGGTGCCGTGCTTAATGGCTTGAGTGGGCCTGTCACCGTCAATGGCAATGCCTATAATTCCGTGATGCCACCGATGAGCCAGCTCAACGATGATGAAGTAGCCAATATCCTTACGTATGTGTTGAATAGCTGGGGTAATAAAGGCGGACAAGTGCATGCTAAAGATGTGACAGAACAGCGTGCTAACACTAAACGTACTGATGGTGCGGCGCACTGAGCACCAACTTATGCGCTTAACTTTTATCCTTATTGGTTTATTCATTAGTACCGCTAGCATTGCTGGCGGGACTTTTGTGCATATACCTGGCGGGGAATTTCGTTCTATTTTGAAATACGAAGATAGCAAAGGGATAAAAAAAGTTCAGTCATTTGAGATGATGAAAACACCGGTTAGCAATCAAGAATTTTTAGTTTTTGTAAAAAGCAATCCGCAATGGCAATCTCAAAATATCGCGCCGGTATTTGCTGAAAAAGGACGCTATTTGAGTCATTGGCAAAGCCCATTAATTCTAGGCAAAAGCGCGCTGCCCAAACAACCCGTGGTGCATGTCAGTTGGTTTGCCGCTTCAGCATTTTGTGAAAGCCAACAGTCGCGTTTACCGACTTGGTTAGAATGGGAATTTGTTGCCTCTGCAGATGCAACACGCCGCGATGCCCGTAAAGATCCGCATTGGCGCGAAAGTATTCTCAGTTGGTATGCTAAACCGGCTACAACGCCACTTTCTGCTGTGGCTCAATCACCAGCGAATGTGTATGGCGTGCAGGATATGCACGGCTTGATTTGGGAATGGACCGAGGATTACGCTGCGATGCTGGTTTCTGGTGATAACCGTACCCAATCAGACCCGGATAAAGCGAAATTTTGTGGTGCCGGTGCGCTTTCAATGGAAGATCGTGAAAACTATGCGGTGATGATGCGCGTTGCTATGTTGTCATCACTTGAAGCAGTAAACAGCACATCAAACCTTGGCTTTCGATGCGCTCGAGATATTCATTGAGGTAGTTATGAAAAATAAAATAGCCCTAATTATTTTTGCTTTAATGTTTGCCGCATCGCCAGCAAAAGCAACATTGCCAGCGGATTCAGTTTGGCAATTAAACGCCAATATTACTCAGCAAAATGGCAAAACCATTGCACTAAAAGAGCTTGCCGGCAAACCTCGTTTAGTCAGTATGTTTTACAGCTCTTGCCCATATATGTGTCCATTAATTATCGATACTGCATTAGCAGTGCAACATGGATTAAGTACTAAAGAGCGCGAAAAATTGAGCGTGATAATGATTAGCATCGACCCAAAGAAAGATACCCCCAAAGTGCTGCAAGCGCTGATGGCCAGTCGCAAGCTAAATCCTAATGAGTGGATACTTGCTCGTACCGATGAAAAAGATGTGCGTTCCATTGCTGCTCTTCTAAACATTCGTTACCGCGAATTGGAAGGCGGTGATTTTAATCACACCAGTGTTTTAATTTTGATAGATGCGCAAGGGCGCATTATCGCTCGTACAGAAAAAATGGGTACACAACCAGAGCCTGAGTTCCTCGCAGCAGTGAAGAAAGCGTTATTGAGGTAGGGCCGCCCCTACAGAAACATACATATCAATAAATGTACTCAATGCTAAGCCAGGTTTTTGTGGCGTCAAATCCAATATCTTTGGCTTGATAATCTGCAATTTTTAGCAATCCATTCCAATTTGTATTGAATGCATAGCCGAGCGATGCATCCCATTCCTGTCCGTAATGGATGTTTGCGGCATCCGAGCTGAAATCATGCCAGATCACGGCGGCACTGAGCTTGCCGAATTTTCGGTTCCAACCCAAGTAGGCATCATTAAGTCCGTTAACCGGCGTGCTCAGAAACTTGTCGGCCCAGCCGTTGAAGGCGTGCAGGGTAGCGAACGGTGTGGCGAATCCGTAAGTTCCGTTGCCGCCGAGGTGCTCCCAGCCAGCCTTAACAGTGCTGGCTTTCCAGACCGCGCCACCTTCTAGCAGAATGTAGTCTGCGTCAATGGCGCTAGTACCATCTGCATAACTGTTTTGTCTGGCGTACTCCACAGTGGCCAGCCAGCCTATACCGTCAGGAACGTCTTGCTTGGCTGTATAACGTAGGCCGAGATTTCGATGAGAGCTAAGTGGTAGGGTTTCGTTCTCGATGAAATGTGCATAGCCGCTGAGGTTTCCGGCACCGAACTTGCTGCTGAGTCCGAGCAAGTGTGTGTTCAGTTGGTAGCGCGCGAGATTTTTGTTCGGATGGTCGGCACCGCTGATCCGTTGCGCGCGGTCGAGGTAATCGTAACGAAACTTTAGACCGCTAGCGAATGTATGCTGGAAATCGAGGGCGTCGAAGGTTTGTTCGTTCTGGCGCCAACCGACATTGCCGAACAAGCGCTGGTTATCCCAAACAATGCGTTGTCGGCCCAAGATAAGGCTGGTATTGGCTGAAGGCGCGTAGCGCACATAGGCTTGATTCAGTTCGCTGTTGTCAGGATCGAGCACAGTTGGATAGGCAATATGGCCGTTGGCGGTGCTGTTGAAATCTTCGGCAAACAAATGTTGAGTGGCTTCAAACTCAATTAATGCGCTCCAGCCATTATAGGATGCCGTGCGATAAGCAAAACGGGCGCGAATGGTATTCGCCAAAGCGGTTTTGGTGAACGCATCATCAGAAACATTTTCCAGGCGCCAGCGCGCATCGAATAAAAATTTGCCCGTTTCAGCTGTGCTTGAACTAGGCTCTGCTGCCAATGCGCATGTGCTGATGATTGAAAAGCATACAGCATAAGCAGCACGTTTCTTGAGGTCCATATTCAGCTCCAGAGAATGACTCTGGATAGTATAGAATTGGGAAATACGACTCGGAATGATTTAAGTCAAGTAGCCATGTCTTAATGCCGCACACACACATCACGTAAGTTGGTTGGCACCGCAAATAAAAAGCCTTGTCCAAGCGTTAGGCCTAACAGACTGAGTTGTTCGCGCTGTTCAATGGTCTCAACGCCTTCAGCAATTACTTGCAAGCCGAGTGAATCAGCCATTAAACAAATTGCACGAATAATTGCGGCGCTGCCACCTTGCTGTCCTTGTAGCAATGCGCTAACGAAAGAGCGGTCAATTTTTATGCCAGACAATGGAAAGCGGTGAAGATAAGACAGAGAAGAATATCCTGTGCCAAAATCATCGAGCAAGGTATGAATACCTAGGCGCTTCAGCGTCGTTAAACACGCATGCACTTGTTCTGGGTCTTCTAGCAATGCGCCTTCTGTAATTTCTAAGCGAATATTCTGAGGCTTAACTTGATGCCGGTCTAGCAAGGCTAAGAATCGCTCAGCAAACGATTTATCACGCAAATGCACGGGCGATACATTCAAGCTGACGTATGAACCACGTTCAGAAAGTATGCGTAGGTCATGGCAAACTTGCTCATAAATTTGCCAATCCATGGCCTCCAAATTCCCGGTCTCTGCGGCCACATCCAAAAATTCCGAAGGCATTAACAAGCCGCGCGCGGGATGCATCCAGCGAATCAAGGCTTCAAAGCCAATAATTTTACCATCAGCTAACTGCGATATTGACTGATAATGCGGAATGAATTCATTGCGAGACAATGCTCTGCGTAAATCATTTTCCAACTCTAGCGCTTTGAATGCTTTTTCATGAAGGCCTTCATCAAAAATGGCGTAGCGATTACGGCCGCTTGCTTTGGCTCTATACATCGCAACATCGGCGTCACGTAATAAATCTTCTGGTTTGCTATACCGTTCTTCAACAATGGCAATGCCAATGCTTGCAGAGGTGAATAATTCTTTTCCGGCAATTCGCATCGGGGCATTAAATGAACGGATTATGCGATCTGCAACCTGTGTTACATACTCTTTGTCTTTGATATTCTCTAGCACAATAGCAAATTCATCGCCGCCCAGTCTGGCTATTAAATCAGGTTTTCGGATGCAATTACCAATACATTTTGCGACTTCGATAAGCAATTGATCGCCGACTAAATGACCAACGGAATCGTTGACGATTTTGAAGCGGTCAAGATCTAGGAACAATACCGCAAATAATTTCTGCGGATTCTGATGAAATAGACTGAGCGCGCGCCGCAAACGTTCCAACAGTTGCGTGCGATTCGGAAGCCCAGTTAGTGCGTCATGCAATGTTTCATGTTTAAGCGTGTGTTCAATCTGCTCGCGCACAATAATTTGTTCTCGCAGCTCAATATTGGTGTGTGCCAGTTCATGGGTGCGTTCAACAACACGTTGCTCAAGTTCTATATACGCTAAGCGCAAATTCTCATTTGCTAAGCGCCGTTCTAAGGCATTAGCGATATGTATAGCCACAAAGCTGACTAATTCCTTGTCCGTTTCTTTATAGAAATAGTCGTCTGAATAGCTCTGCAGGGCAATAACTCCGATAACTTTCCCGGCAATGAACAAAGGTACCCCAAGCCAGCTAACCGATTTTTCGCCAATGACAACAATTTCACCTTGAGATTCAAGTAAGTCAATATCGCTGCGTTTAAAGCAGGATGCTTGCGCTGTGCGAATAATGTATTCAGTCAACCCTCGGCCTAATGGGCGGTTGGCATGCGCGTTATCTCGTTCATCAACATAGTAGGGGAATTCAAGGTATTTCCCGTTATCGACAAGGAATGCAATATAAAAGTTTTTGGCATGCAGTAATTCAGCAATAATACTGTGCACTGAGGCATAAAATATATCGATTGATTCACTATTCTGACTGACCTCAGCAATTCGAAATAAGGCTCTCTGTAGTTGTTCGCTGCGCTGCCGCACCATAATTTCTTGCTGCAGCTCTAAGGTGCGTTCGCTAACTCGGCGCTCCAGATCTTCTTGTGCATCACGACGTTGCAATGTGCTCAATATATGTTGCGCCACATAGGCCAATATAGCCTGGTCTTCATCGCTATAGCTATAGGCTTCATCATAGCTTTGAACTACAATACCGCCCGCAACTTCAGCATGGTCCATCATCGGTACGCCAAGCCAGTCTACGCAGTCTGGCCCGAGTGAGTCGTCACGTATAATATTTAATGTCTTAATAATTTCGTGCGAAGGACCATGAACGGGCTTGCCAAGCCTCATCATGGCTAAAGTCAAGCTATTGGGGATCTCATGAGCATGCGTTATTTCATTGGCATCGAGAATTGAAAAGTCTTTGCTATCGACAAAATACATGAAGCGCATGGATTCTTCGTTTTTATTAAAACGCACAATAAAGAAATTTTTCGCATACATTAAGCTGCTTACGATTTGATGTATTTCATACAGAACATCTTGTGTTTCTTTGTCGGAATTGGACAAATCGCTAATCGCAAATAGCGCGCGCTGTAATCGTTCAGCATTTGCTAGGCGAGCAACATTAAGGCGTAAGCGTTCTTTTTGCAAAATAGATGGGCAACGTAGTGCGAGTTTATTTTGCGCAACTTGCCATTCGCGTTTCTGGCGCGGGTCTGATTTTTCTGTTGCACATTCGGTATATAGCCAGGCGTGTAAATTATCTTTTGCAGTCAGTAATGTAACTACATGTATTTGCCCATCAATTTTTTTTTCAGTGTAATCCTCTTGCGCCTGCATATGTTCGAAGAACTGCGCTTGCTTTGCAGTCAGTGCAGATGAGGTTATGTATTGAGTTGTTTCAAGATTTTGCTCTGCTATGCGCCATATTAATTTAACGTTGCTTGCACCTAATTGTTCAAAATGCTGCACAGCTGCGCACGCCAAAGCAAGCATATCTGGCGCGCAAAGTAATGCATCTTCGAAACTGCTTGGTTCGTCTAGGATGAGACTTCTGTTTGACATAGCTGTACGTTGCCACAATGCCGTGATTACGTCTAGTGGCAAGCCAAAATTACCTTTAAGGTTACAACTTAGTTCTTTGTAGATGTATTCTGCGCTCACAAAATATGCGCTATGATTATGGCAATGCATGCGCGTGAATCAACACGCTTTTGCTTATTTGATTTGCTACGGAGTATTTATGGATAGGCGACATTTTTTAGCTGCATCTGGTATTGGTTTTGGTGGATTGCTTGTCCCCGGTTTTGCTAACGCCGTTGCTGCTGAAGTATTGTTGAGTAAAATGGATGTTGCCAGCAAAAAAGCCATGGCCAATTTAGCTCTTAACGCAGCTACCGCCGCCGGTGCGAGCTACTGCGATGTGCGTATTGGCCGTTACCTACGGCAATCCATTCTTGCCCGCGAAAGCAAAGTGCAGAGCATCACCAATTCCGAATCAACCGGTGTTGGCATTCGCGTCATAGCTAACGGCACCTGGGGCTTTGCGGCCAGTAGCGATCTGAGTAACGCTGGCATCGTAAAGGCCGCACAGCAGGCGGTAGCCATCGCCAAAGCCAATACAATCGCGCAGAGCGAACCGGTGCGATTGGCGCCTGTTAAAGGTGTTGGAGACGTGTCTTGGGTTACGCCAATCCAGAAAAACGGCATGGCCGTGCCGATTAAGGAAAAAGCCGAACTGCTGCTGAGTGCCAATGCTGCAGCAATTACTGCTGGTGCCAATTTCGTCAATTCGCAACTGTTTTTGGTTAATGAGCAAAAATATTTCGCTTCCAGCGATGGCTCATATATCGACCAAGATGTACATCGCATCTGGCCGAATTTCACAGTCACTGCTATTGATAAAGCCAGTGGCAAGTTCCGAACCCGCAATGCGTTCTCCTCGCCAGTGGGCATGGGCTACGAATATCTGGATGGCGGCAGCGCGATTGCCTTGCCAAACGGTCTTGGGGCGTATAAAGACCGCTACGATATTGTAGAAGACGCCGCACAGGCCGCTAAACATGCAGTTGAGAAATTGAAAGCGCCGTCGGTGAAGCCCGGCAAGTACGATTTGGTACTAGACCCTTCCAACCTGTTCCTAACCATCCATGAAAATGTTGGGCATCCGCTCGAGCTCGATCGCGTGCTTGGCTATGAAGCCAACTACGCTGGAACCAGCTTCGCCACACTCGATAAGCTCAAAGATAAGTTCAAGTACGGCAGCGATATCGTAACCTTGTATGCCGACAAAACCACGCCAGGCACACTCGGCGCAGTGGGCTATGACGATGAAGGCGTGAAGACCAAGCGTTGGGATTTGGTTAAAGACGGCACTTTGGTGAATTATCAGGCCATCCGCGATCAAGCCCACATCATCGGCGAAGCGGAATCGCACGGTTGCTGCTATGCCGATTCTTGGTCGAGTGTGCAGTTTCAGCGTATGGCCAATGTGTCCTTGGCGCCGGGCAAAACGCCACTTACGGTCAGCAATATGATTAAAGACGTTGAAAAGGGCATCTACATCCTTGGCCGTGGTTCATTCTCAATCGACCAGCAGCGCTACAACGCGCAGTTCGGCGGACAGCTGTTCTATGAAATTGAGAACGGTAAAATTAAGGGCATGGTGGAAGACGTGGCGTACCAAATTCGCACTCCAGAGTTTTGGAACGCGTGTTCTGCCATTTGTGATGCGAGTGATTTCCGCAACGGCGGCTCGTTCTTCGATGGCAAGGGTCAGCCCGGACAAGTTTCTGCGGTATCGCATGGTGCCAGCACCACCCGTTTCAACGGCATCAACATCATTAGCACCGCACGTTCTTTGGGCTAGATCTGATTTGCAGAAATATTCATTAGCAAGCATGACTTTTGGGCTATGCACAGACTGGCATGGATTCCGTTATGATGGATTTCCAAAGCTGCCGTTTACTCCCAGTTGGGGGTAAATGGTGGCGTTCAATCGTTCACTGAGGAGTTTGTGATGGATAGACGTGATTTCTTAGCCGCATCGGGCATTGGTCTGGGCGGCTTGATGATACCTGGTTTCGGCAATGCAGTAGCCGCTGAAGTGTTACTCACTAAAATGGATGTGGCGAGCAAGAAGGCGATGGCGAATGTTGCACTAAATGCCGCTACCTCCGCTGGTGCCAGCTATTGCGATGTGCGTATTGGCCGTTATTTGCGGCAGTTCGTCATCACTCGTGAAGACAAAGTTGAAAATGTTGTCAACACCGAATCAGTGGGTGCTGGTGTACGGGTTATTGCCAATGGCACTTGGGGTTTTGCTGCCACCAGCGATTTAAGCAATGCCGGTATTGCCAAAGCCGCGCAGCAAGCGGTTGCGATTGCCAAAGCGAACTCCGTCAATCAAACCAAGCCGGTTCAATTGGCGCCAGTGAAAGCTGCCGGTGAAGTATCTTGGGCCACGCCAATCAAGAAAAATGCCATGGCCGTGCCAATTAAAGATAAGGCTGATTTATTGCTTAGCGTGAATGCCGCGGCAATGGCTGCAGGTGCGAGCTTTGTGAATTCCTTGTTGTTTTTAGTTAACGAGCAGAAATATTTCGCATCCACCGATGGTTCGTATATTGATCAAGACGTGCACCGCATCTGGCCAACCTTTAGCGTTACAGCGATTGATAAAGCCAGTGGCAAATTCCGTAGCCGCGATAGTTTGTCTTCGCCAATGGGTATGGGCTATGAATATTTAGAAGGCAACCGAAAAATCCAACTGCCGAATGGCTTGATGGGCTACAACGATTCCTACAATATGCTTGAGGATGCTAAAGAGGCGGCCACGCAAGCAGTGCAGAAATTGAAAGCGCCGTCGGTTAAGCCAGGCAAATACGATCTAGTGCTCGATCCATCGCATCTTTGGTTGACTATTCATGAAAACGTCGGCCATCCACTTGAACTTGATCGCGTGCTGGGCTATGAAGCCAATTTCGCTGGCACCAGTTTCGCGACCCTCGACAAACTGAGGGATAAATTCGTGTATGGCAGCGACAAAGTCACGCTGTTTGCCGACAAAGTACAAGCAACCACACTTGGTAATGTGGCCTATGACGACGAAGGTGTGAAGACTAAACGTTGGGATTTAGTCAAAGATGGCACCTTAGTGAATTATCAGGCTATCCGCGATCAAGCGCATATCATCGGCGAAACCGAATCACACGGTTGCTGCTATGCCGACTCGTGGTCGAGCGTGCAGTTCCAGCGTATGGCCAATGTATCGCTAGCGCCAGGTAAAACGCCGCTTAGCGTAGCTGATATGATTAAAGATGTTGAGAAAGGCATTTATATTATCGGCGATGGTTCATTCTCGATTGACCAGCAACGCTACAACGCGCAATTCGGTGGCCAGCTGTTCTATGAAATTGAGAATGGCAAAATCAAGGGCATGGTTGAGGATGTGGCTTATCAAATTCGTACGCCAGAGTTTTGGGCTGCTTGTAGCGCAATCTGCGATGAACGCGACTACCGATTTGGGGGCTCGTTCTTCGATGGCAAAGGCCAGCCAAGCCAGTCATCAGCGGTATCGCACGGATCAAGTACGGCCCGCTTCGACGGCATGAATGTGATCAGCACTGCCCGTTCACTGGGCTAATTGACGAATCTTTAGGAGCAAATCATGAGTATGTATACAGAACAAGAAGCCAAAGCAATTCTCGATAAAGTGTTGAAGTTATGCAAGGCCGATGAATGCACAGCAAGTTTAAGCGGAGGTGTGAATGGCAATATCCGTTTCGCCCTAAATAATGTTTCCACCAGTGGTATTGTTAGCGATGCAGAGTTGGGTGTGCAGGTCGCTTTTGGTAAACGCGTTGGCGTTGCCACCATCAACGCATTCGATGATGAATCTTTGCAAAATGTGGTGCGTCGTGCCGAAGAGCTAGCGCGCTTGGCGCCAGAAAATGATGAATTCATGCCGGCCATTGGCAAGCAAACGTACACAGCTAGCAATACGTTTTCGCAATCCACTGCCGACATCAGCCCGCAATACCGCGCACAAGTTGCAGCACGCTCCATCAATCCATCGAAAGCCGATAACTTGATTGCAGCCGGATTTTTGAGTGACGGCCAAGGCTTCCAAGCGTTTGCGAATAGCAATGGCAACTTTGGTTACCAGCGCTCTACCGATGTCAATTACACCTGCACCGTGCGCACCGAAGATGGCCGTGGTTCTGGCTGGGTGGCGCGCAATGTTGAGGACGTCAATCAGTTTGATACTGACGATGCCATTAAAGTCGCTATTTCCAAAGCGAAAGGTTCTGTGGATGCCAAGGCCTTGGAGCCCGGTAAATACACGGTAATCTTAGAGCCAGCTGCATCGGCAGGCTTAATTTCGTTTATGTTGAATGGCTTTGATGCACGCCAATCTGATGAAGGTCGTAGCTTTCTGTCCAAAAAAGGCGGCGGCAATCGTTTAGGCGAACAAGTGTTTGATTCGCGCGTTAGTATTCATTCCGATCCGTGGCATGCTGATGCACCGGTGATGCCGTGGGATGGCGAAGGTTTGCCGCGCGAGAAAATGTCGATTATTGATAAAGGCAAAGTGTCGTATCTTGAGTATTCGCGTTATTGGGCTAAGCAAAAAGGTAAAACCGCCAAAGGTTCACCTGGCAATATCCTGATGGCTGGTGGCACAAAATCGACCATGGATTTAGTGAAAGGCACGCAAAAAGGCATTCTGGTTACTCGCACGTGGTATATCCGCATGGTTGATCCGCAAACTGTGCTGCTCACCGGATTAACCCGTGATGGCACCTTCTATATTGAAAATGGTGAAATAAAATACCCCATCAAGAATTTCCGTTTCAATGAATCACCGGTCATCATGTTGAACAATATTGATGAGTTGGGTAAACCTGTGCGTATTGCTGGCGATGAAAGCAATTTCTCGATGATGATTCCACCGATGCGCTTGCGCGATTTCACCTTCTCGTCGTTGTCGGATGCTGTGTGATTTCGCTCCTACAGAGCTAACCGTTACGGATAAATATGAAGCGGGTTGATTTTTTGCGGTTAATAATGGGAGGCGCAGCGTTTGCTGCGCTTCCTGCATTTGCGCGCGCGGAATACGACTTCTGGTTTACGCGCCTAATGTATGATTCCGGTGATTGGGATGTTGATCAACGTATGCCGTCGAACATAATCACATCATTGATTGACTACACCAGCTTGCGGGTTGATCCGAAAGAACACATCATTGCCTTGTCGGACCCGAAAATGCGCACCGCACCATTTTGCTATTTGGCCGGGCATAAATTGGTTGAATTCAATGCTGCAGAACGGAAAAATTTTGAAGCCTATGTACGTAGTGGCGGCTTTGTTTTTGTCGATGATTGTAATCATGACATTGACGGCTTATTCGCCAAATCGTTTGAAGCGCAAATGGCTTCCATTTTTGGCGCCAAAGCACTGAATAAATTATCCAATAAACATCCGCTATACAGCAGCTTTTTTACATTCAGCGAGCCGCCAACTACTGGCTTTGAGCTCAATGGCTGGGGCGATGATATTGTTCACGATTACCTGAAAGGCATCGAAATCAATGGCCGTTTGGCGGTGTTATATAGCAATAAAGATTACGGCTGCGAATGGGATTACGATTGGCGCAATAAGAAATGGCTGGCTGAAGATAACACCAAATTTGCCGTGAATATCGTGATGTATGCACTTAATTCATAATGCTACAAATACACTCAAATACGTCAGGACAGAATTCGCATGAATAGCAACGAAGCAGAAATTCAAGCCACGCTCGAGCAACTCGGGCAATTACGCAGTGCCATAGGCAAGGCTATTGTTGGCCAAGAGCAGGTGGTTGAGCAGCTCTTGATTGGCCTACTATCCGGCGGCCATTGCTTGCTGGAAGGCGTGCCGGGCTTGGGCAAAACTTTATTGGTGCGCTCGCTTGGGCAGGCCTTGCATTTAGATTTTCGGCGTATTCAGTTCACACCCGATTTAATGCCCAGCGATATTTTAGGTACAGAAATTCTTGAAGAAGATCACGGTACGGGTAAGCGCCATTTCAAATTTCAGAAAGGCCCAGTGTTCACCAATCTGTTGTTGGCCGATGAATTAAACCGCACGCCGCCAAAAACCCAAGCCGCCTTGCTGGAAGCGATGCAAGAACATACCGTGAGCTATGCCGGCGTAACGCATACCTTGCCAGAGCCATTTTTTGTTTTGGCCACACAAAATCCTTTGGAGCAAGCCGGCACTTATCCTCTGCCCGAAGCGCAGCTCGATCGTTTCTTATTGCATATTCGCGTTGATTACCCAAGTGAGGCCGAAGAGCGCGCCATTTTGCAGCAAACCACCGGCTCAAGCAGTGCCGAAGTGCCGCGTGTAATGGATGGCGAATCGATTCGGGCTTTGCAAAAATTGGTGCGCGATGTGCATATGAGCGACGACGTGTTGAATTGGATTAATCGTTTAGTGCGAGCCAGCCGGCCGCAGGCACAGGCCTCTAAAGATATCCAAAACTGGGTGAAATGGGGCGCTGGCCCACGTGCTGGCCAAGCTTTGGTGTTGGCATCGAAAGCGCGCGCGTTGATTCATGGCCGCTTTGCGGCAACCAAAGAAGATATTGAGGCTTTGGCGGCACCGGTTTTGCGGCATCGCTTATTGCTCACCTTTGTGGCAGAAGCCGAGCAAATTAGTGCCGATGATGTGGTGGCAAGTTTGCTGAAATCCGTTGCATTTCCGGGCTAAGCAATTCCGATGAGTTTTACAGATATTATTCCAGCTGATATGCGTGCACGCCTGAAAGATTTGCGTTTGTATTCGCAGCGTGTATCGGGCGCACAAGGCATTGGACAGCATCAAAGCCGCTCACGTGGCGCAGGTTTGGAGTTCGCACAATATCGCGCTTACGAGCCCGGCGATGAGCCTCGGCAAATTGATTGGAAGTTGTATGCACGCTCGGATAAATTTTTTGTGCGCGAAGCAGAGCGTGATTCACCCATGATTGTTTGGCTGCTGATTGATGCCACAGCTTCAATGGCACAATGCGATGCCAAGCGCCCCGAGTGGAGCCGATTGCACGCAGCCAAAGCGCAGGCGGCCTGTGTCTTTGAATTGGCTTTGCGGCAAGGCGATCGTTTCGGTGTTATTGCCGTTAATGATGCTGGATTAACGGTGACCAATGCTGGCAGCGGCACACGGCATCGTGATGCCTGTTTTCTTGCGCTCAATAAAGTTCAAGCTCAAGGCGCGTGGCCGGCAGAAAATAAGTGTCGGCCAATTTGGGAGCGCATCGGTGCGCAGTCTTTGGTGTTGCTACTAAGCGATGATTTTGATGAAGGAAGCATTGCGCTAGCAGAACGATTAGCGTCAGCGCGCCGAGAAGTTTTAAATATTCAGATTTTAACTGCCGAAGAACGTGATTTCCCATTCCAAGGTGGGCATCGTTTTCGCGATGTTGAAACCAACCACGAATTGTTAACCGATGCCATGCCATCACGTGCGGTATTTATGGCTGAGTTTGCCAGCGCTCGTCGTGCATTAGCGGCACGCTTGTCTGTCAGTGGCATCAAACACATTGAATACTATTTGGATCAGCCTTTGGATGCGCCACTGCGGCGCTTATTTATTCAAGGCAAAGCGCGCTTTCAGGAGAGCGTGTGAACCTGTCGCTTCTGTGGCCAGCGGCATTAGTGGCAATAGCTGCCATTGCTTTGCCGTTGCTGATTCATTTAAGCCGGCGCTCTGAACAAAAACTTACCGATTTCGCAGCACTGCGTTGGTTGCGCGCGAACCTGCGACCACGTCGGAAGTTACTTTTCCAAGAACGTTTATTGTTGGCCTTGCGTATTTTGCTATTAATTGCCTTTGCGCTATTTTTAGCGCAACCAGTCTGGTTAAAATCACCCGCTGCTGAGCACTGGATTGTAGTTGTGCCGGGCGCGCAATATCAAGCTGAGAAAGATCTGCCCGAAGGCAAAAATGTGCATTGGCATTGGTTAGCACCGGGTTTTCCAGAGCTTGATCAAATACCGAACACTACAGCGCTGCCAATCAGTAGTTTATTGCGCGAATTGGATGCAAGCTTGCCGAAAAATACGCGTGTTAGCGTGCTAGTGCCAATTCAGCTGTCTGGTTTGGATGCCGAACGCGTGCAACTAAGCCGCGTTGTGGATTGGCGAATTGTGCCTGGAAAAATGCCAAGAATTGTAAGCAATAAAAAATTGGCACCAATAAAATTAGCACTTCGCTACGATGCGGCGCATAAACAAAACCTACGCTTTTTTCGAGCTAGCCATGCGGCTTGGCAAAGCCAGCTTCCTGAAGCACAGCGTGTTGCTCTGGATAGTGCCGCGAGCCAAAGCGCATTACCGAATCAAGACACAGTATTGGTTTGGTTGGCAGATGGCGAATTGCCTGAAAATGTATTGCAATGGATTCGCTCAGGTGGCTCGGTGCTGGTATCGAATGAAAGTATTATTTCAAACAGTAAAGATTCGAACCACACTTGGAGTGAATATTCTTGGCGTTCTGCGAATGGCAAGCCCTTGCTAAAACACTCGGTGCTTGGCAAAGGCCGTGTTTGGCAATGGCAGCAAGCGCTAACACCTAAAGCGATGCCTGCACTGCTTGATGCGGATTTCTCCGATCGTCTGCAGATTTTATTAAGCCGTCCTTTGAGTGCGCCAACACACAGTGTGGCGAGCTTGCATACGCCTATCAAAACGCTACCGGCTTGGCCTGAACTACCTGCTCCAATCAGCGATTGGTTTGCGCTCGTGATAGCCGCACTATTTTTATGCGAACGATTTGTAGCCACAGCAAAAAATCGTTGGGCGTCGCCATGAATGCCTTGCAGCGTATTGCCGCTTGGCAACGAAAAGCTCAGGTTCGTGAATTGCTGATTGTTGCGGTTGTTGGCTTGCCCATTGTGCTTGGTCTATATTTTCTATTGGCACGTTTTGTTTCACAGCAAGCGGCATTAATTGTTATCAGCATTAGCCTATTAGTGTTGGCATGGGTTGCCTACATAGCGCTGAAAAAATTCAATCAGGTTTGGCTAACACGGCAGCTTGATGCACGCCTAGTTGAATTAGAAAACAGCGCTGATTTACTATTCGTGAAGCCATCAGAATTAGGTGCATTGCAAAACTTACAACGCCAGCGAGTCGAGCAAAGACTACTTGCCATCCAATCGTTTGATCTACGCCAAGCCTGGCCATATGCGCGCATTTTTGCGGCCTATGGCATGGGCGTGCTAATGATTGCAGCAGCTTTATATGTGCCTTATCAAGCCAATAAGCCAGAACGCTATACGGCCAATCCAAGCGGCGAAAATGCACAATCGGCCAGTGCCATTCAGCTGCTCAAGGCCAGTATTGTTGTGTCTTCGCCAGCCTATACCGGCCTTGCGGTGCGCACTGAAAACTCGCTCAATGCAAAATTCCCGGAAAGTTCTCGCTTGCAATGGCGGCTTGAATTTCAGCCGCAGCCACAGCGCGTTAGCATGGTATTTTTTGATGGTAGCCAATTGCCACTGCAGCGTGTTGGCGATGTTTGGCAGGCTTCGCGTGTTTTTAATGAGTCGCAGTTATACCGAGTTGATGTGGATGGCATGCGCTTAGCGCAAGGCAAACGCTTTCGCTTAGACGCCATGAAAGACCAAGCTCCACAACTGCGGGTTATCCAGCCTGATCGCAGCCTGAGCATGATGGAGTTTGGCCAAAGCGATTGGCCACTAAGCATAGAAGCCAACGATGATTATGGCTTAGGAAATGTGCAGTTACGCATTCAGTTAGCGCAAGGCTCGGGCGAAAATATCAATTTTTCGGAACGCAGTATAGCCTTAGCTGGGCAAGGCAGTGCGCTACGCAAGCGTTATGCTTATACCCTAGATTTAGCCGCGCTTGGCTTGGCCGCTGGCGATGATGTAATTGTGCAGTTCTCAGTGAATGATCGCCAAACTCCGCAAGCACACACAACGCGCAGCGCGAGTTTTATATTGCGCTGGCCACCAGAAGATACAACACAAGTCAGTGGTGCTGAAGGATTTTTGAAAAAAGTGGCACCGGCATATTTCCGCAGCCAACGGCAAGTGATTATTGATACCGAAAAACTACTGCTTGAACAAAAGACATTGAGCAAGGATGTTTTTGAAACGCGCTCCGACAGCATCGGTGTCGATCAACGCATTTTGCGTTTGCGATACGGGCAGTTTTTAGGTGAAGAAAGCGAGGGTGGCCGAGCTTCTGGTAAAGCTGATCCCGCCAGTAAAGAAAATCCGCAAGCCCATGCTGATGAGCATAAAGATGAACAGCCAAATAAAAAAGTGAGTGCATCGGAGGCGAGCAGCACGCAATTTATGCTTGAACAATTCGGACACACGCATGACATTGCCGAAGCGGCTACCTTGCTTGATACCAAAACCAAGGGCTTACTGCGCGCTGCATTAAATGAAATGTGGCAGGCTGAATTGTACCTGCGCCAAGCATTACCCAAGAAAGCATTGCCCTATGAATATCGTGCGCTCAGCTTTATTAAGCAAGTGCAACAGGCGAGCCGAATTTACTTGGCGCGTGTGGGCAGCGAGTTGCCGCCGATTGATGAAGCGCGCCGAATGAGCGGCGACCGTGCTGGCCTGCAATCACGCAATGATTGGTTAAACAAATCGAATAATGATGACGCACAATTGCTAAATTTTTGGCAGGCTTTGGATAATGCTACAACGCAAAAGCTAGACTTTGCTGCCATGCAAGCCTGGCTAAATTCCCATCCGGCTCGTGTAGCCGACCCACTCAGCGTGTTGGCGGCATTGGATGATGTTCAAAACCAGCCGAAATGTGCAAGCTGTGTTTTGGCATTAAAAGCGCAGCTTTGGCCCTTGTTAGCAAAACCGGCCGCCGAACCTTTGCTGCGAAAAACTCCGAGCAAAACCGGGCGAGCGTACTTGGATGCACTGCGCAAGGATGAACAGCCATGAGTATTCAGCAACTGTGTTTTTGGCTAATACTATTTGCGTTGTTGCTATGCACTGCGCGTATGAGTTGGAATTTTTTTAGAACGGCAAAACAGCAGCGACCTCATGCATGGCGAATCTTCGCACTGATTGGTTTGCAATGCGCCAGTGCGGCGCTATTGTATGTCAGCTTGTTTCCGCCCATGCAGCAAATTGCAGCGCAGCGCTTGCTTATTCTCAGCGCAAACGCTACAGCCTCTGCCATTAAACTCAGCAATGGCCGCGTGCTTGCATTGCCGGAAGCACCTGTGTTTGCAGATGTTGAGCGCGTTGCCGATTTAGCCAGTGCCTTGCGGAAATATCCGGGAGTGAGCAGCGTGGATATCATTGGCGATGGCTTGCCGCTTCGCGATATAGACGCGGCGCACGATCTTGCCGTTACCTATTCGCCAAGCAAATTACCTGAGGGCATTATTGATCTTGCATGGTCTGAACAGATATCACCGGGTATGCGTTGGTGGCTTAGTGGTCGAGTGAATACATCGCAGGCGGTAACAGTTGAGCTTGTTGATCCTGCCAATGGGGTTGTCGATCGCATAACAACCGACAAACACGGTAGCTTTAAATTATCCGACACAGCACGTGCTGCCGGACAAGCGAATTACCATTTGCGTGTTATTGATGTGCAGAAAAAAGTTCGAGAAACGGTGCTGGTGCCGCTATGGGTTGAGCGTGTTAAACCGTTGCGCGTTTTATCTTTAGCAGGCGGGCCAAATCCTGAACTCAAATATTTGCGGCGTTGGGCCAGTGATGCCGGTATTGCACTTGAAAGCCGTATTGAGCTAGGTAGCGGTATGCAGATTCAAACCGCCAACAGCGCAATCAGCGCTGCCAGTTTGCGTGAGGTGGATGTGTTGATACTCGATGAACGCGCATGGAGCAAAATGAGTGCTAGCAATAAAAACGCGGTGCTAGAAAGCTTAAATGCTGGCTTGGGCGTATTGTTGCGAATCACTGGCTCAATATCTGGCAGTACATCTAACGAATTACGCCAGCTTGGGTTTTCAGTAGCAGATAGCGCCATCACACAAGGCGTACGTTTGGCTGAAACGCAGGGCAAACAACTTTTGCCAGAACTGAGCCGCCGGCCCGTGCGTGTGCAAAGCCGTGATGCAATGGTTTTGTTGCAAACCGATAAAGCCGAGCCTTTAGCCATTTGGCGTGCGCAAGGCCAAGGACGAATCGCGCTATGGTGGCTGACCGATAGTTACAAGCTGGCACTCAGCAATGCCACCGATCGGCACGGCCAATTATGGAGCGAAGCGGTATCAGCGCTGGCACGTGCGCGTGTGCAGTTAGCAATAACAAGCCGCCAGCCACATGCTTGGGTTAATCAGCGCAGTGTTTTTTGTGGCTTATCCGAAACGGCCAGCATGCAAGAACCAAGCGGACAAATCAGCCCATTGCTGGTAGAAACACAAGGCCAGAATAAAACCTGTGCCGCCTTTTGGCCGCGGCAACTGGGCTGGCATACATTATCCAGCAACACCAATCGTTTGCAGGTGTATGTGCGCGCCAACTCAGGGGCGGTAGGGCTAAAAGCGCATGCATTGCGCGAGGCCAATATGCAATTACTCGGCCATCGAATTCCTCAAAATAAGCCCACAACAATTGCCGCCCCAGGCCAGCATTGGCCGTATTTCTTGTTTTGGCTTCTGTTTACTGCATTGCTATGGGTGCTTGAGCGCAGTAAGTGGGGATTCAAAAGACCCGCTGCAACAATTTAAAGCATAATTTTTTAAGTGCTTTTGAAGCACTAAAACCAAGAGTAATTCTTGCCAAAACCCTGAAAATAATACAAAAAACTGCGGTAACATAGTGCATTGCCAGCGCTATCCTGCCTTGCAAACCATCAGGGGGCTGAGGGTGAACAGAAACCAAGCGAAATTGTCTGTGCTGGAGATTTCCATTTGAATGGATTCCTGAGCGAACTCAAACGCCGTAACGTCATCCGCATGGCCGGTTTGTATTTGGTGGGTGCGTGGTTGCTCACGCAAGTATCCGCTACGATCTTGCCATTATTCAACGCGCCAATTTGGTTGCCGCGTGGCGTGGTGATTGCCTTGGCGATTGGTTTTATTCCGGCAATGATTTTTGCCTGGGTATTTGAACTGACACCCGATGGTTTGAAGCGCGATGCCGACATTCCGGAAGAGCAATCCATCGCTCCGCAAACCGCGCAAAAAATGAATCGCCTAATTGTGGCGCTGTTATTAATTGCTGTGGCATATTTCGGCTTCGATAAATTTTATTTAGCGCCAAAGCGCGAAGCGAATATGGTTTCCGTTGCTACGCAGGCCATTACTGACAAAGTGGCGCGACAAGAAAAATCGGAAAACCAGAAATCCATCGCAGTGTTGGCGTTTGAGAACCGCAGTGCCGACAAGAACAATGAATATTTTTCCGATGGCGTTGCCGAAGAAATTCTGAACTCGCTGGCAAAATTGAAAGACCTGAAAGTGGCGGGTCGCACATCCTCGTTTTTCTTCAAGGGCAAGAATGAAAGTTTGAGTACGATTGGCAAAACACTGGGCGTGGCGCATGTGCTGGAAGGTTCGGTGCGCAAGCAGGGCAATCAATTGCGCATCACCGCGCAGCTCATTCGTGTCAGCGATGGTTTTCAGCTGTGGTCGGAAACTTTCGATGGCACCGATGCCGATATTTTTGCCTTACAAGAAAAAATTGCGCGGCAAGTGACCAGTGAATTGAAAGTAGCCCTCAATGCCGGGCAACAAAACCGATTGATTGATACGGGCACCAGTAGTGCCGAAGCCTATGCCTTGTACTTGCAGGCCACGGCTATTTTCAACCGTCGTGATTTCACCCAATACCAAGATGCCGTTGCCGCTTTGCAGAAGGCACTGGTGCTCGATCCGAACTATGCGCGAGCCTATTCCCGATTGGCAACGATGTATGTGTTGCTGGCAAATTCGTCGAAGGAGCCGCTGCAGTCGCTGAAAGAAAAAGTGCTTGCCAATGCAAAAGCCGCTAGTGTGCTTGACCCGAGCTTGGCGGAACCATACGCGGCATTAGGCGCATCCCTTGATTGGCTTCCTGGCGAATTAATAGAACAGCGAGAGATGTTTGATCGCGCCTTGGCACTGGATCCCGATGATGTCACCAGCAATTTTTGGTATGGATTGACGATGATCAGAATGGGTTATCTTGAGCGAGGGGTGGCTCATATTGATCGTGCGCTTGAGAAAGAACCGATGCTACCGAACGCTCTGCGCTGGCGTGGCATTATGTATTACTACGCAGGTGATCATGCAAAAGCCGAAACCTTTCTGAACCGAGCGCGCAATCTTGGCTTAAAGTTTGGTGATCGCAATCTAGCGGATATTGCCAGCGCTCGCGGTAATAAAATCGAGGCGATTAATTTGTCCGCAAATGGAACTATTCTGCCGCTTATGCCGCCCAATAGCGCTCGGGTCTTGTCTGAAGGCATTTACGGTGATGCCACTCAGCGGGCTCAGGCAATTACTTTGCTTGATAATTACATGGCAACTTCCAAAGATCATTTGCCGGGCATGGTTCCCGTATATCTATTTATGCTCGGAGAGCCAGATAAAGCGTTGAATACAGTGCACAAACGACTGCTGCGCGACAAAATCGACTTTTTAGCCTTACTGTGGAGCCCACAAGGTAAAGCTATGCGCGAGTTGCCTGAGTTCCCACAGTTTCTAAATGACTCCGGCTTGGTTGCGCTATGGGATAAATACGGCGCGCCGGATATTTGCAAGAAGAACGATAAAGGCGATTATGTCTGTGAATAATTTGTATCTTGTTGTTGCTTTTGTAGGAGGGCCTTCTAGGCCCGATAGGCAATCCGATAAATCTTTCGGGCCTAGAAGGCCCCCCTACACGGGAATATTTTTATGATTTTGCGCGGCTTGTCAAAAAACCTGAAAGAACAAAACTGGACCGCCATCGTCATTGAATTCATTTTGCTGGTCAGCGGTGTTTTTTTTGGTATGCAGGTTTCGAACTGGAATGCGGAACGCGTAATCGAAAAGAAAGCCGCCATTTTTACCGAACGCCTTAAAGACGATCTGCGTGAAGAAGCCTGGGGTTATGAATATTTGATTTTATATAACAAGGATATTCTGGCCAATGCCGACAGAGTACTTGCTGTGATGGACGGTGATGCCGAAATGACCGATGAACAGTTCGTGATCAGTGCTTACCGAGCCAGTCAATACAAATACAATGTTAGACAGCGAGCAACCTACGATGAAATGATATCTACCGGCTCGATTGATTTAATAGCTGATCAAACCTTGCGTAAAACAGCAGTCGAAATGTACACATCAAGATTGTTTGATGAAATCAGTAATGATGGACAAAAATCCGAGTATCGGGAGATATTCCGAAGATCGGTATCTAAGGATGTGCAGCGTGCGCTGCTCAAGCACTGCGGAGATCGCTTTATGGAACCGCTCGATTATGTGCTCATCGTCAAATCGCTGGATTATGCCTGCACGCTGGATGTACCAGCAGAAAAAATTAGTGCCGCAGCGAATTCCCTGCGTTCAAAGGTGGATTTATTACCGGCGCTGCAGTTCCGGTTTGCAGATGTTGAAACAGCGCTGGCTGACCTGGACTTTTACAACCCAAAACTAAACAAGAACCTGCGAAAAATTGCTGGGAGAGAAAAATGATCCTTCGCCGTTTATCGCAATCACTGAAAGAGCAAAACTGGACGGCCATTTGGATTGAGTTTGTATTGTTGGTTGCCGGTGTGTTTTTAGGTATTCAAGTGGCGAACTGGAATGAGGCGCGCGCGTTCGATGCGCTTGAGCGCGACCATCTGCACAATCTGCGGACTGAAATCGAGAACGAGATCGAATCCACCACCGCCAACCGGAATTACTACACCGGCGTGAATGCCGCAGGCGAACGTGCGTTGGCGTTTCTGGAGAAAGATGAGCCTTGCACGGCTGATCAATGCTGGAGGCTGTTGGTCGATTTCTTTCACGCCTCGCAGTGGATCGATGTCGGCGTCACGCAAACAACCTATACCGAAATGCGCCGAATCGGTCTGCCGCGTTCACGTGCAGTCGCCTCGGCGATCGAGACCTACTATGGCCAGAACGTTGCGATCAACTCCATTTCGAACGAACGGCCAGCGTTTCGCACACTGATACGTGGACTGATTCCGGTGCGGGCGCAACAGGCGATGTGGACTGATTGTCATGGCGGCGTTGGCGGGATCGAGACTTTCAATAACAACTGCCCGGCCGGCATTCCGATGGATCAGGCAACGCGTGCGGTAGAAAAGATTCGCAGCAACCCCGACATTCTTTCGACCCTGACGCAATGGACGTCCACCGGTGCTCCGATTGTGAAATATCTCGGCGGCCAGAATGACGATGCCAAAAAGGCCATCGCTGCCATCAACAAGGAATTGGAGACACCACCATGATCCTGCGCCGCCTGTCGCAATCACTGAAAGAACAAAACTGGACTGCCATCTGGATTGAATTCGTGTTGCTGGTGGTCGGCGTTTTTCTTGGTATTCAAGTGGCTAATTGGAATGCCGAGCGCGAGACCAAGCAGAAAGCCGAAGTTTTTACACAGCGCCTGAAAGCTGATCTACGCGAAGAAGCGTTTGGCTACCAATACCTGATTGAATACAACCGCGACGTGCTGGCAGCGGCTGAAAAAACGGTTAATGCGCTCACCGGCAAAGTGCTGCTATCAAACGAACAATTGTTGATAAATGCCTATCGCGCGACGCAATATAAGCAGCCGCAACGCTTTCGCGCCAGCTACGATGAGTTAATCTCAACCGGCAATATCGGGCTGATCAAAGACCAAAAGTTACGCTTAACCGCCACACGGGTTTACAACGTTGCCATCATGGACAACATGGTGCGTGAAGGACAATCACGATACCGAGAAGCATTCCGGATGAGTATTGACAATGACCTGCAACGAGCACTCAACACGCAATGTGGCGACCGCTATGTTGTGCGAGGTGATTACCAAGCGATTCTCAATGTGATTGATTACCCATGCACACTCGATATACCGAAAAACGAGATTGATGAAGCCGTGCAAGCCTTACGCTCGAATCCACTATTTGTTTCGTATTTGCGTGTACGCATTGCCGATATGGGCACGCGAATGAACGACATGACTGGAAATAATAAAGATCTTTTGCAAGGCCTTCGAACTGTTGCTGAGGAAAAACCATGATCCTGCGCCGCTTATCGCAATCGCTGAAAGAACAAAACTGGACGGCCATCTGGATTGAATTTATCTTGCTGGTAAGTGGCGTGTTTCTCGGTATTCAGGTCGCGAACTGGAATGAAGAGCAGGGTGATGCCCGCCTTGGCAAGGACTACGTGCAGCGCTTGATCCGTGATCTTGAACAAGACCAGGCCGCGATCAGTGCAGGGGGAGATTACTATTCCGATATTCTTAAAAGTGTTCAGACCACCGATGAATTGTTGAGGTCAGCCAATCCCGATCCACGCGAACTGGTCGTCAACGCATATCGGGCCACTGAAATCACCTACATTCCGCCGGAGCGCGCAACGTGGGATCAGATTGTATCCTCTGGGCATCTTGGTCTACTGCCAGCGGGCGCGATCGAAGCCGGACTGTCGAAATACTATTCGTTCGACATCGGTCAAGATGTCTATCGTCAAGGTATCGGCTCCTCTTATCGCCAGACTGTGCGAAAAATCATTCCGTTAACCATGCAAATTGCCATGCGCGCAGGTTGCAGTGATATACGTGACAAGTGGGGAAATGTGGTCGGTTTCGTCAAAGAGTGCAAACTCGATGTTGATCCTGCCGCCATCAAAGATGTCGCCGATGCACTACGTAGTGAACCAGCTGTTGCTGCTGATCTCCGCTATCAGTATAGTTTTGCAGTTACCTCAGCGATCAACCTAGAAGGGAGTAGTGGCGCCATTGCAAGTGCGCTCGCGGAACTCGGCGCTGAACCGAAGTCCGTCAAAAAGGTGATGCCATGATCCTACGCCGCTTGTCGCAATCACTCAAAGAACAAAACTGGGCCGCCATCTGGATTGAATTTATTTTGTTAGTTGCAGGTGTATTTCTTGGTATTCAAGTGGCCAATTGGAATGAAGATCGCGCCAATCAAAAGTTGGCTAAGATTCTCACCGAGCGCTTGCGGACAGATTTGAAGATTGAAGCATGGTCTTATGAGTTTCAAATTCAGTATTACCAAGAAGTTTTATCAAATGCTGAAAAAACACTTGAAGTTCTTGAAGGAAGAAGCAAGGATTCCAATGAGCAATTTCTCATTTCAGCCTACCGCGCAACCCAATATAATCTGCCAACACGTCGGCGTGCCACCTATGATGAAATGACATCAACCGGAACCATTAGCCTCATCAACAATCAACAGCTTCGTCAAACAGCTTCGCTTATTTATACCAACCCCGTATTGGATACTGCAAACAATGAAACTCTGGGTTCGCGTTACCGAGCGGCCTTCAGGATGTATGTTCCGATGAATGTACAAAGTGCTATTGCTGATCAGTGTGGGGATAAATTTGTTACTATCGGAAATTTTAAGGAGTTGAAAGGATCGATTGACTATCCTTGTTCAATCGGCCTCGCCCAAGAGGCTATCGACAATGCCGCCAATATCCTGCGAACCGATGCTTCGATTGTTCCATTATTGCGATTTAGAATTGCGGATATAAAAACCATAATTAGTAACTGGACGGGTACTAACCAGGATTCCAGAAATAGCCTTAAAGCCATAGTAGGTGACAAACCATGATCCTGCGCCGCTTATCGCAATCACTGAAAGAACAAAACTGGGCCGCGATTGGCATTGAATTTGTACTGCTGGTGCTGGGTGTTTTCTTGGGCATACAAGTAGCTAACTGGAATGCCGCACGCACTGATCGTGCGGAATATGAAGCAGCGCTCAGCCGTCTTGGTATGGAAATAGATACCAATCTTGCCAGTCTTGAAGCGTTCGATTCGAACATGGCGCTATCCCTCAAGAAAGCAGGGCAGGCATTAACCGTTTTACAGTCTTGTGTTGAAAATGAGCAGAATCGTCAAATAGTTGAAGATGGCATTAATGTGATTCGCGGCACCGAAGGCCTGCGTCCGCGCCGCAACGCATTGAATGAAATTACCTCTAATTCACGCCTGTTTTCGCAACAAACAGCCAAGGAACGAAAACGTTTTTCCGAATTACTATTTTTCTATGATGCATTACAGCCTGAAGCCGATTTTTCGAATTATTCTCCATTAGAAATGGGAATGGAAAACAACCCAATTCTGCGTGTTGGTGTGCCATCAAGTTTCGTAGGTATTTATTACGGCACGGAATGGCTAGTGAATCGTCGAAACTTGGAGTTGAACGTTCCCTTGAGCGAGGCATGTCGCAATAATCAGCTCATAAAATCGTTTTTTAACTGGGAGCGTAGACAAGGAGCATTGCCGAATATTGCACGAGTATGGCGTGCGGAATTATTAGCTACAAAAAAATTGATTGAGGCACGCCCATGATCCTGCGCCGCTTGTCGCAATCACTCAAAGAACAAAACTGGGCCGCAATCGTCATCGAGTTTATCTTGCTGGTGAGCGGTGTGTTTTTGGGTATTCAAGTTGCGAACTGGAATGACAGCCGAAAAGAAAGTATGCAGGCAGCTGTATATCTAAAAAACATAGCTGAGGATATTCGCGGCGATATCAATGAAATCGATGAAACCATAGCAGTGAGCAGATGGCGTATGTCAGTGTTGCAAGCGTTAATAGTAAAGTCTACCGGTGAGCCTTTGCCTACGACTTATATCTTGCCTATAGGTGTAGTGGAAGTGCAAGCTGTACCAGCATATACCGATGCTGAAAACAAATCGCTGGGGTTGGCTTATGCCTATATACGCACCATTGATGGCAATCGCTCAACCTATGAAACAATCATTAACACCGGAGGAATTGGGTTAATTCAAAATGCTAAATTGCTAGAGCAGATACAGATTTATTATGCCGATGTTGATGAAATAAAGGATATAGAAAGAAAGCTCCAGATTGATTGTGACAGTGCGTTGTTGGCACTGCATGAAGCTGGGGCATCACCGATGGATGCACGTAAACTCACGGAATTAAGTAAAATTATTGCTGAAAATCCAAAATTATTAGCTTCATCTAAAACGGTTTGGGGCTCTACTGGCCACCAGATCAGAATATTGTTGGATTTGCGCCAGCAAGCGAATGCTCTTTTGGTCGAAATTGAAAAAAGGAATCATCCATGATCCTGCGCCGCTTGTCGCAGTCGCTGAAAGAACAAAACTGGACCGCAATCGTCATCGAGTTTATCTTGCTGGTGAGCGGTGTGTTTTTGGGTATTCAAGTTGCGAACTGGAATGCCGCACGCGTTGATGCATCCAGAGCAACCGCTTACCTTGAGCGGATTCGTGACGATATCAACGCAGATCTTAGCAACTACCAAAACCGGATTAGTTTCTGGAGTGGTGTATCGGCTTATGGTGTAAAAGGCTTGACTTACGCTGAAACCGGTGACGCGAAAAATGCCACGCAATGGGATTTGCTGCTGGCTTATTTTCAATCCAGCCAAGTGGCGGAGTTCTACACCACCGATGCCACCTTTGAAGAACTCAAAAGCGCCGGCGAGTTGGGGCTGATCAAGGACACGCGCTTCCGCTACGAATTGTCACAATATTATTCACTCGGTTTTAATCCATTATTGACTGAGCGTCCGCGTTACCGCGAACACGTGCGCGGCATAATTCCACTCGAGGTTCAAACATATATATGGACTGCTTGTTATTCAACAAGCACCTTGAGCGTCCAGAAAATGCTGCCCTGCAAATCGCCGCTTGATGAAAAGGCGGCTGCCGTGATTGTTGATACCATCCGCAATGACAAAACATTAATGGCAGAACTACGTTATTGGATGTCAGGTATGCACGTTGCCGCACTGTTCGCGAATGCCCGGATAGAGAGAGCAACGGCAGTGCGCAATGCCATAGACACAAAGTTAGGTAATTCTTCGAAGAAGGATGCGCCATGATCCTACGCCGCGTGATTCAACATGTAAAAAAACAGGAATGGACCGCGATCTGGATTGATCTGCTGATTGTGGTGGTGGGTGTATTCATTGGTATTCAAGTATCAAACTGGAATGCCGCGCGTGCCGATAATGTCCGCGCTAAAGCCTATTTGACGCGCATTCAAGATAACCTCAATACCGATTACGCATCTATTGAACGCCGGGAAGTGATGTGGAAGCAAGTGTATGATTATGGCAATGCCGCCATCCGCTATGCAGAGACTGGCGAATTGGTCGATGGTTCGGCATGGAAAACGCTGGTGGCATTTTATCAAGCCAGCCAGCTTTGGCCTTGGGCCACCACCAATACCACCTATCAGGAATTACGCAACGGCGGTGAATTGGGCTTGATCAAAGACGAAAGCCTGCGTGGGGCGCTGTCCAAATACTATACTGAAGGCACTGGTGACGACGCGGATTATATTCTGGCCTTCCAGCCGGAATACCGGAAAACCGTGCGCGGCTTAACGCCGTCGGTGGCGTCAAAGCAGATCTGGTCAAGATGCTGGAAACAGACCAAAGCCGACGAACAGTTCCTTCTGCCGGATTGCCCGTCGCCGATGCCGGAAGCCGAGGCGCAGAAAGTTCTTGATGCCTATCTGAAGGATCCGCAATTGCTGTCCGAGCTGCGCTTTTGGATCGCTAATCAAGGTGTAGCCATTACTGTGATAGCAACCAATAAGTTTTCAGTTGAGACGATGCTGGAGCGCATGGAAAAAGAGACAGAGCAATGAAATTGCTGACCGAACTCAAACGCCGCAATGTTATCCGCATGGCCGGTTTGTATTTGGTGGGTGCGTGGTTAATCACACAGGTGGCCGACACCGTATTGCCGATGTTTGGCGCACCCGAATGGATTGCACGTAGCATCGTGCTTGTGCTTGCGATTGGTTTCATCCCGGCAATCATTTTTTCCTGGGTTTTTGAATTAACGCCCGAAGGCTTGAAACGTGATGCCGATGTTCCCGATGCGCAATCAATTGCACCGCAAACGGCACGTAAGATGGAACGCAGCATTTTGGTTTTATTCGCGATTGCTCTGGTATTTTTTGGTTTCGATAAATTTTATCTGGCACCGAAGCGTGAAGCGGCTCTGGTTGTAATCACATCGCAAACTGTGAAGGCAGAAACGCTTGCCAGTTCAAAAACAGCCATCAGCGAAAAGTCGATCGCGGTGTTGCCGTTCGTGGATATGAGTCAGGGCAAGGATCAAGAATACTTTTCCGACGGACTCGCCGAAACCACGCTCGATATGCTGTCGCGGGTGCCCGATCTGAAAGTGATATCACGTACCTCGTCGTTCGCCTTCAAAGGCAAAGCCATCGATGTGCGCGAGATTGGCAAAAAGCTCGGTGTTGCGCATATTCTGGAAGGCAGCGTGCAGCAATCCGGCAATACCCTGCGCATCACTGCCCAGCTGATCCGAGCCAGCGACGGTGCACATTTATGGTCGAAGCAGTACGACCGCAAAATGGCCGACATTTTCAAGATTCAGGATGAAGTGGCCACCGAAGTGGTTAATGCCATCCAAGGCGTGTTGCCGGCCGCCGACCAGCAACGCATGATTGGTCAGAACACAGGTAACGTCGTGGCCTATCAGGAATACCTGAAAGGCATTGCTCTTTTGCCGGATCGTAAGGTGAATGACATGCGCAAGGCGGTCACACATTTTGAGCGTGCCATTGAACTTGACCCAAGCTATGCGCGTGCCTATGCCATGGCCAGTATTGCTCTGGGCTTGCTTGGTGAATACACCGCCGACAGCCCGGAAATGTTGAGTCGCAGAGATCGTTACACTGAGCGTTCGCTGGAGTTATCCCCTGATCTCGGTGAAGCACATATTGCACAGGCCATTCGGCTCACAGGCTTGGGTAATCTGGCTGGCGCACAAAAAGCCTATCAACGCGGCATCGAGCTGGCACCGAGCTATTCCAGCGGCTATCAGTGGTATGGGGAATTGCTGTTTTATGAAATCGGGGACTCTAAGCAGGGCCTGCAGATGTTTGAACGGGCGGTGTCGTTGGATCCACTATCGCCGGTGGTAATGTTGACCTACAACGGCGCACTGGCCAATTTGGGACGACTTGATGAGGCATTTGCCAGCAATACAAAACTGCTAGCCGATTATCCTGATTTGCCGATCGCCACCCGTCAGCAGGCATTCTTGTATGGTGAGGGCGGCGATTTGGTGCAAGCATTGCGGGCGCATAATACCACCATTGCCAATGAGCCCTCCGAGCCGAATTCAATCGATAAATGCGACACTCTGCTGCAATTCGGTGCGATGGCAGAAGCCAAGCGCTGTGCCGCAAAACTTGCGACAATTTATCCACAGTCGCAAAATCAAACTAAATTTCAGGCCCAGCTAGCGGCCGTTCAGGGAGATTTCGCCAGGGCATTAACACTCGTCAATATTGAAAACCAAGCCGAGGCATGGGACCACGCCGGACTCCTGCAGCTGAATAAGCGCAGCGAAGAAGCGCTGGCAATTTACCGGAGAATTGTTCCTGACCTGTTTGCTGAACAACTGGTTCCTGATAAAACCTTATACCCTGGCGACACCGTGGCTGTGGCTGATGCGTTAATCAGCACCGGAGCGATCAAGCAGGCGCAAACGCTGTTGCGGATGGGCATCAAGAATGCCGCGGCATTGCCGATTGCCGGATCACTGGGCCGGCGTTGGTCGGAAGTGTATGGCTACGCCCTACTGGGTGAATACACCAATGCCTGTGCTGCGCTTGCCGAAGTCGCCGACAAAAAATATTTTAAGAACTACTTGCAACTTGCGATTGATCCGGCATTGGCTAAATTGCGCCAACAGCCCTGCTTTGACAAACAATTTGGGCGGATTCGTGCTCAGACCGAAGCGCAGGTGCGTGCAGCCCGCAATGCCGGATTGCTGTAATAATTTTTCTGCAACTTGACCACCACATATAAACCTAGATAGTTTTGCTTTTGAAGGAGCCAACTTGCTGGCGACTCAACAACTATTTTTTCATGTTAGAAATTAAAATCAGTATCGAACAATACTTAATTTTTGGAATGTGGCATTGGTCATGGATTTAGGATGGCATCAAGTGGTTTCAATTGCTCAGAAATCGCTGAAAACGGCACATCCGCATTGCTAATAGCTATATCAAAATTTACCCATTCACTGCCATCTGCCTTGCTGATTAATTGCGAATCCAGCGCGGTCATATCAATACTGTGATTGGCCAGCACGCTTAAAATATCACGTAGCATGCCAATTCGGTTCGGCGCTTCAATAGTCAGCGCGCGGCTTCGCAAATTGCCTAAACGAATAAGCGCCGCTTCGGTTTTGTCGTCCATCTGCAAACGCCATGCACCGCTTGGGTCAAGTTGTTGAACGCTGGTATTGAACAAGGTGCTGAGTGCTTCGCGTGATTGGCTAGAACGTTTCATGCTTTGTAAGCTTACTTGCATGCGCTCCAACAATTGCTGGCCAAATGGCTCATGCAATGCGCTAGCAATAATACCGGCTGAGACATCAGCACGCTGCGCTGCCACACGGCCAATACCGAGCTCAGCTAATAAATAATTGGCGGACGCTAAGTTTGCCAGCGCATCAATTTTTATTTCTTGTTGTAATAATCCATGCGCTAAAGCATCGATGGTTAGACGTTGCATCACATGCGGCAACATTTGCACAATGGCCATCAATTCTGTGTGTTGCTTGAAATCGAATAATTCACAGTGCATGCCTAACTGTTGATAAATCTGTTGTGCGATATTTTCAGCTAGTTCAGAGTTTCTACCCACGGGCATAATCAATGCATTTTGCCCGCGCAGCGCACCGTTAGAAGTCGCCATCGGGTGTGTCGAGCAAATACTTGCGCCATCGTCGGCAAGTTGTTGCAATGCGGCGCTGAAGCCGGATTTGTTGGTGGCGCAATCTAGGATAATTTTTGTTTTTAGCGGCTCTTGAAAATTCTTCAACAAGGTGTCGATGGCTGCGTCTGGAATAGCAATGAAGACAACATCGCTTTTATTGATGGCGCCCAAAATGGTATCGGTGCCATCGTCTTTTTCGATGATACGGACTGGGCTACCGGCATTTGCCAACGTCTCGGCGATGCGCTTGCCCCAACCGTTGCCGCCACCGAATACCGCCACTGTTTGCGCGTTAAATTCGGTAGATTTGCTCATAGCTTTTCATGCAAGGTCTGCAAGCCCAGCTTTGCCAGTAAAACCGTCATTTGTCCTGCTTGCTCGGCTTGCTGGCTAGAAGCATTGCCTTGTTGCACACGTTTGGCCACGCCTTGTGCAATGGCGGCTAAACGGAAAAAACTGAACGCCAACACAAAGGTCCAATCGCTTGGAATTTCTCGGCCAGTTAATTCAGCGTAGCGCGCGAGTATGTGCTGTTCATCAGGAATGCCTAATTCAGCGCGATTTAATCCGGCTAAACCGGGCAGGGCTGGATTACGCGGCAGACGCAGCGCCATGCAGAAGTAGCCTAAATCAGCCAACGGGTGGCCAAGCGTTGATAGCTCCCAATCCACAACCGCCAGAACATGCTGGCCTTGGCTATCAAACATTAAATTATCAATACGGAAATCGCCATGCACCAGAGAAATACTGCCGTCATCTTCTGGGCAGCGCAGCGGCAGTTGTTCAATAAGTGCATCCATTGCGGTAATGGATTGCGTTTCCGAATCATGATATTGCTTGCTCCAGCGTGTGATTTGGCGTTCGAAGTAATTACCTGATTTGCCATAATCAGCCAATCCAGAATCTTCAACTGAAACGGAATGAATGGCTGCCAATGTTTGAATGAGGGCGTCGAATATTTCGTCGCGTTGCTCTGTTGTGCAATCTGGCAAGGACGGATCCCAAAAAACTTTTCCGTCAATATATTCCATCACATAAAACATTGAGCCAATAATGCTTTCATCTGCACACAGATGATGCGGCTTCGCAACTGGCACTGCGCTGCCATGCAAGGCTTGCAAGACTCTGAATTCACGATCAACCGCGTGCGCAGAGGCCAATAATTTTCCGGGCGGTTTGCGGCGCAATACATAACGGCCACTGGCAGCTTCAAGCAAATAGGTTGGGTTACTTTGCCCACCTTTAAATTTAGTCGAAGTCAGCGGGCCTTGAAAGCCCTCAATGTGTTGCTGCAGATAAAGCGCTAGCGCATCATCGGAAAGATCGTACTGATTAAGAGTGGTCATAATTATGTCGTGGCTAACAAGATTGTGGGCAGCTAGGTCGTGGGCTGAGCCCGCTCCTACCGAAGCATGGAGCGGGCTAGCGCAGCAATATGCACTTCATCCGGGCCATCGGCCAGTTGCAAACAACGCGCACCGACTAAAGCGTGCGCTAAAAAATCATGTTGCAAACCGGCGGCACCAAAAAGTTGGATAGCGCGATTGATCACCGTAAACGCCATGCGCGGAGCCACAATTTTAATCATGCCAATATCGTCTTTGGCGGTTTTGTTGTTGCCGGCATCTAATTTGGCTGCGGCATTGAGTGTTAATAAGCGCGCCTGTTCAATTTCGCAACGCGACAAAGCAATCATTTCCTGCGCCATGCCTTGCGCTGCTAAAGGCTTGCCAAACACCACGCGTTGTTGTGTCCGTTCAAGCATTAACTCTAAGGCGCGTTGTGCTAAACCAATCAGACGCATGCAATGATGAATACGGCCTGGCCCTAAGCGTGCTTGCGCTAAAGCAAAGCCACTGCCTTCGGCTTGTAGTAAGTTAGCTTTTGATACGCGTACATTATTGAACTCAAGTTCCATATGGCCACTGGGTGCATCATCAAAACCGAATGCTTCCAGTGCCCGCACCACACGCAAACCAGGTGTGTCCATCGGCACTAAAATCATTGAATGCCGTGCGTATTTGTCCGCATCGGGGTTGGTCACGCCCATCACGATTAAAATTTTACAGCGTGGATCGCCAGCGCCGGTAATCCACCATTTGCTACCATTCAACACATAATCATCGCCATCCGATTCAATGCGCAGTGCAATATTGGACGCGTCCGATGAGGCAACATCGGGCTCAGTCATCGCAAAGGCAGAGCGAATCTCACCATTTAATAAAGGATTGAGCCATTGCTGTTTTTGCGAAGCGCTGGCGAAATGCGCCAACACTTCCATATTGCCAGTATCAGGGGCATTGCAGTTGAATACTTCCGAGGCCCACAACACTCTGCCCATTTGTTCGGCCAGGGGTGCGTATTCTAAATTGCTTAAGCCAGCACCATGGGTGGCATCTGGCAAAAATAAATTCCATAAGCCGGCAATTTTAGCTTTTTGTTTCAGCGCTTCAATCGTAGGGCAGGGCAACCAGCGCGTCTCAGTATGTGCCTGCCAAGCTGCCACAGCTGTTTCAGCAGGCAAGATGTCACTGCGCATGAAGTCAGCTAATTGGTTTTGTAGCTCAACAGCGCGCGGTGAAAAGTTGAAAAGTGTGGTCATAAAAGAATTCTCATAGTGTCCTATGCAGAATACTTCAGTTCAGCTGTGCGTGCATGCTCAGAAACAAAAAAATGTTCAGGCAAACGTGCAGTCTATTACAGTCTTCCGCGGCGCCCAAGCAGGAACGAGATAACGAATAGCACAATGAAAACCAAGAACAATATTTTTGCAATACCAACTGCCGATCCGGCAATGCCAGTAAAACCGAGCACACCGGCAATCAGTGCAATAATTAGAAAAGTAACGGCGTAGTTCAACATATGCTGATGTCCTTTGTGTTTGGGTTAAATGATTCTGCCTTTTTGAGAGTGCAGGTGTGTGAATTTTGGTCGGTTTAAACGCTGAATGCGGGGGAAATCAGCGTTTAAACCTATTCGCTACATGTTGTTCATGCGGTGAATGCAATCAATATAAGCTGCGCGTTCATCGATGTCGGTTCGTTAGCGCACATTAGAGAAAATAGATCTCTCACATAATATTTTGGCTACGCAAGATAATAATTTCTACTATGTACGATAGCGCACTGATAAACATTGATTGCGCATTTACTATTAAATTCCATTGAACGTAAACGTGTTCGTGGTAAGCTAGTTATGCACTAAATAGCAAACATCTTCTTGCATAATTTTACTAAACCAAAAGGATATCACAATGAACAAAAAAACGCGTACTACCGCAGCCTTGCTTCTCATCCTAACGTTCAGCGTGCTGTCTAGCGCTTGCCACACCATTGCTGGTATTGGCAAAGACACACAGGAAGTAGGCGAAGAAATCAAAGAAACTGCTGAAGGTAATTGAATTTTGCAGACCGCTTAGACCCAGTATTTAAATGTACTTCGGTTTGAGCAGTAGTGCCAAGGATGGCTTGGGCTTAGCCCCTTATTGCCCAGTCAACAGACTGGGCAATTTGCATTTCTAGAGCTTAAATTTTTGTGTTAGCCAACATCGTTTGAAAGAATTCAGCACCTAAGCTGCGCGCCTTTTGCATATTGGTGTTAGGAATTGAATCAATGCCTGGGAAATTATCAATAGCCAAATCTAAACTGGCTTCACGCAACAGATGCAACATCGGGTATGGGCTGCGGTTGGTGTAATTGGCGGCATCCTCTGAATCAGCATCGGCAAAGCAATATTCCGGATGAAAACTGGCAACTTGGTAAACACCTTCATAACCTTGCTCAGCCAGCAAATCTTCAGCTAATTCGGTAAGATCAAGATAATGCAAAAAATCCTCAAAGCCGTTCGGCAAAATGAGTAATGTGGTTTCAGATTCCGGGTTTGCATCAAGGAACGCACACTCGGCAATCAGTTGCTGAAGTGTTTCTTGTATGTCGGTACTTTCATTCAAAATAAAACGCACCGCGTTTTTTCGTAATTCGCGTTTAGCAAACGGGCAAAAATTTAAACCAACAACAATCGTTTCAATCCATTGCTGGGTTTTTTCAATAGCGTTTTGGCTGGCTTCTGACATGGATTATTTCACATCTGTCAGTTGCCAATAACTGCCAGCCAATAACCGCATGCGGTGCTTAAATGCTGCGCCGTTGAGTGTGGTGTTGGCAAGTAGCGAGAAGCTTAAATCATGCTGCGTGCCAGTCACTTTTGCATTAGCATCAATAGCCAATAATTCGGCGTCAACAAATTCAGCATCTTCTGTATTCATGCTTGCTAGCCACGATTGAATGTAGTCGGGGTTGCTTAGAGCGCGTTGCAGTTGTGCGGCAAATTCTTCCGCACCGTGTGCTGCGAAACTCAGTGCGCTATTCGCACCCACAGCTAATTTTGGATCGGATAGGGAGATGTAAAATTTCATAAGGCCTCCAACGAAGAAAGCGCCGAAACTGGCGCCTTCCAGTGTAGCAAGTTGTTGACCAGATTAATCGCCTTGGGCTTCCATCGTTGGGCCATATTCCTGGCCCACGCTTAAGCCGGTTTGTTGCTGACTAAAATAAAATACCGGCGCTGGGCGATTCTTGCCACCAATCTCAGCCATTGTTGTGGCATCGAATAAACGGCCATTGACCATCACATAAGCGGTGTCGATGCTGTTTTGAATATTATCAAGCGGATTGGTGTTGGTTATGACTAAGTCGGCGCGTTTGCCCACTTCGATAGAACCAAATTCTGAAGCAAAGCCAAGGTGGTCTGCGCCGTCAATGGTGGCTGCGCGAAGTGCTTGCCACGGCGAGAAGCCGCCTTGCACCAAACTCCAAATTTCCCAGTTCTGCGATAAACCCTGCATCTGGCCATGGCCGCCGACAAGAATTTTGATACCAGCGTCGCGCAAACGCTTGGCTTGCTTGGCCACTTCAATGTGGTAGTAATCCCATTCGGGTGCAATTTCACGACGAATTGCTCGTGCATCTAACGCGCCTTGCGGATAAAATTTCAGGAAGCGTTCGTTCTCCCAGATATTCATCTTGTTGTACCAATAATATTCGCCGTTTAAGCCGCCATAATTCACAACCAACGTGGGTGTATTACGCACGTCAGTTTGTTTCCAAGTATCCACCACATCTTTATACAGCGGCGCAACGGGAATGTTGTGCTCAATACTGGACGCCCCGTCTAGCATCATGGTCATATTGTGGTTAAAGGTTGAACCGCCTTCCTCAACGACCAATAAGCCCTGTTCGCGCGCGGCTTGGTTAATCTGCTGGCGTTGCTCGCGGCGTGGCTGATTGTACGATTTTACGCTGAATGCACCAACCGCTTTCATGCGAGCAAGTGTGTTTCGGGCATCGTCAAGTGAATTGATTACCGCTTTGAAATCGCCGTCAGCGCCATACAAAATCGTGCCGGTTGACATCACCCGTGGCCCAACCAGTTCGCCAGATTTCTGCAGTTCAGCCTGCGAGAACACCGTTTCAGAGGTGGCTGACGGATCGTGCATCGTAGTAATACCGAATGCCAAATTGGCGTAATAAGCCCAATTTTGCTGAGGCACAACACCGGTGTTGAAATGCGCCGCATGCGCATGCACATCCACAATGCCCGGGAACAGGGTTTTGCCTTTGGCATCAATAATTCGTGCATTGGCTGGCACAACAACATTGCTGCCAACCGCCACAATTTTATTGCCTTGCACCAACACCGTGCCGTTTTCAATCACTTCCTGCGCGTTTTCGGCATTTTTCATGCTGATAATGCGTGCCCCAACAAAGGCCACGGTATCGTTTGGTTTGTCGCTCACCACATTCACGCTAAAGACGATTGGGGCGGCGTTTTGGGCTTGATTAATATTACGCGAATAATATTGATTGCCGAGCATCCAATGCACAGTGCTTGCATCGGACCAATGCAAATACGGGCCAGCAGAGCTAGTCAGTTTAGTCACTGGAATGGCGGTGGTTTCTTTACTAAGCTCAATGCTGCCGCCATAGGCTGGCAGTGGCGCCACATAGGCGTTATAGAGTTCGGTGAATGAAATATGTTTGCCATCTGGGCTAAGCTGCACGGAATCAACATACTTCAGGTTGAATATTTCGCGTGGCTTATCACCGTTGATGCCAATACGCATCACTTTTTTGGATAAATCGCTACCGCTCATATACAACACATTTTTACTATCAGGCATGAATTGCGGATCGCCACCGTCTGCAATTTTAATAGGTGCCCAGGCATTGCTTGGGCTAATGTAAATGCCACGCTCGGTTGTGTTTAAACTGCCGGTTAACGCGCTGCCGCCCGATTTAACAAAAACAATATGTTGGCCGTTCGGTGAAAAGCGCGGCTGATAATAAAAGCCTGCTTCGGTGCTTAAAATGCGTTGCGTGCCTGTGACTAAATCGAGCTCGCGAACACTGCCTTGGCTGGTATCAGACCAAGTGGTATACAACAATTTTTTGCCATCAGCACTAAAGCTTGGTTGGTATTCAAATAGTGCATTGTCTTGGCTGAGACGCGTGGCAGTGCCATCGGCCACTTTTTTCCAGAGCTTTCCAACGGCATGAAACACCACGGTTTTTCCATCGGGTGAGGTGGCTACATCACGTAACATTTTGGCGCTGAACGAATCACCTTCCAAGCTGTTTTGCACACGAATCGGGGCAGTCAGTTTTTGTTGTACTTCCGCATTAAAGGCAATGTTTTGTGGCGCCCCGGTTTGCATATTCACGCGCCAGAGTTTGCCCTGCGCCCAAATCACCACCGATTGCGAATCGGGTGTCCAGTTGAAGTTGGCATATGGCCCAAATATTGCCCAGGTTTCTTGCATATCGTGCGACAAACCATCCCAAACTGGCGTCACTTTGCCGCTGGCTAAATCCAACACATGCAACACGGTTTTATCGCGCACCCGTTTTACAAACGCCAAGCGCTTACCATCAGGCGAGGCTTGTGGGCGAATCGCACCACCCGGTGTATTAACTAAAGTACGTGTTTCGCCCGTTTCGCGGTCAAGGCGCTTAATCGCGTAAATAACGCCATGCACATTTTTATTGTATGAAAACGTGTCGCCATCGCTAACGTCTTCGGAATAGTACACATACCGGCCGTCAGGGCTAATAGCCGGTTCGCCAAGATCCATTTGGTCGTTCTTTCGTTTAGTCAGTTGTAAACCATCACCGCCACTGCGGTGCGTCATCCATAATTCACCCGCGCCTAATGAGCGCTCCGAGGTGAAGTGTTTACGGCCAATCAGGTATTGGCCATCGGGCGTCCAGATTGGGTTATTGAATAAGCGAAATTTTTCTTTGGTAACCTGCACCGCATTCGACCCATCCACACTCATGCGCCATAAATTATTGCCGCCGGCGCGGTCAGAGGTGAAAGCGATTTCTTTGCCGTTTGGCGAAAAGCGTGGTTGTACTTCCCATGCAGGGCCAGAAGCGATGCGTTGTGCATTGCCACCACTGATGGGCAACAGATAAATATCACCCATCATCGAGAAGGCAATTTTTTTTCCATCCGGGCTAACATCCAAATCCAGCCAGGTGCCTTCGTCAGTGTTGAAACGCACAGTTTTGGTTTTGCCATGTTCGGCTGAAACGTTCCAGGCGCTTTTCGCATCGGTGGCTTGCAGGCTTTGGCTAAGTAATATGGCGCTGCAAATAATAGCGAGTTTTGTAAATTGCATAAAAATCCTTAATGTTGATAAGCGCGAGGCAAATTGCTGCTAGGTGCTAAATAGCGGTCACGAAGAAGAGTTTGCCTTGAAATCAATGGCGTTGCTTTGCCAGATAGCCACATCGCTGTAGCCGTTGATGCAACGTCCAGAGGGTCGCCGCTCCACAGTACTAAATCGGCGCTTTTGCCAATTTCAATGCTGCCCACTTGTGCATCCACACCCAAGGCTTTGGCTGGCGCCGAGGTAATGCCAGCTAAGCCCGCTTCCCACGGTAAGCCATTGGCAACCGCATTGCCAGCAATCTGCCGAACTTTGCGGGCGTTGTGTGAGGCATCGTTACTATTGATGAAACTCACCGACACACCCGCGCGCTGCAAACGCGCAGCATTTTCTTCAGTATTGCCAATTTGCTCAAAGCTTGATGGCAAAACATCCATGGCATCAATGAATACCGGAATTTTAGCTGTCGCTAATTGATCGGCCACGCGCCAAGCTTCTGATCCGCCAACTAAGGCAATACGGATGTTGTATTTCTGCGCAAATTTCAACACTTGCCGAATATCTGCCTCACGATTCACCGACACAAAAAAACGCGCATTCAACATGGCGTTATTCAAGGCGCTTCGGCCTTGGCCAGTTAGCAGAGGTTCGTCACCGAGTGTGGGTGCTTTGGCTTCGTTGAAGGCTTGTTCCAAAAGCATAAATTGCGCGGCACGTGAAGAACCGCTTTGCTCAAGTTTGCCAGCGCCAATGCTAATAAACGGAATGCGCTTGCCAGCGATCGGCTCATAGCCGCCATCTAGGCGCATCACTGCACCTTGCCCAGACAACAACGCGCCGTTGGTGCCTAAGGCGGTGAAGCTCATGCCGCCAACACGCGCAATGGCGAGTAAAGTAGAACGTGGGTTGTACGCGCGGCTCACATCAAACTCAGGCCGAAATGTTTCAATTAAACCGGAGTCGCCAGTTTTAAGGTTGAGGTTGGCATCAACGGTGGAGTCTTCTTGGCTAATTTCTTCCAAGCCAATTTCGCTGATGCCTGCAAATAAACCCGGTGTTAGCGGCTTGCCTTGTGCGTCAATAGTGTGCAAACTGCCCGGGTTAGCCAAGTTTTTACCAATCGCACGAATGATACCGCCTTGCACCAAAACATCGGCATTGTTTAATGTGCCTTGGCTTGTTGCGGTGTGCACCGTAGCATTTTTAATCAACACATTTTGTGCCTGCGTTGAACAAGCAAACGCGATGAGTCCAACGAAAATCAGTGCACGCTTCATGGCTGGCCCTCTTGTCCGATTAAGAAATCTACTTTCGGCTGTAAGGCCTTATTGTTGCGGTCATACAACAGTGCGCCATCAATGAATACTTTTTCAGCCTTGGCGTACGTTGAAAACGGCGTGCCATTCCAAATTACCACATCGGCCATTTTGCCGGCCTCTAAGCTGCCGGTTTGTTTATCAATATGCAAGGCTTTGGCGGCGTTGCTGGTTAGCCAATTAATGGCGCGTTCTGGGCTAATGTTGATGTTGACTCGTGCTGATGATGCAATCACTTTGGCGGCTTCTTGATTCAAGCGTTGAATGCCTTCAGCTGAATCGGAATGCACAATCGCGCAACCGCCTTCGGGTTTATCAACTATGGCAATGTTTTCTTCAATGCCATCGAAGGCTTCCAGTTTAAAACCCCACCAATCGGCCCATAACGCACCGCAGATTTTTTCGCGTGCTAGCAGATCAGCAATTTTGTAAGCTTCCACAGCATGATGAAATGAACTAATTTGGAATCCAAACTCTTTCGATAAATCAATCATTGCGGCCATTTCATCAGCGCGATAACAATGAATATTGACAAAGATTTCGCCGCTTAAAATACCTGCCAGTGTTTCATTTGCTAAGTCTAGATCAGGCGCATCGCCTTCACGGCCACCTTTTTCATAGGCATCCCATTGCTTACGATACGCCTGGGCGCCAATAAAGGCCGCGCGATAGCCGGCCATATTGCCCATCCGAGTTGATGGACCACCTTTTTCGCCATACACCCGTTTCGGGTTTTCGCCACAGGCCATCTTAACGCCATAGGGAGCGTCCGGAAATTTCATTGCTTGGTAGGTGGTGGCTGCCACATTTTTTAAAATCACGCTGCGGCCGCCAACCAAATTGGCCGAGCCAGGCAGTATTTGCATACTGGTTACGCCGCCTGCTAGGGCTTTAGCAAAGCCGGCATCTTGCGGCCACACAGAATGTTCAGCCCATACATTAGCGGTTACAGGGCTGGTGGCTTCATTACCATCCGAACTGGCTTGAATGCTTGGGCTGGCATATACACCTAAATGCGAATGCACATCAATAATGCCTGGAGTAACCCATTTGCCGGTTGCGTTAATAACCACAGCATTGCTCGGTGCGCTGATGTTTTTACCAATAGAGTGAATTTTGCCATCTTGTAGTAGCACATCGGTATCTTCCAAGCGAGCGCCGGTGCCGGTTAGCACCGTGCCGTGTTGAATTAATACCGGTGCCGAGGCGATAGCTTGATAGGTGCTGGCATAGGCCGCTGTTTTTTTCGGCTCTGGAGCTGGTTTTTTCTTGGCTTGAACCGGCAAAATGCACAAAGCTGCAGAAATTGCAGCAGCAATAATCAATTTATTCATAGAAGATATTCCCCAGATAGAACCCATACCCTATAGCAGAAGCGAATTTCTGCCAAGTTTTTACTGAAAATCCCAAACATGGCACAATGTGGTTAAGGAGACACTATGAAAGATAAGCAGGAAATAGTCAGTAATTGGTTGCCACGCTATACCGGTTTGCCGCTAGAGGCCTTTGGCGAACATATTTTGTTAACCAATTTCGGTGGCTATTTAAATACCTTCGCCAGGCTGACTGGCGCTGAAGTGGTTGGCTTAGATAAGCCAATGCCAAGCGCAACCTTTGACGGCATCACCATGATTAACTTTGGCATGGGCTCGGCCAATGCCGCCACCATGATGGATCTGTTGAGCGCTTTGCCACCGCAAGCGGTGTTATTTTTGGGAAAATGTGGCGGTTTGAAGCGCAAAAATGAACTGGGTGATTTAATCTTGCCAATTGCTGCTATCCGCGGCGAGGGTACCTCAAATGATTATCTTCCGCCTGAAGTGCCCGCGTTGCCCGCTTTCGCCTTGCAGCGAGTTATATCAACCATGATTCGCGATCTTGGCCACGACTATTGGACTGGTACGGTATACACCACCAATCGGCGCGTTTGGGAGCATGACGAAGAATTTAAAGCCTACTTGCGAAAACTGCGGTGCATGGCAATCGACATGGAAACCGCAACCATCTTTGCCGCCGGTTTTGCCAACTCCATTCCTTGTGGTGCATTATTGTTAGTCTCCGACCAACCGATGATTCCGGAAGGCGTGAAAACCGAAGCTTCCGATAAAAAAGTGACCGAAAATTTTGTTGAAGCGCATATCAATATCGGCATTGAAGCCTTGCGCTTAATTCGCCGCCATGGCAAATCCGTCAAGCATTTGCGTTTTGATTAAATGAAGGTAGGGGCGAATGATTATTCGCCCAATTGCTTTTGATTAATAAATAAATTGGATGTCGGTTACTTCAAGGGTTTTATCGTCCTTGGCTCTGACCTTGCATTCCACTGTCTGTTTTACCTCGTCTCGCAAACCAGGGTCAATTACAATCGGTGCTTTAAGTTCCCAGCCGCCATCGGACGCTTTAGCACTTGCAGCTGATGCAACCATATCAAACTGATAGGTCTTTTCACCAATTCGGATTTTTGCCTCAGCTTCGCAAGCCGCAGCCGCAAGTTGTTGCGGAGTTTCGTTATTTGCGGATTTGCCGCAGGCGGCAATGACCATGCAAAAAATGATAAATACTATTTTTGTTCTCATAAATTACTGCCCTCTCTATAGCTCTGTTACGCCCAATTTACAGAGTAATGACTCTAAAAGTAAAGCATTCAAGGTGAAAATAAGGTATTTACCCATATTTCATACATTAATTGCGAGGGATGCAGTCCGTCATCTGCATGCATAAGGGGTTTTTTACTGTTTTCACGCGTAATAGATGTAATATCCCAATATTTGATTTGTAAGCGCTGACAAATTTTTTCTACTACCAAATTGAATGAGTCAATCTCTTGGCTTATTTGGCTGGTATCGCGACTGCTAGCTTGCCCAAAAGGCGTTTGTCCCCAATCTGGAATGGACAATACAAATACCTGTTCTGCCTTGTTACCGGCAAAGTAAATTGCTTTTTCAGCGAGTTGTGTGAATTCCGTTTCAAATTCATCAATACTTCGCCTGCGGTATTGATTATTGACGCCAATTAATAATGAGACATATTGGTAAATACCAATTTCACCCGCATCTTCAATTGCTTGCATTAGCTCATCGGTAGTCCAGCCGGTTTGGGCAATGATACGAACCGGCTGATTGATTGAATGACCTTGTTCGTTCATGCGCCTTGCCCATTGCTCAGGCCAGCGATTCGATTCTGCGACACCTTCGCCAATGGTGTAGGAATCGCCAAGGGCGAGGAATCGAGCTGATGAATTTGGCGGTCTTGAATACGTTTGCATAGTTTAAGAATACAGCGATTTATAAAGCGTATGTATTGAATGCCGAATGCGCGTTATCATCGACTGATGATTCCAATACAACGCCACATTCTGCAGCACTTGCTGAATCGCAATCGTAATAGCCATAAATATGACTTTGGCCGAGTATTAATTATTGGCGGGAGCCAATCCATGGCTGGAGCGCCTGTTCTAGCCGGGCGCGCGGCACTGCATTCAGGTGCGGGAGTTGTTGAGTTATGTGTTCCAACATCTATTGCGTCTATTGCCGCGGGATTTGATTCGTGTTTAATCACCCACGGACTGTCATCGAACGCTTCGGGTTGTTTTGCAGCAGACAGCCTGAAAGCATTGCGCGAAAAAGCAGCCCGTGCTGATGTTATCGTTTGCGGCCCTGGTCTTGGTAGGTCGGCAGATTTAAGTTTCATCGTAAAAACTCTCTGGCGCGAAATCCCACAAACCATGATTTTTGATGCGGATGCACTATTCACTCTTTCCGAAATTGAAATAAGTGAACTTAAACATCACGCCGGTATTCGAATCGTAACGCCGCACGCAGGTGAAATGGAAAGGTTGCTTGCTAGGAGCGGTCAAACTTTGCCTTCGCCAGTAGATATGAGTCGTGATGAACTCAAGAAAGCTGCGCATAATTTTGCGCGTGAAACCGACAGTTTCGTTGTCTTGAAAGGTTCGCAAACGCTAATAACAGATGGCGCACTGCAATGGCATAACACTACCGGTAATCCCGGTATGGCCACGGCTGGCTCAGGTGATGTTTTGTCGGGCATTCTTGCTGCCTTGCTTGCACAAGGATTGACGCCATTCGATGCTGCAAAATTAGGTGTGTGGGTACATGGATTAGCTGGAGATTACGCCGCACAGGAACGCACAGAAATGGCTTTGGTTGCTACAGATTTGATTGAATTTCTGCCAAAAGTTTTTAAACAGTTATATCGTGATGTAGTAGATGGCTGACATGCTCGCCTATTTTTACAGCCAGCCTTGCTGGCGTGCTAAACGATACGCTTCAATACGGTTGGACACGCCAAGCTTGCTGATTATCTCAGATAAATAATTACGCACAGTACCTTGCGAAAGTGATAGCTGCAAGGAAATACTGGACGAACTTGCACCTTCGCCAGCCAAGCGTAAAATTTGTCGCTCACGATCAGTCAGTGGATCTTGTTCGGTCCATGCAGCCATGGCAAGTTGCGGATCAATCACGCGGCCTCCACGGTGTACTCGCCGCAGTGCATCGGCTAGTTGTGCAGAAGGCGAATCTTTCAACAGATAACCACGCACGCCAGCATCCAACGCACGACGCAGATAGCCAGCACGAGCAAAAGTAGTGACAATCACAACGCGTGTATAATTGGCTTCGGTATTTACGCGCTGAGCAAGCTCCAGCCCAGTCAGTTTCGGCATTTCAATATCGGATACCAATAAATCCGGTTTGTGGTGCTTAATCAATTCCCATGCTGCTTCACCATCGGCAGCATCTGCAACAATATTGAAGTCAGATTCAAGTTTTAATAAAGCGACCAACGCGCCGCGTACCATGGCCTGATCTTCAGCAAGAATAATGCGAATCATAAGTTGGGGTCAAATAAAATAATCATCGTCAAACATTAACATTCACGCTTTGGTGTGGCTAGGCTTGAATTGGTGTTTTGTATATTTTTATTTTCAGTTAATATCGGACAACTAAGATTAAGGCGCACACCACCGTATGGCCCGGTGTCAATTTCCAGGCGGCCGCCTAGTAATTCAAGGCGCTCGCGCATTCCTGTTAAACCATGACCGGGGGTTACCAAAGCTTTTTTCCCATCGTCGGAAATTTGCAGTTGCAAATTATTTCTGTTGCTAGCCAGTTCAATTTCAACCTGGCGCGCATTCGAATGACGGATGATATTGGTAACAGCCTCACGTACTGCAAGAGCCAATACCGTTTCAACTTCAGGCGCAAGTTCGATGGGCGCAAGCTGATAATGCAGTTGAATATCGGCAGACAACAAAGACAGTCGGGCATTCGCCAATTCTGCTTCCAAGCCTGCCAAGCGAATGCCGGCAATAGTTTCGCGAATCTGACCTAGGGCATCGCGTGCCACCTTTTCTACTTCGCGAATCTGCACCGCAGCAGCATTTGGGTCGCGATCGAACAGGCGGCTGGCAAGTTCACTTTTCATCACGATAAGCGACATGGTGTGGCCCAGAACGTCGTGCAGATCACGGCCAATCCGTTCTCGCTCGGCACTTTGCGCCAACCGTTGAACTTCCTGCTGGCTCAGTTTCAGGCTTTGATTGCTGCGCTCGATGCTACGGCTGTACAGCGTGTAAAAAACCAGCATGCTGGCCATCACGGCCGTTGTCGCAAAAAACATGATGTGAAGTTTCAGCCAGAATGTCTGGATTGCCATCAATACCAGTGCGGCCAACACAAATAGCAGGGCATTTCTTGCCTTGAAAACGTAGGCAGCAGAAATTACCCCGTAAATCAGATAGGTGTTAGCACCATAATTGAACGGCAAAACAGCAAAGCACAGGAGCACCATTGCACTTGCAATGAAAATCATGTGGCGGCCACCAGTTCGATAGGACATGAAATGTAGTGGCAAAAAAATTGCCAAGCTAGCCAGTGTAACGATGATATGCGTGCTGTTGAATTTCGGGTTGAAAAACAGCGGCAAAAAGAGAAACATCAAATACACTAGGTTTAAATACGGCATGTATTTGTATTCTTGAACTATGTTGCCGTTGTCCGAAGCAAGCCGCCGGTATTCGTCCCGGGTTGGTTGGTAAAAACGCAACAACCATGACGTTTTGTCAGATAAATCTTTCTTGTCTGGTAGCGTCATGGGGCGTTTCCGGTGTTATTTATCGAATGGCAACATTGTCTATCATGAAATTGAACTCGCCTTCAGACCCAGTGGCATTGAACGAGAAGCCTGAGACCGATGACAATTCTAATCCTGCAAAGCCTACCATAGGTAGTCGAATTTCTTTCCATTCGTTGCTGGTGGAGAAGCTTTGACTGGGTGGAGCACCAGCTAAACTTATGCTTGAAAGCATCATAACGCTGTACTTACGGCCGTCACCTTTTACCCAGAATACTAATTCTTTGGCTTTGGAATAATTGACGGGTTGCATCACCTTGGCGCCGGGACCAAAAAATACGCCGGCCCAGGGAAAGGCAAAGCCTGGTTTGATTTGTCCGCTAACTTCCAATGCAGCTTTGCTGTTTAGCGCGCCATTCGGTACGAGTTTGATGCGGGCTTCAGACGCACCATTCATTTGTTGATCGGTAGTGACATGCCAGCCATTGCCATAACGACTGCTAATTTTTTCTTGTTCAAAATCACTGACCAATCCACTGGGTGCGATAGCCACCACGTTGGAAGTTGCATCGCCTATTTTGCTGCGCTCGAGGCGATAACCATTCTTCCAGATAAATTCGATATGGCGTGTGGCAGTAATATTTTTGGTCGGGTCACCGTTTATTAAAATTAAATCTGCCCGCATACCGACAGCAATTCGTCCGCGATCATTCAAGCCGAATATTTTAGCGGGCAGGGCAGTCGCGGCATTCAAGGCATCAATAGGCGATAAGCCTGCCTTCACTAAAAGTGTAAGTTCGCCATGTATGCTGGCACCGTGTGTTGTGCTCGGGTTGCCTGCATCGGTGCCGGCCAATAAAGGAATGCCGGCATCATGCATCAATTTTACGCTGGTCAGTGCATTTTCAAGCACTTTCGGGTTTTGCCATTGTGGTGGAAAGCTGGCTTTAAGCGAATTGCCTTGCGATACCGTCAGGTACTCTTTCAATTGCGCATCGGCGTCAAGTTTCTTGCCTTCATCGGCACCGGCCAAACTGCCGGTGACGGAAAGCGTCGGGATGATAAACATGCCCTGCTTTTTCGCCTGTTCGATAAACGCGGTATCGGTGACTCGATCAATAAAGCTATGCACCAGTCCGTCGGCTCCTTGGTCTGCCATGGTCTTGGCTTGCTGTAATGAAGCAATATGGATCAAAGCTTTTTTATTATTTCCGTGCGCCCATTTAATCAAGGCTTGAGTTACATCAGGTGTAAGCGATTTAATTTTGACGTTCGGGCCGTAAGCACTACCATCATCGAAAACAATCTTGATGTAATCGGAACCTTCTTTGACGCGTTCTTTCACAAAGCCCGAAGCTTCCGCCGCAGTGCTCAAGGTTGGAATTTTCATGCCGTATTCAGTGCCATGGCCGCCGGGAACGGTGGCCAGTGTTCCGGCAGACCAAAGATCAGCTTGCTCAACACGGTCGAAACTTTCGCGTTGCTTTTTTGCAGCCGCCAACATGCGCCAATCAGTGAACATGTCCATTTCGGTAGTGACGCCGAAACGTAACGCATCTTTTTGTGCGTCGCCGTAAGTGTGCGTATGCGAATCGATCAGGCCAGGCAACAAGGTTTTACCAGCACCATTATAAATCGGGGTGTCATTGGCAATTTTTATGTCCTTGCCAATGGCGGCAATCTTTCCTTGTTCAATGAGTACGGAAGTATTTTCGATGGGTTTCTCGCCATCAAAAACCCTTACATTAGTAACAGCAAAAGCGTTTTCAGTCTGTTTAATTTGCACTGGATCAGAAGGTCGTTCATTTTTCTTTTGGGTGGCAGGATTGAGCAATACGACCGAGCTCGCAGCCACTACCAAAAGAGTGCAAGCCAAAGCGACTTGCCATGAATTTGAAGTTTTCATCTTAATCTCCCTACTTCAATTTCATTCGCGACCAAAACGCCACGGCAAGCCAAAGCATGCTCAGCGTGAATACGAGCAGGTACGTGATATGGATCCAAATCAGCGTGCCAAGGTGATTACCGATCACTTTCAATGCAATTTGTGCGGCATGGTATGAAGGCCAGATAGGTGCTATGGTGCCGAGAAATTTTGGCAGTATGCTTATTGGTAGCCACAGGCCAGATAAAAACGCCATTGGCAAATAAATAAAGTTAACGATGGCGGGAGCGGCTTGTCCATTCACCAATATGCCAATCACTAATCCTAATGCACAGAATGGCAACGAGCTCAGCAAGCTTATGACAAACAATTGTGACCATTGAAGCGCTGTTAAATCGACGCCGCCCAACGTGCTGGAAAGCAGGGCCAGTTCGATGAAAATGATGAAAGAGAAAATCATCGCCATGGCCATTTTCGAAACAAAATACGCGCCAGGCAAGGCCGGAACAGCCCTCCGCCATTTCAACCAACCCTGATCTTTTTCAAGCGCAACACTCACACCAAAACCAAATAGGCCTGGCCCCATCACGCCGAAGATGCAATAGGTTGCAAGCAAATAGGCGCTCATTTCCGTTTTGCCTTTACTCATCAACACGCCGAACAACAAATAGAACATGGCCGGAAAAACCAGTGCGGGCAGAGCAAACATCGGCATCCGCAGCATGCGAATAAATTCAAAGCGGGCTTCAGTGACGTAAACAGACAATGTGCTGTATTGCGAAACGGGCGATGCAATAGTCATTACACTTGCTCCTTAGTCAATTCAATAAATGCTTCGGCTAGTCCTGCGCGCTTAATTTCCAGTTGCGTGAGTCCGGCATCTGCATTGAGTAATTGGCGCGTGACTGATTCGGCATCTGCGGTCTGGATAGTCAAGTACTGTCCGTCATGGCTAACGCTGTCGATGTGCGGCCATTGTTTGATATCGCTAATATTCAATGTGCTGATACAGCGGATCTTGCGCAAGGCCACTCGTGAGCGAATCGATTCAACACTGCCTTCGGCAATCACCGAGCCTTGTGCAATCACGATTACACGATTCGCCAATGCTTCAGCCTCTTCCAAATAATGCGTGGTCAGCACGATGGCGCAACCTTCGGCCACTAGTTTGCGTAAGCTGATCCACATGGCTTCGCGGGCTTCAATATCTAGGCCCACCGTGGGTTCGTCCAGAAAAAGAATTTCCACCTTCGCGCAAATGGCCATCGCGAACTGCACGCGACGTTGTTGGCCACCGGATAATTTTCCGTACGGACGTTGCAACAAATCGGTGATGCTAGCCATTTCCGCAATATCGTTCAACTCACGCGGAAACGGATAATAACATTGTGTCAGCGTGATTAATTCCGACACACGCAGGGTTTCTGGAAGCACAGCGCTTTGCAACATCACACCGATGCGTTGCCGTGCAGCAAGAGCGTGTGGGTCTTGATTGAATAAACTTACCTTGCCTGAATCGGCTTCAATCAAATTCAACAGCAATGAAACAGCGGTTGTCTTACCCGCGCCGTTTGGGCCAAGCAGCGCCAGAATTTCACCGGCGTTAACTGACAGGCTTAGCCCGTTCAGAGCCGTGACATTGCCATAACGCTTGCTGACATTCTCAAGCTTAGCCAACGTTTTAATAGTGTTTTGTGAATCGCACATAGGTGTTTCCTCCGTGCGACCAGTCTGCTGATTTAGCCTGGGACTTGTTAGTGGGCTTCGTCAGTGATATCAGATGACATTTGTCAGGTTTGGGTTTTATCAGAATAACCTGCTGTTTCCGATATGCCGTTATCATAGACACTATGGATAAAGCTGCAACGAATTTCAGTACCATTGGCTGGCCCGCTTCGCAGTCAATTGCGCACGCTTTAAATGCTTGGCCGAATGCGCAACTTGCGCGTGTTGTGGCACAACACCGTAGTGGCTATGAAGTAGCGCAGGGTCCGCAGCACACCTTTCGCGTGCAAGCGCCAGCGGCTTGGCTGCGCCCACGCACCGACCCGCAAACACGTGCAGTGGTGGGCGATTGGGTGGTTTTGGATGAGCATGTAAAACTGATTGAAGCCATTCTGCCGCGGCATACCTTGCTCAAGCGTGCGGCGGCTGGCGAGCACTATCAACAACAATTGATTGCCGCCAATATTGATTACGTATTGCTGGTGAGTGGCATGGATGATGATTTCAATGCGAAACGTATTGAACGCTATTTCTTGCTGATCCAAAGCTCGGGCGCTAAACCTATACTGGTGCTCACTAAACTCGACAAATGCGAAAATCCAAGTTTCTTTACCAATCAACTCTCTGAATTACTGATTGATGATCTACCGGTATTCACCATGAATGCCAAAAGTGCTGATGATGCCTCGGTGTTGCATCCCTTTTTGGGTATCGGTAAATCGGTGGTGCTGGTTGGCTCATCAGGCGCGGGTAAATCAACCTTAACCAACACTTTGCTTGGTGAGCAGCGCATGAAAACCCGCGAAGTGCGTGAAACTGACGAGAAAGGCCGGCATACCACAACCCATCGTGCGCTTATTGCCTTGCCGCAGGGCGGCTGTTTGATTGATACGCCGGGCATGCGTGAGCTCAAGCTAAGCGGCGACGAGCGCTTCGATGAGGGCTTATTTGCTGAAATTGACGAACTAGCCAGTCAGTGCCGTTTCAGTGATTGCAGCCATGGCAACGAGCCAAGCTGTGCTGTGCAAGCAGCCATTGCTGCCGAAACACTCAGCATGGTTCGTTATGCGCATTTTTGTAAACTGAAAGACGAGCGTGATTCAGCCGCACAAACCTTAGCTGATCGGCGTGCGCAGAATAAAACCGCCAATACAAAATTTAGCAAGCGTGTAAAAGATAAATTCGATCGTAAATAAGTGTTAAATACATAGATTCAAGCGCATTGCACTGGCTTTTAGTACAATAGAGCCTTAGCACTAAAGTGCTTGATTTTGGAATAGGGTATGTCTGAAGAAGATTTCAAGAAAGCGGCGTTGGAATACCACCGCATTGCACCGTTTGGCAAGATTAAAGTGAGTGCCACCAAACCGATGGCAACCCAACGCGATTTAGCTTTGGCCTATTCGCCCGGTGTGGCGTATGCCTGCGAAGCCATCGTGGCTGACCCGAATGAAGCTTTCACACTCACCGCACGTGGCAATTTGGTTGCGGTGATCACCAATGGCACCGCTGTTCTGGGCTTGGGCAATATTGGCGCGCTGGCTGGCAAACCGGTGATGGAAGGTAAGGGCGTACTGTTTCAGAAATTCGCCGGCATCGATGTATTCGATATTGAAATCGACGAAACCGATCCCGATAAATTGGTTGAAATTATAGCCAGCTTAGAGCCAACCTTCGGCGGCATTAATTTGGAAGACATCAAAGCACCTGAATGTTTTGAGGTTGAACGCAAGCTGCGCGAGCGCATGAAAATCCCAGTATTCCACGATGACCAACATGGCACCGCGATTATTGTTGGCGCAGCAATGTTGAATGCTTTGCATGTATCCGGCAAGAAAATTGAAGACGTTAAGCTCGCCACCAGTGGCGCCGGTGCGGCGGGTATTGCCTGCTTGGATATGCTGGTATCGCTAGGTTTGAAGCCAGAAAACATTTTGGCTTTTGATCGTGAAGGAGTTTTATACACTGGCCGCGAACACATGGATGTGGATAAACAGCGCTATGCCCGCGACACCGACAAACGCAGTTTGGCCGATATTGTTGCCGGCGCGGATATATTTTTGGGTCTTTCTGCAGGCGGCGTGCTTAAGCCAGAAATGGTGGCTAGCATGGCCGATAAGCCGATTATTTTTGCATTGGCTAATCCGCATCCAGAAATTTTGCCAGATGAAGCCAAAACCGTTCGGCCCGATGTAATTATTGCTACTGGCCGTTCTGACTACCCAAATCAAGTGAACAACGCGCTGTGCTTCCCGTATATTTTCCGTGGAGCATTAGACGTGGGTGCAACCTGCATCAATGAAGATATGAAGCGCGCCTGTGTGTATGCCATTGCCGAACTAGCACGCAAAGAAGCCTCCGATTTAGGCTCGGCATATAGCGGCGAAACGCCAACCTTTGGCCCTGAATATTTAATCCCGCGGCCATTCGATCCGCGCCTGCTCATTTCATTAGCACCAGCGGTAGCGCAAGCAGCCATATTATCTGGTGTTGCAAATCGTGCGATGCCAGACATCAATGTGTATCGTGAGCAGCTCTCGCAGTTTGTGTATCGCACTGGATTGTTAATGCGCCCAATGTTTGAGCGCGCGCGTGCCGATGTTAAACGTGTGGTGTATGCCGAGGGCGAAGAAGAAACCGTCTTACGCGCTGTGCAAACCGTAGTTGATGATGGTTTAGCGCGCCCAATTCTGATTGGTCGGCCTGCGGTTATTGAGCGCCGTATCGAAAAATTAGGTTTGCGCTTGAAGCAAGGTGTGGATTTTGATTTAACCAATCCCGATGATGATCCGCGCTTCAACGAATACTGGCAGCATTATCACCAAATTATGGCGCGCCGAGGCGTTACGCCAGCAGCCGCCAAAGCGATTGTACGTTCGCGTGGCACAGTAATTGCGGCTTTAATGGTGAAGCGCGGCGAAGCCGATGCCATGTTGTGCGGAATTGTCGGTAAGTATCAAGGCAAGCTCAAGCACGTGATTGATGTCATCGGTGCAGACCCGAATGTGTCATGCATTTCAGCGATGTCGGTAGTGATTAGCGACAAAGGCCCGTTGTTTTTTACCGATACCCATGTGCAGCATGAACCAAGTGCCGAGCAAATTGCTGAATCTGCACTGCAAGCGGCATACCGCATGAAGTTATTTGGGATTGTTCCAAAAGTTGCGCTGGTATGTCATTCCAATTTTGGTTCATCGGAGGCCAGCAGCGCGAAGAAAATGCGTGAAGCCTTGCAACTCATTTTGAAACGCGCGCCACGCTTAGAAGTGGAAGGCGAAATGCATGTGGACGCGGCCTTGAAAACAGACATTCGCGAACGCCTATTTCCTGATTCACGTTTAACTGGCGCCGCTAATCTTTTAGTGATGCCAAACTTGGATGCGGCTAACGCTGCATACAATCTCACCCGCGTAATGACTGACGGTATTGGTATTGGCCCTGTGCTGATGGGCATGGCTAAACCTGTGCATGTGCTAACCACTTCTGCCACCGTGCGCCGAGTAGTGAATATGACAGCCATTGCGGCTGTGGAAGCTCAGTTGCGTGAACAACGCGGCTTTTAAGCCACACAATTTCTTTTAATGAATGAAACCTGAGAACAGCTATGAGTTGGATTAATGAAGTGCTAAGCAACGACCACGACCCAAAAGAAACCAAAGAATGGTTGGAGTCATTAAAAGCCGTGCTCGACCACGACGGCGCGGAACGTGCACATCACTTGCTAGAGCGAATGGTAGAACTCACGCGACGTGCTGGTGGCAATCTGCCGTTTCATCCCACCACCGAATACATCAACACCATTCCTGTTGAAAACGAACCGGCCATGGATGGTGATTTAGCGATGGAATGGCGTATTCGTTCCATCATTCGCTGGAACGCGATGGCAATGGTAGTGCGTGCTAATCGTAAGCCCGGCGAACTCGGTGGGCATATTGCTAGCTTTGCTTCTAGTGCCACTTTATACGATGTCGGCTTTAATTATTTCTGGCGCGCCCCGAGCGAAAATTTCCCGGGCGATTTGCTGTATATCCAAGGCCATTCTTCGCCGGGTATTTATGCGCGTGCATTTTTAGAAGGCCGCATCAGCGAAGACCAAATTGATAACTTCCGCATGGAAGTAGATGGCCGCGGTGTTTCGTCGTATCCGCATCCTTGGCTGATGCCAGATTTCTGGCAAACACCCACGGTGTCGATGGGGCTTGGCCCAATCAGCGCCATTTACCAAGCGCGCTTCTGGAAATATTTGGAAGGTCGTGGTTTGATGCCGAAAACTGATCGCAAAATCTGGTGCTTCCTTGGCGATGGTGAAACCGACGAGCCAGAATCCTTAGGTGCGATTGCTTTGGCGGGCCGCGAAGGTTTGGATAATTTATGTTTTGTGATTAACTGCAATCTGCAACGCTTGGATGGTCCAGTGCGAGGCAATGGCAAAATTATTCAAGAACTGGAAGGCAGTTTTCGCGGCGCCGGTTGGAATGTGCTGAAAGTGATTTGGGGCAGCTATTGGGATCCACTGTTGCAGCGTGATTACCAAGGCCATTTGAAAAAAATCATGATGGATACCGTTGATGGCGAGTTTCAAAACTACAAAGCCTTCGGCGGTGCATACACACGCGAGCATTTCTTTGGTAAAAGCCCAGAAACAGCCGAGTTGGTTTCCAAGCTTAGTGACCAAGATGTATACCGCTTGAACCGCGGCGGCCACGATCCGCATAAAGTGCATGCCGCGTATTCAGTTGCCATGGCACATAAAGGCCAACCAACAGTTATTTTGGCGAAAACCGTGAAAGGCTATGGCATGGGCTCGGCTGGTGAGTCGTTGAATCCCACCCACAACACCAAAAAGCTCGATACCGAATCCTTAACTGTGTTTCGTGATCGTTTCCAAATTCCAGTTAGCGATGAACAGATTGAATCATTAAGTTTTTATCATCCCGGTGAAAACTCGCCAGAAATACAATACATGAAAGCGCGCCGTCAATCGATGGGTGGCTATTTGCCACAGCGCCGTGAAAAATCTGATTTAACATTAAATGTGCCGAGTTTAGATGTTTTTGAGCGTTTGTTGAAATCGTCAGGCGAGCGTGAAATTTCGACCACCATGGCCTTCGTGCAAACCTTGAATGTGATTTTGCGTGACAAAGAGGTAGGCCCGCGCGTGGTGCCAATTGTCGCCGATGAAGCGCGCACCTTCGGCATGGAAGGCTTGTTCCGGCAAATTGGTATTTATGCGCCGTTTGGGCAGAAATACAAACCGGTTGATGCCGACCAACTGATGTATTACCGCGAAGATACCGCTGGGCAAGTGTTGGAAGAAGGCATTACCGAAGCTGGCGCGTTTTCCAGTTGGTTAGCGGCCGCCACCAGTTATTCCACCAACAACCAGCCAATGCTGCCATTTTATATTTTCTATTCAATGTTTGGTTTTCAGCGTATTGGCGATTCCGCCTGGCAAGCAGCAGACATGCGTGCACGCGGCTTTTTGCTGGGAGCTACCGCTGGTCGCACCACACTAAATGGCGAAGGCTTACAACATGAAGATGGTCATTCGCATTTGTTAGCGGGCGCAATTCCGAATTGCAAATCGTACGATCCAAGCTTTGGCTATGAAGTGACAGTGATTGTGCAAGAAGGCATGCAGCGCATGCTAAAAGAGCAGCGTGATGAGTATTACTACTTAACCCTGATGAATGAAAACTACCATATGCCAGAAATGCCGGAAGGCTCGCGTGATGGCATTTTGAAAGGCATGTATTTATTCAAGGATGCCGGCAAAGCCAAGAAAGGCGAGTTGCGAGTGCAGTTGTTGGGCTCAGGCACCATTTTGCGTGAAGCGATTGCCGCCGCAGAATTGTTGGATAAAGATTTTGCGGTGAGTGCCGATATTTGGTCTTGCCCAAGCTTCAATGAACTGCGTCGTGATGGGTTTGATGTGGAACGCTGGAACCGCTTGCATCCTGAAAATGAGCCGCGCGTTGCATTCGTTGAACAATGCCTGAAAGGCCGCTCTGGCCCAGCCATCGCCGCTACCGATTATGTGCGCGCATTTGCTGATCAAATCCGTGCTTTCGTGCCCATGCCGTATACAGTGCTGGGTACTGATGGTTTTGGCCGCTCTGATACACGTAGCAATTTGCGCCGATTCTTTGAAGTGGATCGTTACTACATTGCGCATGCCGCTATCGCCGCACTTGCTGCCGATGGAAAAATGAGTGGAAAAGATGTGGCGCGCGCGATTAAGATGTATAACATTGATGCTGAAAAAGCTAACCCGATTGGCGTGTAAGCTAATCATTGAATATCGAGGATTTTATGTTACGACCAACAACACTTCTACTAGCGATGAGCTTGGCATTTCAAGCCAATGCTGCCGATGCGCCGCAATTCAGTCCATCCAATTTATCGCAGCACGTTAAGATACTCTCATCAGATGCGTTTGAAGGCCGTGGCCCAAATACAGCGGGTGAAACCAAAACCGTGGCTTATCTAATCGAGCAATTCAAAGCATCCGGCTTGCAGCCGGGCGGTGATTTAAAAAATGGCAAACGTGCTTGGACACAAGCGGTGCCGCTCGGTCGTTTTGAAATTAAAGGTCCAGTCAGTGCAACTATTAGCATCAACGGCAAATCGCAAGCAGTTAAACAAGGCGACGACATTGCTATTCGCGCGGCAATGAATGGTCAAAGTTCTATCAGTATTAAAAATGCACCTTTGGTTTTTGTTGGCTATGGCGTTAATGCGCCGGAACGCAAATGGGACGATTTCAAAGGTGTCGACCTAAAAGGCAAAATTGCCGTGGTATTAATCAACGATCCAGATTTTGAAACCGGCAAAGGCGATTTTGGCGGAAAGTCGATGACCTATTATGGTCGCTGGACCTATAAGTTCGAAGAAATGGCGCGCCAAGGCGCAGTTGGAACAATGATTGTGCATGAAACTGCACCTGCTTCTTATGGCTGGCCGACCGTGAAGAATTCCAACACCAATGTGATGTTTGATATTGTGCGCAAGGAGCCTGCTAAATCGCATGCCAATCTGGAATCTTGGGTTCAGCGCGATTTAGCCGTGAAATGGTTTGATGATGCCGGATTGAATTTCGAGCAATTGAAAAAGCAGGCGCAAACCCGTGCTTTCAAGCCAGTGGAACTAAAAGGCTTACGTTTCTCGGCAGATTATGCCGTTAATGCGCAAGTGATTACCTCGCAGAATGTATTGGCACGTTTGCAAGGTAGCAAATACCCAAATCAAACGGTGATTTACAGCGGCCATTGGGATCATTTAGGCGTGGGTGCGCCGGATGCCAAAGGCGATACCATTTATAACGGTGCAGTGGATAACGCAACCGGCATTGCTGAATTACTAGAGTTAGCCAAAGCCTACGGCAAACAACCAAGAACACAACGCTCCGTGGTGTTCTTGGCGGTAACTGCAGAAGAAAAAGGCTTGTTAGGTTCGGAATATTACGCCTCAAATCCGCTGTATCCGTTGGCGAAAACTGTGGGCATGATTAACATGGATGGACTCAGCCCGAATGGTATGGCGCGTAATTTCACCATTTCAGGAACGGCAAAACTCGACTTGCTCGACATGCTGATTGAAACCGCGAAGAAATGGGAATTGGTGTACTCGCCCGATCCAAAACCTGAAGCCGGATATTTTTTTCGCTCCGATCATTTTCCAATGGCGAAGCGTGGCGTGCCTGCCATTTCGTTTGGCGCGGGTAATGATTTAGTTAATGGCGGCATTGCCGCTGGCGATAAGGAAGAAGACGACTATACCAACTATCGCTATCATCAGCCGGCTGATCAGTGGCAGTCGGATTGGACGTTTGCTGGCATGAGCCGCGATCTTGAAGTGCTGTACACGCTCGGCCGTAATTTAGCGAACTCAACGAAGTGGCCGAATTGGTCGAAAGATTCCGAGTTTCGCAAGGCCCGTGATGCCAGTGCCAAAGAACGTGGACAGTGATTTGAACTGCAATCCATGAAATTGGTTAAATTGCTGGGCAATCTGGGCTATGGCTCGCGCAAAGACGTTAGCAAGCTGATTAAAAACGGCTGGCTAACACGCTGCGATGGCAGCACCATTGGTATTGAAGATGATGTGCCGCACGAGGATATTCTGCTCGATGACGAGCCGCTTGATCCTGCGCATGGCGTGCTCATTTTGCTGCATAAGCCGGTTGGTTATACCTGCTCAACCAAAGATCCAGGGCGTGTGGTGTACGATTTATTGCCTGAGCGTTTTCGTTACCGCAATCCGGTGTTGTCCACCGTTGGTCGCTTAGACCGCGATACCTCCGGCTTGCTGATGCTGACTGATGACGGGCTGCTGCTGCACCAGATCATCTCGCCGAAGGCGCATCTGCCGAAAATTTATGCGGTGCAGTTAGCAGAAGATTTGCGTGGCGATGAAACTGAATTATTCGCCAGTGGCACGCTGATGCTGGAAAGCGAAAAAAATCCGCTGGCGCCTGCGAAAATGGACATCGTCTCACCGCGTAGCGTACGTCTAACGCTTATCGAAGGGCGTTATCATCAAGTGCGCCGAATGTTCGCCGCTACTGGTAACAATGTATTGAGCTTGCACCGCACGCAAACCGGCAATCTCGATTTGGACGGCCTTGAACCCGGACATTGGCGAATTGTTTCGCGCGCCGAGGCCAATGAAAAATTGTTTGAAGCTAACCGCTAAATGCTCTGAATTTAAGATTTTCTGTAATTATTGCTTCTAGTGATATTTAGTAGCGTGTTTGAATTTGGGGTAGCAATTAAAGCAGCTTCATATTCATCTTTTGTTAGGCCATAAATGCCAATTTCATAAGGATTACTTTGATCTTTCCATATGAAATTATTGTTGTCATCTAAATGCAATGCTGACTGCACAATATCAAATTCAATCATTCCGAATTTTCTGATTTTATTTATCTTAACAACTACACAGGCAACATTTTGGAATGATTGATCGGATGCTTCGGCTTTTATGGCTAGATTAAATCCGCCAGAGTCCTTAACGCTTGGAAAGACAATGCCACTTGATGGGTTTATTGAATAAATTGAATGCCTAAGTGCGCGACAAAATAGATAGCCGTTTTTTGACGCATTAGGGTCTGATAAAACATGCGCAAAAAACCTATCAATGTATAGTTTTGTTAGTGCTGCTTGATGGGGCATACCATTTAAAATATTTGCAATTACCATGTCCGGGTCTTGTCCAGGAAATCGCATGTATCCGTTTTTTTGAACATTTGAGAACTCTCCAATAACAGCTAAGCGGATTGGAGCCTCATTCAGAATGCGAAAACCAGCAAGTTGAATCAGCTGGCCATCTTGGGCTTCAACTTCAGCCAATGCAGTTTCTTCTCTTGCTGAGATATAAAAGCAAGGCTCGTTAATGTCGTTTAGCCTGCCTGTTTTGGCGAGATTTGCAGGCGGGTAATCAAGCTCTGAAAGATTTAAGTAAGGCTTTTCAGATATTTGTCGGGCACGCCAAAATATTGTTCCCCTTCCAATTTCTAAAGATAGAATTTGATAGTGGTTAAATAGCGGCTCAATCAAAAATCGGAACTCACTCTCGGATTTGCTTTGTAGCGCAAGTTCAAATATGGAATCACAGTCATCGAGAGTCATGGAAATAATTAGTCACAAAATTAGGGGCAGAGTTAGTAAAGTCTGAAATAGAAAATTAAACTTACATCATTGACTTAAATGATGTTTTTAAAATCATTAACTTTTCCGCCAACAGGCAAAATAATTGGAATTGAAAATTTTACTTTAGTGACAGCAACGTGCTCGTGTCCATTTTCATTTTTCTTTCCCAAACTTATGCTGCCGAGAAAAACGCCAATTCCTTCTGCCGAACCATTTTTTTCGACTGAAGTTAGAGCAACATCAAATTCTATATCTTGTGGCATTGCATGTTCGTATGTATTCCATGCACCATCTTTTTGAAATTGAATTCCAGCCGGGTTTAGAATAGCGCCTTTACTTGCTATCGTCTCCTGAGCGGAGGAAGCGCCTTCAACAATTTGTTCAATTGTAGTTTTAATAAATTCCCTCAATTCCATGCCGTATCTCCGATTTATTTTGTGTTGGTATCTATTTCAATCAACTTCATCACACGATCCGTCTCCGCGAGAATCTTCAATATCTTCTGATAATGCTTCACGTCGTCGAACGACAATGTGCGACCTTTCCGGTCTTTCAGCCATTTCTGGGCTGGCTGATAGCCGCCGATGTAGAAGCCCCAAGAAATCGCCGGTGCATCGTCGAAATATTGTGTGGAATTAATCCACACCTTGCCATCTTCAAAGCAAATTTTGTCCACTACCGAATTGCCTTCTCCTTTCAACGGATACGGCGTGGCCCCAATGGCCGTTGGTTCCATCAAATGCAGCTTCCGCAATTGCCCGCCTTTGTCTGAAACATCCCAGAATTCATCGGGTGAAGTGGGCCAAGGAATACGCGGGAAATCTATTTTTAGGAATTCGGCATAAGTATCGCGGTAAGCGGGGCAATGTAGCACACCGTATATATAGTCGAATATAGCAATTTCATCCGGCTCTCCGTGCTGTGGATGTCTGACTAGCTCCTTTATTTTTGCATATAGTTTTTCGTCAAAATTGATACGGCGAGTTTGATTAAGATCTTGCTCAGAAGGATAAATATATAGTGGAGCGAGATAATTTACTTCTTTCAAGCTAATTGAGTGGTGTTGAATTAAACCAGAAGACAAGAATACATCTGAAAATTCTCGCTTCTCTTCAACCGCCCTGTTGAAACATATACTGATATTTTTGGACTGCATATGCCTCATTACTTTTCTAACAGTTCGCCAAACTAAATCATCTTGATAAAAGATGCTGCGTGTATCAAAAGGCCTGTATGAAATAGGTATTATAAAGTTAGCTAGATTAGCTGAGCTTTGTATAGCCTTGTGTCCTTTGGTTATGTCCCAGCCCATTTTTTTTGCAACATCAAATTTTTCATGAAGGTAATCAGAATCTCTTTGGCTATCACGAAATGCCGTCATTTTAGCGAGCAAGTCCTTACTCTCTCCAATAACAAATTCATCATGAGCTGTTACAATTCCAACGCCATTCAGTGGCATAAATTCATTAATGGCAAAGCCACTTTGATAAATGACATCAACCTCATGGTTACGGGGAATGAATGTGTATTTTGGGCTGCGACATTCTATTTCCTTCCAAATATTGCCTGATAAATTACCATCACTCAAAGCATCATATTTTCCTGCACGATCACCCCAAAGATCAGCATGAAGTACCTCGGCTAAAGGCTTCTTCTCTTTGCCAACCCGCTTCTTGAAGGCAATGATGATTGAAACGCCTTGCTGGATATCGAATACATTCTTATCCGGACTACCATCTGGAGCAGCTTCCTTCTTCTTTGTGTTGCCATGTAAGTCGAGTACATACAATTTGTCAAAGGTGTTCAGTAAATGCCAGCGCATCCCGCGAAACGTTGGATTGTCCAAATAACCATGATTGGTGATGAAGCCTAAAACGCCTTCGCCATTTTTTTCAATCAAATGCTCTGAAAAACGAATGAACTTCACGTAGTCATCATTAATCCATTTCGGGTTGCGCTCTTTGAGTTTTTCTTTGCCGCCAGGTTCTTTCTTATAGGCATCCATCAGGCTCATGATCCAGTCGCCCTTGTTGGCGCTTTCGCCGGAATAAGGCGGATTGCCAATAATGCACATAATCGGCATATCGCGCTTTACGGTATTGGCATGCTTCACTTCATTGGAAAGCCACTGCGCAAAGGGCAGAGTTTGATTGGCTGGTTCGCCCTCTTCCAGCGAGTTGGTGAGATAAACGCCAAGGCGCGGAGGGTTGCCGGTTGGCTTGTAGCCCAGTTCCGTCAAAATCATATCCAACTTCATATGGCACATGGCATACGAAGCCATCAGCAATTCAAATCCGTGCAGGCGCGGTATCAGGTCGCGTTCGATGTAACTCGACCACATGCCTTCGGCGACATTTTTCACTTTCGGCGCAATCTGCTTAATGGTTTCAGCCAGAAAGGTTCCGGTTCCGGTAGCAGGATCCAGAATTTGTACGCGATGTACTTCTTTCTTGGTGGTGATGCGCTTGCCTTTCTTGTCGTTTTGGCCAGTGTCCCAATCAATGGTCACTTTCGAGGTGTCGGCCAAACCATCTGGCAAGCCGAATTCGGTTTGCAACACTTCATCAACGGCACGCACAATGAAATTAACCACAGGTTCCGGCGTGTACCAAACGCCGCGAGCTTTTTTCTTGGCCGGATTGTAGGCACCCAAGAAAGTTTCGTAGAAGTGCAGGAACGGATCGGTCTGGCCAGTTAGCTTACCGAAACCTTCCATCAGCTTCTTGACATTGGTTGCTTGAAAAACATCCGCTAAGTCGTCGATGATCCATGAAATCCGCTCGTCAAGGTCCGGCCCGGCGATATAAGCGAACAGACTGCGGAGAAACGGATTCGATTTTGGCAAGAGTTCAAGCGCTTCCGAACGGCTGAACGTATCTAGCGTTGTATCGTGTAATCGTGCAGCGAACATGCCATAGGCGATGGTTTCGGCGTAAATGTCGGCAAAGTCATCGGGTTTGATGTCGTGAATCAGATGTTCTTTGAAAGCGTGGTATTGGTTGGTCAACTCGGTCTGCAGTTCGCTGTCGGCTTTCAGGGCATTTGCCAACACATCTTTGATCAAAATGGCTTTGCCAGCCATTTTTTCGGCTAACACACGCGGTGAGGTGATGCTCTGTGGTCGTTGGCCGATGAAATCCTTCAGCAGATTTTCCAGTTTTTCATACTGGTCTGGGTGTGCTTGAATGCCAAGCAGGTAGTCGGCTATTGTGACCGAGATGAGTAATTCACCATTGCGGTAAAAGTCCCAGTCCAGGCAGTTGGTGTAAATCAGATTTGATAACGCGTTCTTATAGCGTTCCTGTTGGTTCTTGTTGGCATCTTTCATGCCGCGCAGGCCGATGCCGATATCTTTAGCCTCAACATGGCCAACGATGATTTCCCCGCGCTGAATGATGAAATCCGGTGCGCCGCAGACAATTCGCTTTGGTTCATTCAGTGCTGTTACACCCTCAGCCAAACCATTGAAAAGCGTTTGAAGTGCTGGGCGGTAGGAATGCTCGGTTGCCGCGCCAGTTTTATGGGTGGATTGTATGCTAGCAATAAAATCGCTGATTAGGGACATGTTGGGCTTTAGGTTGCAGATAAGCCATTAAATCGGTCTATCGGCTTGCCGTCAATAAAATGCATGAACACGCTGCTAGTTCTTAAAGCTTACGATGTTTTTTCAGGTTTTCGCGCAGGGCTTCATAGCTGATTTCAGGCTCATTTCCCCTCGATAATGCCAGTTTCAAGTCTTCCTTATCATCACTAATCATCAAACGCACCGCTTCACCTACCAGTGCCGAAAGTGAGGATTGAGTGTCCGCTGCCTTCAATCGTAGCGCCTGAAGCATGATTGGGTCGAAATACATATTAGTGCGCTTGGTTAGTCTGTTCATAATTAGTAGTTCTTGTAGGCGGGAAAATCAACCACGCATTTGTTTTCAATGCAGACCACGTGGTTTTTCGATTCAAGCATATAGGCTTCATCGGGTGACGCCGAGCAACGGATCATGGTGCGTTGTTTTGCTACATAGCGCGCGTATTTTTTCTTATGCCATTTATTCACCGCCGTAGGTCGGTTGCAGGGTTCGGTGGTCCATCGGCATGCCGTGCTTTTTTTGCATTGAAACCATTTATCTTTCAACAACAAGACATCGCTGGCGGCGAGTATATTGCTAACACTGAAAAATACGAAAAATATCACAACTGGAAAAATGTTTTTTATGAAATTTAGATTCAAGTGATTGCCTAACAGGTGGGTGTATATATAACTATACGCTCATACAGCCCACGATTAAAATCGTGGTTGAATCAACGCGTTTTCTCTATAGAGCCATAGGCTATGAATGGAAACGCTGGTCCAGCTCATGGTGGATTATCACGACACATTGAGATGCAAACAACATTTTCGATCCTAGCGTGATCTTCTTTGCACCCAGGCGCTCTAGGCTGTGGAAGGTCTTCTTCGGCATCGGGATGTGGTCGGTCAACAAGAAGCAGGGATTGCCCTGAAACGCTTGCTCGCGAATCGAGATGCCTTTCCTGTCCATCACGAACAACTGGTGGTCGACGGTCAATTCTTGCACTAGGCGCTCGAAGCTCAGCGTGCGCACTGTCACGCCCGATTCCACCGGTCGCGTCTCTTCCTTGCCCATCCCCCTAGACACATCCAGCGCCTTTGCAACCTTACCCAGCAACGCGCGTTCATCGAAGCCGCCAATCTCATGCATCGCGTTGACGTCAAAACAAATTGTGCGAGAGAAATCTTGGGTACTTTCCAATACCAAATAAATCACCACATCTGCACGATGCGACTGCGCCACGAAGATTGTGTTCATCAGTGTATGCGCCAAGATTTCGGTATGTGCCTCCTGGCCGACCGACGCAAACAGTTTTTGGCTATCCGTGGGTGCCGCTCGCGCTCTTAGTACAAAGGTTCGCATGTGTGTCCAGTTCTGTAGGGCGACACTGCGCAGCGGATTTCGAATTCACTCATCTTCGCTGCGCACCGATATTTCATCAATGCCAGTTTCGGATGTTGTGGCCGTAATGGTTATTGGCCGACAGCAAACGCTACAGTCTTCGATGTATTGCTGATGCCCAACCGAGCAGTCAATAGCGATTTCGATTGACTCGCCGCAATACGGGCATTGGATGGTGTCGAATAAGAGTCCGGTCATGGCATTGTATTTTGTGGAAGGTATTTTATGGTAATGCACAATCATCCGCTATGTCTGCTTTTTGATGCGATGACTTTCACGCCACCACCACAACTTAAACACAACATGCTCACGCCATTATGACGCTGTCTGCACAGCCGATGCAGGATAGTAAGCGGGTGCAAAAGCACACTCCCTCAACGAATAGCAAAGGATAGCGTATGAAAATGATGCAGAAAGTATTACTCAGCGTGTCGATGTTTGGTTTTGCTGCAATGCCAGTAATAGCCGGCCACCATGAAAAAGCCATGCCAGGTAAGAATATTGTTGAAATCGCAGTGGGCAATCCTGATTTTTCAACTTTGGTAGCCGCAGTGAAAGCCGCTGGCTTAGTGGGCACACTAAGTGGCAAGGGTCCATTTACATTATTTGCACCCACTAATGCTGCGTTTGCGAAATTGCCAGCTGGAACAGTGGAAAGCCTATTGTTGCCTGAAAATAAAGCCAAACTAACTGCCATTCTTACCTATCATGTGGTGTCCGGTAAAGTATTAGCGGCTAAAGTGGTGAAACTGAAGTCGGCAAAGACCTTAAATGGTAAAGCTGTAACGATAAATACCAAGAAAGGCGTTAAGGTTAATAATGCCAATGTCACCGCTACTGATATTAAGGCCAGCAATGGCGTGATTCATGTTATCGATACGGTATTGATTCCATAAGCATAGCGCTTTTTGTAGGGGCGTATCTTGATACGCCCATTACAAAATAGTGATTGAATTGACAGCCACGATTAAAATCGAGGGCTTATTCACACGGCGTAGCATGTTGGAATAATTGTTTAAATAAATCAAAAATTCAACTACAATCAGACTTATGCCTACTAGTAATAACATTGATAAAGTTACCAATTTTATTAAAATTATTTGCAAAATATTAATAATTCTTGGAAACTCATTAACATTGATTGGTTGCTTGGGTATTATTCTTGGCTTGGGCGGCATAATTCGCTTAGATGATTTCGCAGTAGGTATATCATCAGGCATTCGTGTGATTGGTACTGTGGCCATTGCTGGGTGTTTGTTAAGTGCTATTGGCTATGGTTTTTCAGATTACATTGACTAGCAATAAACACAAGAGGTAACTCATGTTCAAAAAATCTGACTTTTTTATACTTTTGGCAGTGATGATATCGTTCGTCATCTCGGCTTATTTGTGGTTTGTCATCAATGATCGTGAACAAGCAATCTTTACTGCCATTTGGATTCCATCTATTCTTACATTTGGAATTTACTTCAAGTTGTGTGTATTGATGAGGCAAAAGAAATGACCAGCATAGATCTGCTCTATCCAGCTATAATCGCTTTTGCATTTCTACTTGTGGGTTTGGCGTTAACTGTTTTTGAATTTAACAAGTCTGAAAAAAACCGTGATGACTGACTGTTAGATTAGCTTCTAAGCAAAAAATATATTTAACATATAGCCAGCCGTTATATTCTTGGACCTTTTTATGCAGCCTGCAGATTGATGATCGATTCTGTGTGTTCGGTCAAAGGCTGTGCACCAAACCAATGCAGTCGTTCGCTTAATACCGCTACTTCACCAATGATTAATAGTGCAGGTGATTGCACATTGTGTTGTGTGGCTAACGTGTAAAGATTGGCTAGCGTACCAGTGATAATGCGTTGCTCTGGGCGCGTGCCGTTTTCAACCAACGCGAATGGCGTGTTGCCTTGGCGGCCATGTTCCAAGAGTTTATTCTGCAAGCGTTCAAGCCCGGTAACGCCCATATAAATGGCCAGGGTTTGCTTTTCTGTGGCTAATTGCTGCCAGTCCAAGCTGTCTTCCGATTTCTGACAATGCGCAGTCACAAAACGAAGCGATTGCGCATAGTCGCGATGGGTCAGTGGAATTCCGGCATACGCGGCGCAAGCCAAAGCGGCAGTAACACCTGGCACCACTTCAAACGGAATATTGTTGGCACGAAGCACTTCGCATTCTTCGCCTCCGCGCCCGAAGATAAACGGGTCGCCGCCTTTTAAACGCACCACACGTTTGCCAGCCTTGGCATGCTCAAGCAATAAGGTATGAATACCATCTTGTGTGGTGTGATGATTGCCTGCCTGTTTGGCTACTTCAACAAATTCTGCATCGCGCCGCGCTAAAGCCAATACTTCCTTGCTCACTAAACGATCATGCAAAATCACATCGGCTTCGTTCAACAAACGCAAGGCGCGCAGTGTTAACAAGCCAGCATCGCCCGGCCCAGCGCCCACCAATGCCACCGAACCCTGTGTGCTTATATTTTCTTGCTGGCTTAATGCAGTAAAAAGTATTTGCTCGGCTTTAATGAATTGATGTTGCCGAAGTGTTGCGAGAATTGGGCCTTTTAGCAATACTTCAAACCAACGACGGCGTTGCGAAAGCACCGGCAGCTGGCTACGAATACGTTGCCGATGACGTTCAAGAATTTCGGTTAAATGGCCATACGATTCATCAAACTGCGCTTCCAGTTTTTCTCGGATATGCCGTGCTAGCATGGGCGCAGCACCGGCGCTTGAAATGGCAATTTGCAACGGGCCGCGGTGAATCACCGAAGGCACTTGGTAGCTTGACAGTTCAGCATCATCCACAACGTTTACAAATAGTCGCCGTGCTTCCGCCGCTTTGGCAACCGCTTGATTAACCAGCACATCATCGGTGGCAGCTACTACTAGCCAAACATCATCTAACCAGTGTTCTTGAAAACGCCCAGCAATAAATTCTATGGCATTTTTTTCCAGTAGTGCAAGTAACTCATCAGCCAATTCCGGTGCACCCACGCGCACACGTGCACCGGCTTGTTGTAGGGCAGCAATTTTGCGAACCGCCACCGCACCGCCACCAACCACTAATACTAAGCGGTCTTTCAGATTGGCAAACAGTGGGAATAAGGCTTCGCTCATGGTCTCAAACGTGAATGCCACATTCGCGTAACAAACCGGAAAAGCGCGTATCTTCTTCGCGCATGCCGGGCTGCCAGCGTTTGGTGGTGTGTGTGTCGCCAATCGATATATAGCCCTCATGCCAGAGTGGATTGTAAGGAAGGTCGTGCGCTTTTAGGTAATTGAAAATATCGCGATCGCTCCAATTGGCCAGCGGGTGAATTTTCCAACGGCCATCGCGTAATTCCAGGTAATCAATGTTGGCACGGGTGCTAGATTGCGAACGACGCAGGCCGGCAAACCATGTGCGCACGTTCAGTTCTTTTAGCGCACGCTGCATCGGTTCAACTTTGTGGATTTGGTTGTAGCGCAGAATGCCTTCGGTGCCGTCATCCCATAAGTTTCCGTTACGCGCTTCGTTCCATGCGCCACTCACTTTCGGTGTGAATACTTTCAGGTTCAAATGTAAGCGATTTTGCAGTTCGTCAATAAAGCGATAGGTTTCTGGAAATAAATAGCCGGTATCAATCAGGACAACTGGTAAATCAGCACGTTGTTGGGTGAGCATATGCAAAAGCACAGCGGCCTGCGCGCCGAAACTTGACGACATCGCATGTTGCCCTGCCAACGATTCCAAGGCCCAGCTGATGCGTTGTTCAGCTGTTTGTTGGCCGAGCCAAATATTCAAATCGGCACGGGCGCGGCTGTCTTCAGCAACGCTAACCAGATCGGGGAAGGTCATAATATTAACTCCACAGCAATTGCGGTTGGTGCAGCCAACACGCCGGTTCGATACAAAAAATCACCAAAGGATTCGGCACGTAAACGTTGCTCGGCATAGCCTAGCAATAAGGGTTGTAGAGTTGCTAAGATTTCTGTTTCATCAATATTTTCTTGATATAAGCGGTTCAAACGCCGGCCTTGGAAATCTGCGCCCAAATGCAAGTTGTAGCGTCCCAGTGCTTTGCCAACTAAAGCGATTTCGCCCAAGTATGGCCGCGAGCAACCGTTTGGGCAGCCGGAGATGCGTAGTAAAATGGGCGTATCTTTCAGCGAGTAGGTGTTAAGCAAGATTTCTACTTTGCTAAGAAAATCCGGCAAATAGCGCTCAGCTTCGGCCATGGCTAAGGTGCAGGTTGGAAAGGCCACGCAGGCCAAGGCATGTAAACGCATAGCACTACTGCGTTGATAATTATCTAAAGCATGTTGCGCAACTAGAGCATCAATAGACGCGCGTTGTTGTTCTGGCACCGAAGCGATAATTAGGTTTTGATTGGGCGTTAAACGGAAATCACCCGAATGGATTTTGGCAATTTCTCTCAAGCCAGTCAGTGCTTGTTGTTTTTCATTATCAACAATGCGGCCGCTTTCAATACGCAGTGTTAAATGCCATAAGCCATCAGCACCTTGTGTCCAGCCGAAGCGATCACCGTTGTGTTCGAATGTAAAAACCCGTGCTGGTGCTAATGGTTCACCCAAGCGTTGCTCAATTTCTGCAATAAACCAATCGAGCCCACGTGAATCAATGGTGTATTTCAAACGCGATAATTTTCGGTCGCTACGGTTGCCGAAATCGCGCTGGGTGCTTAGCACTGCTTCGGCCGCGGCAATCACTTGGTCAGTGCGAATAAAGCCCAGCACATCCGCCAAGCGCGGGTAAGTGCGCGCATCGCCGTGCGTGCTGCCCATGCCGCCGCCGGCCAGTAGGTTGTAGCCTACTAATTCACCGTTTTCGATAATCGCGATATAGCCTAGGTCTTGGCTGAAAACATCCACATCGTTAATCGGTGGCACGGCAATGCCAATTTTAAATTTACGCGGCAAATACGTTGCACCATACACCGGTTCGGATTCGTCGCGGCCAATAATCTTTTTTTCATCCAGCCAAATTTCGTGATACGCACGGGTGTGCGGCAATAAATATTCTGATAACGCCACCGCCATTGCATGTACTTCAGCATGCGCATTCGATTGCACGGGGTTGGCACTGGCCATCACATTGCGATTCACATCGCCGCAGGCCGCCACGGTGTCCATTAATGTTTGGTTGATGGCCGCGATGGTAGGCTTCAAATTACGTTTAATAATGCCGTGAATCTGGAATGCTTGGCGCGTGGTTATGCGCAAGCTGCCATTGCCGTATTGCGTTGCCAGTGCATCCAAATCCAGCCATTGTTTCGCCGTTGCTACGCCGCCTGGCAAGCGTGTGCGAATCATGAAGCTGTAAGCGGGTTCGAGTTTTTGCTTGCGGCGTTCTTCACGTACATCACGGTCGTCTTGTTGGTAGCTGCCGTGAAATTTCAGCAGTTGCGCATCGCCTTCGCGTAGCCCGCCAGTAATCGGGTCAGCTAAGCTTTCCAGCAAAGTGCCACGCAAACCATTGCTGCCTGCTTTAAGGATTTCAACCGCAGATAATTGAGTTGTTGATGTAGGCGTGCTCATCAATACACATCCTTGGCGAGACGGCCATTTTGCTGCAATTGGCTAATGTAGTCTTTGGCGTCTTCAAGCGAAATCGCAGCTTGCTGGCTCACAATGTCAATTAAGGTTTGTTGCACATCTTTGCCCATCGCAATCGCGCCGCAAATATACACATACGCGCCACTTTCCAGCCATGCATAAACATCAGCGGCATTTTCGCGAAGACGTTGTTGCACATACACACGCTCTGCCTGATCGCGCGAGAATGCTAAATCTAAACGGTGCAGGTGGCCTTTTTTCAAGGCATCTTGCCATTCTAATTGATACAGAAATTGCGATTCAGCATGTTGCGCGCCAAACAGCAGCCAATTTTTGCCACTGGCGCCGGTTTCTTTACGCTCTTGCAGGAAGCCGCGAAACGGCGCCACGCCAGTGCCCGGGCCGATCATCAAGATATGGCGTGAGGTATCTTGCGGCAGATGAAAACGTTCATTGCGTTCAATGAATACTTGCAATGAGTCGCCTTCTTGCTGCTCTGCTAAATACCCTGAAGCGACGCCAAAAGTTTGCCCAGATTCACGGCCATAATTTGCTAGTGCAACTGTTAAATGCGCTTCATGGCCAACTGCTTTTTGGCTTGAAGCGATGGAATACAATCGTGGTGCCATGGGCCGCAGTGCTTGCAGTAGTTCGCCAGCATTCCAGTTTGCAGGATATTGGCGGATCACATCAACAACGTATTGCTGACTGATGAATTTGGCAATCGCTTGTGAATCATCAGAGCTAAGTAAATCTTTTAATGCTGATGAATTGGCGCGTTCGGCGTGTTGTTGCAAAAAAGCTTTGCTAAGCCGGCTAATTTCACGCTTGCTGCTTAGCCACTCTTGTAGTGAATGGCTTTGTGTCTCAAGGCTAATTTCTTGTTCAGCAGGTAAGCCCAGCGTGCTGAGCAAAGCTGAAACCTGCGTTGCATTGTTGCGCGGCCATATGCCTAATGCATCGCCTGGTTGGTAATCAAGCTGCGCAGTTAGCGCAATTTCTAAATGCCTTACATCTTGTTGGCTAGCACGGCCGGTGATGCGTTGATTTTGCAATACTTCCGCGCTGAATGGCTGGTTGCGACTGAAAAAAGTTGGGCTAACAATAGCGTGTTTAACAACGGGGTGAAGTTCGGTAACTAAGGCGCTTGGTTTGCTGGTTTGTAAGTGTGCTTGCGCGTAACGTATGGCTTGTTGTCGCCATGGCGATGCAATACTTGCCACATCAACATCCGCTTCTGCAACGGCCAACCAACGTGTGCCACCGAGTTCTGTTAATCGCGCGTCAATTTTTTTCGCCACGGCATTAAACAGCGGATAGCTTGAGTCGCCTAAGCCCAGCACAGCAAATTGCAAATCAGGCAAAGCAGGTGCTCGGCGGCCAGAAATGAATTCGACGAATGCAAGCGCGTCATCGGGTGGGTCGCCATCACCTTGGGTGCTTATCACTACCGTCAATAGGCGCTCGCCAACAAGTTCTTTCAGCGGATAGACATCAGCGCGTAATAACCGAACATTCAGACCAAGCGAGTGTGCTTCTGCTTCTAAGGCTTCTGCTTCGCGGCGTGCATTGCCGGTTTGACTGCCATAGATAATCGTTAAGCGAGCATCAGTTTGTATGTGTAAGGCAGGAACTGCGTGCAATTGGCCAGCTTTAACGCTAGGTTGCTGCGCCGCAAGGCCTGCGGTATAGCCAGAAAGCCATTGCAGTGCCGCAGGTTCCAAGCCATCAGTTAAGCGCAGCAGAAGGCTAGCGCGTTCTTCTGAAAGCGGCGAGGTAAGGGCGTTGGCAAGAGTTGCGTTCATCAGGGGTCTATTCAGGCTATGGATTTATCATATGGATGCAGGCTATTGAACGGAAATTATGTTTGGTTATTTGCATATACCATTCGCTTATTTCCAGTGGTTTGCCGAGTATGTGAGGATAGTCGCAACACTTTTCGGGTAGACTTCAAGAGGTTTGGAGCAACGAAAACCGACCCCGCCTTTTTGTAAGTGATTTTGTATGCCAGAATTCATCGACAATCAGTTTATGCTGTTCATGCTGATCGGCTTTGCCGCGCAGTTAGTGGATGGTGCGTTGGGTATGGCCTATGGCTTAACGGCCACCTCATTTCTATTAGCTGCTGGTTTGCCACCAGCAACTGCCAGCGCTACGGTGCATTTTGCAGAAACTTTCACCACTGGTGCTTCAGCCATTTCGCATCACAGCTTTGGTAATGTGCACAGTCCGCTGTTTAAGCGCTTAGTCATTCCCGGTATGTTGGGTGCAGCTACTGGCGCCTATATATTGACTGAGTTAGATGGAGATGTTTTAAAACCCTACGTAGCGGCGTATTTAATACTGATGGGTTTATATGTATTAGTGAAATCATTTGCTGAAATAAATCCAATTCATGTCAGTAAGCGAGTTGCGCCCTTGGGCTTTTTTGGCGCCATGATAGATTCCATCGGCGGCGGTGGATGGGGGCCGATTGTAACGTCAACCTTATTAGCGCGCGGCAACCACACGCGTTACACCATTGGTACTGTGAATGCGGTTGAATTTTTTGTCACCCTCACTTCCTCAGCGGTATTCATTGCCACTATTGGTATATCGCATTGGAATATTGTATTAGCGCTGGCTTTGGGCGGCGTGCTCGCTGCACCAGTGGCTGGCTTTGTGGCAAAGAAAATACCGCATCGGCCAATGATGTTCTTTGTTGGCCTACTGATTATTGGAGTCAGTGCGCGCACGCTGTGGGGTGCACTGGGCTGAGATAATCTGATGAAGGGGTGGGTATGACTTTGTACATATTTTGAATATTCCCACAGTGCTGTACTATGTATTGCACTTGTCAGGGGAGCGTGTGTATGCATCGGTTACTAGTTCTGTTTTTTGCGATTTTCTTATTCAGTGGTTATTGTTTTGCGCAAGACGCTGCGCCCGGTGCACGCGAGTTGCCCGCTGGGCTAATTGTGCCTGAGGCTTCTAAGCCAGGAGCTAGCTTTGATGTTGATAAAGCCACAGCGTCCTATATTGCACTGCTTAGCCCTGAGCAACGCGCGCAATCCGACGCCTATTTCGAAGGCGGCTATTGGCTTCAACTGTGGGGCTTTTTATACGGCTTACTGGTCTGCGTAGTCTTTATCGCTACTGGGCTCTCACAGATGATGCGCGATATCGCCAAACGCGTCAGCCATCGGCCGTGGTTGTATACCGCCATCTATGCCATTTTTTGGTTGCTAGCAGCTGAATTGCTCAGCCTGCCTTGGGCTTTGTATACCGGTTATTTTCGAGAGCATGCTTATGGTCTATCCAATCTTTCACTGGGCGCGTGGTTTGGAGAGGCAGGCAAGGGACTATTAGTCAGTATTATTATTATTCCGTTTGTCATTTCCGGTCTATTTGCCGCCGTTAGAAAGGCTGGCGAGACGTGGTGGCTGAAAGCCGGTATCGCCAGTTTCTTTTTACTGATAACACTCATGATGGTTTCGCCGGTGTTCATCAGCCCACTGTTTAATGATTACAAGCCACTCCCCGATGGCCCAGTCAAATCGGCTATATTTTCCTTGGCGCGTGCCAATCAAATTCCAACCGATAACGTGGTGTATTTCGACGCATCCAAGCAAACAACACGCGTGAGCGCCAATGTCTCCGGTTTTGCTGGCACTATTCAAGTCAGCCTTAACGACAACTTATTGAACAAAACCTCATTACCTGAAATTAAAGCAGTGATGGGCCATGAGATGGGTCATTACGTGCTTAATCATGGTGTTCGAAACCTCGCGTATATAAGCCTGGTGCTACTGTTCGGATTTTGGTTTGTTCATAAAATGATTGACCGAGCGATTGCCCATTTCGGCGTGCGTTATGGAATCACCGAGAGAACCGATCCGGCCGTGTTACCTATTGCGGTTGTGGTTTTTAGCTTTTTCATGTTGTTGGCCACACCGGTGTTGAATACCATCACCCGCACCGCAGAAAAAGAAGCCGACCTGTATGGCCTGAATTCTGCGAGCGAGCCGCACGGCTTCGCCACCGCCGCTATGCGATTGAGCACCTACCGCAAGATCCAGCCTGGCTACTGGGAGGAGGTCATCTTCTTTACTCATCCAAGCGGTTACGACCGTGTGCATTCTTCTATGCTGTGGTTGAAAGAAAATCAGGATTTGACGGTCAAATAATTCGATAAAAAATGCAGGGGCGGGTCTAGGGCCCGCCCCTACAATTGATTGTGTTTTCTATACCGCGCAGTCAAATACACAGTTACCATCACAAATAGCAATCCGGCACTTGATGCAAATATTAAAGGGATACCTTTGCCGGTAACTTTATAAAGTACTATTGAATAGAACAGTGATATAGAGGATGAAATAATCCAAATACTCCACGATCGAAGTGATATGTCCTTGCTCGACTTTGTATCAATCAACTTTTTCCATTGCGGTAAATATGCAATCAAGGAAATAACTGGCACCGCAGCTTGCAGTATTCCCGCAATGTTTAATAAAGTGTGAGTAGACATCATTAATTGCGCGCATTAATCCCTGAAATTTTCGAATTGCAGTGGTAATTCAAAATCCTTTGATTTCAGTAAGGCAATCGCTTCTTGCAGGTCATCGCGTTTTTTGGCCATCACTTTCAGTTTCTCGCCATTGATCTGTGAATCCACTTTCAGTTTGGCTTCTTTCAATGCTGCCGCAATTTTTTTGGCGGTTTTTTGTTCAATGCCAGACTTTAGCGTCACCTTTTGCTTGGCAGTAGCCAAGTTCACTTCTGATTCGCCAATATCCATGCAGCGTGAATCAATGCCACGGGAAATCAGCCGCGCTTTCAAGATGTCGAGCATTTGCTGCAATTGAAAATCACTGGGTGCTTGCTGGGTAACCACAAAGCCATCCAGCTCGAAATGCGCATCAACATTCTTGAAATCGAAGCGATTTTTTAGTTCGCGATTGGCAATATCCACAGCATTGGTTAATTCATGTGTATCAACTTCTGAAACGATATCGAACGATGGCATAAAACCTCCAAAATAATGCAATAAGTGTGAACGTAAATGCTCGGTTGTGCAATCATGGCTTATGAGCGAACACAGCAAAAATGACAACAAACGGCGCGGTATACTGATGATGCTTACAGCGGTCATCTTTTTCAGCGTAATGGATGCAGTGATGAAGACCTTGGCAGGGCATTATCCAGCTATACAAGTCACTGCGCTTCGGGCCCTCACGACTATGCCACTGATTGTCATCTATGTGCATTGGCGCAAAGCATGGTCATCGCTGTTCAAGGTGCGTTGGCCTTTGCACTTATTTCGAGTCGTCATTGGCATCGCCATGCTCACCAGCTTTGCATATGCCTTGAAAACATTGCCTCTCACAGAAGCTTATGCCTTGTTCTTTATTTCACCATTTCTAATTGCAGCGCTTTCAATCCCATTTTTAGGTGAGAAAGTATCGCGTACCAGTTGGATAGCCATTGCGGTGGGCTTGCTTGGCGTGTTGGTGGTGTTAAAACCGAGTGGCGCTGGCATTATCAGTTGGGCAGGCTTGGCAATTTTGGCTTCGGCAACATGCTATGCATTTTCAGCCATCACGGTACGAATGCTCAGCCGAACCGATAGTTCAGAAAGCATGGTGTTTTGGTTGATGTTGGGTGTGTCGTTCGGGGCAACATTGCTTGCTTGGTCGGTGTGGAAGCCCTTGCTCGTTGAAGATTATTGGCTATTGTTGGCTTTGGCTATCACCGGATTTATTGGTCAGCTAACCATCACCGAGGCGTTTAAATCAGCACCAGCGGCAACTATTGTGCCATTCGAATATTCGGCCTTGGTGTGGGGCTTAGGGTTAGATTTGCTGATATGGCAAACTATTCCAGAACTTCGCGTATTCGTAGGCGCGGGCATTATTGTGGCCAGTGGTATATATTTGGCTAAGCATGAAGCCTCAGGCATTGAGGCTGAACATCCTTGAATCGACGCTTGCAGAGTCTATAATGAATTTACTCAATTTAACTTACCCTGTGGAGTTATCATGAAAAGCAAAGCGGCAGTATATTTATTAGCAATAGGCTTTTTGCTTTCAGCCTGCAGCACCCAGCCTGTTGTTACTGCTCAAGCGCGTGTTGGCGCTGAGTTGAGCTCATATAAAACCTATGCCTTCGAACCAAGTGCAGGTAAAAATGCCTATGGTAATGCTAGTATCGCATCGACGCATGTGAAGGCAGCTGTTCGCAAAGAAATGGCTAGCCGCGGTTATACATTCAGCGAGATAGGTTCCGATATTTTGGTGAACTTCAATGCCAGTATTGTTAATCTTCCCAAAAAGAGCTCGGGCGCAGTATTAAATCTAGGTATGTTTGGATCGTATGGTGGTGTTAGCCTGGGTGTTCCAGTTTCTGCAGCGGGTGCAAATGATAATAAAGCCAACCGTATTTTTCTGGAGTTATTGGATACCAAACGCAAAGAAGTCGTTTGGGAGGGCGCCTATGTAGGGGCTTTATCTGAACAAGATCTTGCTGAACCAAGTGTAAGTATTTATAAAGCAGTAAATAGTATTTTTAGCCGCTTTCCGATACAGTAGTCGCTAGCTATTGGCTGCAATAGTTTGCCTAGCCTTAACCCAATTAATGCATGAATTTTTTAGACAAACGAGGGTTTTATGAAAAAGGTCATCTTGAAAACAGTATTGGTCGCCTCGGTTTTGGTGATGACAGGATGTGCCAGTCAGCCGCGCATCAGCAGTCAAGCTCGTGTAGGTTCAGATTTTTCCAGCTATAAAACCTATGCGTGGGTTTCACCATTAGCAACCGATAAAGCAGGCTATTCCACTATTCTTACCAGTCATTTCAAAAGTGCTGTACAAAGTCAGATGGCCGCGCGTGGCTTTACCTTTGAGGCCAACAATCCTGACTTGCTGGTCAACTTTTTTTCCAATACCGAAAGCCGTACTGAGGCCTATAGCAGCCCAAGTATGAATATGGGTTATTACGGTTATCGTGGCGGATATGCTTATGGCATGGGCTTCCCGATGTATGGCGGTGGTGTAGAAACACGCAACTATAAAGTGGGCACAGTCAGTATTGATGTAGTTGATGCTAAGCGCAAAGAGCTGATTTGGGAAGGTGCACTTGAGGGCACTCTAAGTTCGAAAGCCATGCAAAACCCGGGCGGTGCGATTCAATCGGCAGTTGGTCAGATTTTTACGCAATTCCCTGTGCAATCTGCAGTCGTAACACCCGCACAATAATTTTTATTTTTCCCAGAAAAAAGCGGCTTCGGCCGCTTTTATTTATCGTGATTAGTTCTCAAACTCATCTTTCAGAGTGTAAATCATTCGGTCGCGATTACTTTGCTTTTTCTTTTCAATCCATTCACCAAGCTTAATTGGCGTGCGGGATGATTTAGCCGTTTCGGTTAAAAACTGTGCTTCAATTTCACGCTTCATAATAAAGATGCGTTGCTCTCTTGGCATATTGAGTTCTTCAGCAAGGCTTGAATCATACGCCGAGTCAGAAATAGGTTTTGGTTCTGCTACAAAAGACACTTTCTTAATATTAGTTTGAAAGTACAAATTTAAGCCATTTCGCGACATATCTTCAACAAAAATAATTTGATTCGGATGACCAGGAAGCATAGGGCTAATTGCCGCAGAAAATGCCCTCGAATCCTTGCCATTGTCTTTGAGCAATATCGGCGCTAAGCCTTTGATCCCAAGCAGTAGCAGCAACCAAAGCGCAATACCTAATTGCGCGCCAGTGCCGATTCTCCAGCTTTGCAATCGTTGCGCCAACAACAAACAAGCGGGCACGAACAGCCCAAGAATATACAAGTACAAACGCGATTGTGAAAGAAAGAAAATGACTAGTGGTAGCAATAGCCAGAGCCACAGAAAGCGTTTTTGCAATGTTGGCAATGCAGTAAGCTCGGCAGTTTTTGAGTAGCTTTGCTTAGCCCAAACCAACAGCCACGGCAATAGCCCTAATAGCAGCACCGGCACATATATTTTAAAGCCGCCATACCATTCGCTATTGCGAGCATGTGTGTCGGTGGCAATACGCGCATACACTTCATGACCAAGAAAATAGTCCAGCAAGCCAGGGTGGCGTTGTATCACCAGCGCATACCAGCCTAGGCCAACCACGGCAAAGGCGAGCAGCCCCCACGGGCGAAGCAAAGATTTCGCATTTTTATGCCAAAGTTCGAACACCACAACTACTAGTAAAGGCAAAAGTGCTGGAGGTCCTTTGCTTAGAAAGGCTAAACCAAATGCTAGCCACATCGCATCTAGCCAACGCTGGTTGCCACCGGCAAAACGCGCTTTCACAAAACAGCACATGGCTAGAGTTAACATGGCTGCCAAAACTCCATCAGTATTAACGGTGTTGGAGGCAAAATACGCAACGGGCGAACCCAATAAAAATAATGCCGGCAACCATGGCCGTTTCGGTACAAAGGTTTTGCCCAGTTGATAGCTTAGAAAAACACTCAGCATGAAAGCAAGCGCCATTGGCAAGCGCACCGCCCATTCGTTGTAGCCAAACACCGATACCGAGCTGGCAATTAGCCAATATGTTAATGGCGGTTTGGTAAAGTGCAAGCTGTCTTGATTGCGATACAACGAGATCCAATCATTGTGTTGCAGAATTTGTATGGCTACGTTGCTATAACGCCCTTCATCGGGCTCCAACAAGCCACGACTGCCCTGAAATGCAATCGCCCATAAGCAGGTGGTTAGCATTAGGCTGAGCAACGGGTTTTTTTGGATGAAATCACGTAGCAGTTGAATAGGGTTCATGTGCTTATAGTAAACCAAACATGAATTCATGACGAAAGCGTTTGGGCGCCGATTAGCTTGTGATGTGCTTGGATGGCTTAAATGATTGGCAAGCGAGCCAACTCGGGTGACAATAGCATCGATACTTTATCCATATGGTTAATTCTATGTCTGATGCAATTGAAGCGCGCGTGCCTGATTTAGGCAATGATGCCGGTGTGCCGGTTATCGAGTTGTTGGTTAAGGTTGGCGATGTGGTTCAAAAAGACCAAGGCCTGCTTACCCTAGAATCCGATAAGGCTACTATGGAAGTGCCTTCGCCGGTGGCTGGTGAGATTATTGAAGTCATTGCCAAAATCGGTGATGAATTAAAGACTGGCGATTTGGTGGCCAAAATTCGTGTTTCTGTCGCGCCCACCGAACCCGTAAGGGCGATTCATGAATCGCCGCTACAATCCACGCCGCAATCCATTCCTGCCGCCGTATCCGTAGAGCCCGAACGGGCGCATCGCGATGCGCCCCTACAATCTGCGCCGGTTGTGGTCGATGTAAGGGCGAATAATCATTCGCCCCAACAACCAGTGCCAACACATAGTTTGGATAATTCCGATTTGGTGCCAGGCAATGTCCCATATGCTAGCCCAGCCGTGCGCGTCTTTGCTCGCGAACTCGGGGTTGATTTGGCAATGGTTAAAGGCACGGAGCGTGGCGGACGAATTATCAAAGCGGATATTCAGACGTATGTTAAATCGGTCTTGGCTGGCGGAGGCCTAGCCACTACAAAGGGCTCAGTGAACGGAGGCGGCTTGAATCTAATACCTTGGCCGCAAGTTGATTTCAGTAAATTCGGATTAATTCAACACCAGCCTTTATCACGTATTCAAAAACTGTCTGGCGCGAACTTAGCACGCAACTGGGCGATGATTCCGCATGTTACGCAGTTTGATGAAGCCGATATTACTGAAATGGAAATTTTCCGTAAGCAACTAGGCATAGAGCAAAAAGATGTAAAAATTACACCCTTAGTATTCATCATTAAGGCTTCGGTGGCGGCACTGAAAAAATACCCAAATTTTAATTCATCATTAGACGGGGATAATTTAGTGCTGAAGAATTATTTTCACATAGGTATAGCGGTTGATACGCCAGATGGACTGGTGGTTCCTGTTATTCGTGATTGCGATAAAAAAGGATTAGTTGAGCTTTCGCATGAATTAGCTGCCATCAGCGCGAAAGCGCGCGATAAAAAATTAACTGCTAACGACATGCAAGGCGGATGCTTTACTATTTCTTCTTTAGGCGGGATTGGCGGCACGGCCTTTACACCGATTATCAATGCACCAGAAGTGGCCATTCTCGGCATTTCAAAGTCGCAAACAAAGCCGGTTTGGAATGGCACAGAATTTAAACCCAAGTTGATGTTGCCATTGTCGCTATCATACGATCATCGGGTTATTGATGGCGCATCCGCTGCTCGCTTCACAGCCTATTTGGCGCAAGTATTTAGCGACATTCGTCTTTTATTGGTCTGAGGAATTTATGGCTACGATTGAACTGAAAGTTCCAGATATTGGCGGTAGTGCGGAAATCATTGAGTTGCTGGCCAAAGTGGGCGATAGCATTGAATTGAACCAAGGCCTGCTAACGCTTGAATCAGATAAAGCCAGCATGGAAGTGCCGGCCACGCATGCTGGCATATTGAAACAATGGCAGGTTAAAGTCGGTGATAAAGTCGGCGAAGGTGATGTGATTGCGGTGTTGGATGTTGTTGAAACCGTAGGGGCGCCGCTTGCTGCGTCCGAATCAAAAACCGCACCCGTTGTCGCAACACAATCCGTAGGGGCGCCGCTTGCTGCGCCCGAATCAAAACCCACGCCTGAATCAACAAAAACCGGCACCGAACGGGCGCATCGCGATGCGCCCCTACAGAGCAACGCCGATCACCTCTGCCAATTGGTGGTCATCGGTTCTGGCCCAGGTGGCTATACCGCCGCGTTCCGCTCCGCCGATTTAGGCATGGACGTGATTCTGGTTGAGCGCTACCAACAGCTCGGTGGCGTTTGTCTAAACGTTGGTTGTATTCCATCCAAAGCCTTATTGCATGCCGCAAATGTGATTGAAGAAGTCAAGCACGTGGCCGATATCGGTTTGGATTTTGGCACCGCTAAAATTGATCTCGATAAACTGCGCGCACACAAAGAAAAAACCGTTAGTACACTCAGCAAAGGCATTGCTGGCATGGCTAAGCAACGCAAAGTCAGAACCGTTATTGGCTTGGCTGAATTCGCGTCGGCTAACCGTTTGTTGGTCACGTCTGAAAAAGGTGTTGAGAGCATCGAGTTCGCGCAATGCATCATCGCGGCTGGTTCGCAGCCAGTGAAGTTGGCTGCCTTTCCTTGGGACGATGCGCGGGTAATGGATTCTACCGATGCGTTGATGTTGCATGACATACCGAAAAAATTACTGGTGGTTGGTGGCGGTATTATTGGTTTGGAAATGGCCTGCGTATATTCGGCTTTAGGTAGCGCGGTTACCGTGGTTGAATTCATGGATCAGCTGATGCCGGGCGCCGATGCAGATTTGGTGAAGCCCTTGCAGGTTTTGCTAAAGAAGCGCGGCGTTGCGATTCACACCTCATGCAAAGTACTCAAGGTGACAGCCGCTACGAAAGCGCTCAGTGCCGAGTTCGAAGGCACTAACGTTCCCGAAAGTAAAGATTACGACCGCGTGTTGGTCTCGGTTGGGCGCACGCCTAACGGTGGCAAGCTGAAAGCCGAGAATGCCGGTGTGCAGGTTTCCGAGCGCGGTTTTATTGCGGTTGATAAACAAATGCGTAGCAATGTGCCGCACATCTTCGCTATTGGTGATTTAGTCGGCCAGCCTATGCTGGCGCACAAAGCCACACACGAAGCCAAGGTGGCCGCAGAAGTGGCCGCTGGGCATAAGAAGGAGTGGGTTGCACGAGTAATTCCGTCAGTGGCGTACACCGATCCGGAAATTGCTTGGGTTGGCCTGACTGAAATCGAAGCCAAGGCCAAGGGCATTGCTTATGAAGTGGGCAAATTCCCGTGGGCGGCATCTGGCCGTGCTATCGGCATTGGACGCACCGAAGGCTTCACCAAGCTGCTATTCGACCCAGCCACACAGCGCATTATGGGCGCTGGCATTGTTGGTACGCACGCTGGGGATTTGATTGCCGAACTCGGCTTGGCGATTGAGATGGGCTGCGAAGCGGCCGACATTGGCCACACCATCCACCCGCACCCAACGCTCAGCGAAACGGTGGCAATGGCGGCGGAAGTGTTCGACGGTAGCATTACCGATCTGTATATTCCGAAGAAAAAGTAGGGGCGCTGCTTGCTGCGCCCATCTTGATATTTGCGAAAAGATGGTGGGTCAAGACCCACCCTACATCTACACCAACACCACCCAACACACCGCGCATACCACCAACACGCTAACAATATCCAGCCACAGACCTTCGCGGAGCATGTCTTTGCTGCGGATGAAGCCGGAGCCATAAGCGATGGCGTTTGGGGCGGTGGCCACCGGCAACATAAAGCCAATGCTGGCCGCCATGGCGGCCGGCAACATAAGCAATGCCGGTTCAATATTCAGGCCTTTAGCGGCTGCGGCCAAAATGGGCATTAGCAACACAGCCGTAGCGGTGTTGCTAGCAATTTCCGAAAGCAACACCACACAAGCAATGATGATCACCATCATTAAGTACACCGGCAAATGCTGGGCTGAAACTAATGAGTTACTGATGGCATCGCTAACCCCGCTGCTTTGAAAGGCGGTGGCAAGCGCAATACCGCCAGCGAACAGCAATAACGCGCCCCATGGAATGTTTGATGCAGCCTGCCAAGTTAAAAGTTTTTCGTTATTGCCTTTGCCGGACGGCATGATACTCAGCACAAATACCGCGCAAAGTGCCACGCTAGCATCGTTGGCATTCGGCATGTTAAGCAAAGCACTCCAACCACCGAATGGCGCGGTACGGGTTATCCATGCCAAAGCGGTGATGGCGAAAATGCTGAGCACACGTTTTTCGGCGGAACTCCATGTTTGCTGCGCAGGCAAAATAGCTGCGGGGCTGTGCTTAAGATTACGCGACAAACCAAACGCTAAAATCGGCAACATGATGAGGATAATTGGCACACCGACTTTCATCCAATCGATGAAATTATAGGCTTGCCCAGTGGCTTGTTGGTATTGCTGCATAAAGACCAAATTCGGTGGCGAACCAACTGGTGTGCCTAAACCACCAATACTCGCTGCATAGGCAATGGCCAGGATCAGTGGCGCAGCTAAACGCGGATCTTTGTAATGTTCAATCACCGCATAGGCCACCGGCAACATAATTAAAGTGGTTGCGGTATTGGAAATCCACATACTAATAAAGCCAGTAGTTAGGGTGAATCCTAAAATCAGGCTACGGCCAGATTTTCCGCCAATCGCATTCACCATAGCAAAGGCAAGGCGTTTATGCGCGCCGGTGCTTTCTAAAGCCCGCGACAACATAAATCCGCCCATCAGCAAAAGTATCAATTCATTGCCAACGCTTTGGGCAATTTGCTTGCTGTCAAGAATGCCTAACATGGGTAATAATGCCAGCGGAATTAGCGCTGTGAAAGCGGGGTTAATCGCTTCGCTCATCCACCAAACAGCGCACCAAGCAGTGATGGCGAGTGTGAATGCAAAAGCCTGGCTTTGGCCATTTGCGCTCAGTGCAAAAAAACAGATACAGCCAAGAATTGGGCCTAAGTAACGAAAGAAAGTAGTCAGTGGCATCGCTATCAAATTCACGGTAATTCACGCATTATAATCAGCAAGCCGACTTCAATGGAACCCTGAATGCCAAACGCTGCGCCAAGCCAAGCCATATATCGTCGCGCTCTCGCATCATTGAATGCGTTTATGAACATGGAAGCTGCTGGCGGTATTGTCTTGGTTCTGGCTACTGTGTTGGCCATGTTGGTTGCAAATTCTGGCTTCAGTGCAGATTACTTGGCAGTCTTGCAAACGCATTTCAAATTAGGGTTCGGCCAATTTGCACTTGATAAAAGCGTGTCACATTGGATTAACGATGGCCTGATGGTGATTTTCTTCCTAAATGTGGGCTTAGAGCTTAAGCGCGAAATCGTTGAAGGTCAGTTTGCAGATCGTGCCAATATCCGCTTGCCAATTATCGGCGCGTTGGGTGGTATGGCAGTTCCTATGCTGATTTACGCTGGCGTTAATTGGGGCGATTCCGCCGCAATGCGAGGCACGGCCATTCCAGCGGCAACCGATATCGCATTTGCTTTAGGCATATTGAGTTTGCTTGGCTCGCGCGTTCCCATGGCCTTAAAGATGTTGCTGTTGGCCATTGCTGTAGCTGACGATTTAGGCGCTATTATCATTATTGCGGTGTTTTATACCGAGCAAATATCAAGCACTGGCTTAATCGCCGCGTTCGCCTTAATCGGGGTTTTATTGGCGTTGAATCGCTATCACGTGAAAAATCTCTGGGCATACCTGTTTTTCGGTGTGCTACTTTGGTTGGCGGTGCTCAATTCCGGCATCCACGCCACCATAGCCGGTGTAGCGCTCGGCCTGCTAATTCCACTGGGTGAAGGTGAGCGTAACGGCGTGTCCGAAAAGTTGTTACACACACTGCACCCTTGGGTGGCATTCGCCATTCTGCCAATTTTCGCCTTTGCCAATGCCGGCGTGCCCATTCAGGGCTTAAGTTTTGCCAATTTGCTTGAGCCGGTGCCTTTGGGTATTGCTGCCGGCTTATTTATTGGCAAGCAGCTGGGTGTGTTTGGCTTTATCTGGGTAAGCGTTAAGTTGGGCTTAGCAAAAATGGATTATTCACTCAATTGGGCAATGCTGTTCGGCATGGCCACTTTATGCGGCATTGGCTTCACCATGAGCTTATTCGTTGGGTCTTTGTCTTTCGATGCAAGCCATGTTGAATATTTACTCACGCACCGATTGGGCATTTTGTTAGGGTCGTTGTTGTCAGCAATCGTCGGTTTTATCATTCTTAGTCAGGTTTTGCCCAAGCCAAAAGCCAGATAATGGCATTATTTGCAATTTCCGTACGCTAGGGTATTGCAATTTCCTAACGATAACTTAATATGTCAGAACGGAGAGAGTTCCGTATAGGTGGCATTTACGAGTTGGGATTAGAGTTTTTACTCATCATTTGGAGAGAGTGATGACTATACTGAAGCCTTGTAAGTGGTGCGGAAATACTTATCAAAAACTGGACATATACCCATGAAAAAATTGCAAAACGTAAATCGACTGATTACACGCTCCCCGCTTGCAGCTGCTGTTGCATTCGGTTTATTTGTAACACCCATGGCGCAAGCCTTTGATTTCGAAAATGGTGAATTGAAAGGCAGCATTGACACCACGGTGTCGTACGGTATTTCGATTCGCGCCGATGATCCAGCTAATGGCTTAATAGGTAAAGCCACCATCAACCCATTAATTGCCTTGCAAGGCCAACTACTGCCTGGCGCATTAGCGGGCTTAGGTAGATTCCCGGGCTCTGCAGCTCAAATTGCTGCTCCTGGTCGTTTTTCGGGCAACCGCGATGACGGCAATATTAAGTATGAGAAAGGCGATGCGTTTTCAAACGCCTTTAAAATCACTTCTGAATTAGAAATGTCTTATAAAAGCTGGGGTGCATTTGCACGCGTTAGCTATTTTTATGATTTCGAAAATAATGGCCGTGATGACATGAGCCAAGCTGCTTTGGAAAAAGTTGGCACAGATTTCCGTTTATACGATGCCTTTTTGTATAAAAACTACGCATTGGGCGCGAATGACGAAGTGAGCGGCACCGTGCGCTTTGGTAAACAAGTATTGAGCTGGGGCGAAAGCACCTTCATTCAAAACGGCATAAACGTCATCAATCCTGTCGATGTGTCGCGCTTACGTGTGGCTGGAGCTGAATTGAAAGAAGCATTCATTCCTACCAATATGATCTGGGCTTCCACCAAGTTCAGCGATGCAGTTTCCATGGAAGCGTATTATCAGTTTGATTGGAAGCCAACCGAAATTGATCCATCCGGCACCTATTTCAGCACCAACGATTTCGCATCTCCAGGCGGCACGTACATCATGCTTGGGTTCGGCACCGTTACCCAGCCAGTGAACAACCCTGAAAACTATGCATCAACCTGCATTATTGGCAAACCTGCAGCAGGCCAAACCAATGTGGCTAACTCAGACCGATTTGCAGAATTGTCGGCAATGTATGGCGCACCCACAGCTACAGCCCTGCTACGAGCCGCTTGTGCTGCCGCTGGCCCACGTTTAGCAAATGATAATGAAGCCCGTGATTCAGGACAATTTGGTATTGCCTTGCGCTGGTATGCAGAAGCTTTGAACCAAACTGAATTTGGTTTTTATGCCATGAACTATCACAGCCGTTTGCCTTTGTTGTCGGGCATTGCAGCTTCAGTCATCCTGCCAGTGCCGGCACCAAACTCAGCGGCATTACTTGTTGAATACCCAGAAGACATCCACTTGTTCGGCATAAGCTTCAATACAACTCTCCCAGGCGGCATCGCTTGGCAAGGTGAAGTTAGCTACCGTCCAAATATGCCTTTGCAACTTGATGACGTTGAAGTGTTATTTGCTGGCTTAAGCCCAATTAATCAGGCTTTGAACGCTGGCAGTGCGCCACCTGCAGCGAGATTCTGCAGCCAATTGCTTCCAGGTTGCACATCGGCAGCTCCTGGCCAGTATATTCAAGGCTGGCGCGAACACCAAGTAACGCAATTGCAAATGACTTTCACCAAAGCATTCGCACAAGTGTGGGGCGCGGAACAAATTGCTTTAGTGGGTGAATTTGGTGCAACACAAGTTAATCTTCCAGATCCTTCTCTATTTCGTTATGAAGGTGAAGGCACCGATACCGGTGGTGGTTGCGATGTTGGCGATGTGGTAGCTGGCTTGCCAGGTTCTGTTTTGCTTCCAGGCTGCCTTCGTAATCCTTTGACACAAAACGAAGGCTTCCCAACTGATTTTTCTTGGGGCTATCGTTTAGCAGCAAGGGCTGATTACAACAGTGTTTTTGGCACACCAGTTACCTTGTCGCCACGTATTGCATATAACCATGACGTTAAAGGCATTACCCCAGGTCCTGGCGGCAACTTCTTGGAAGGTCGTAAATCGCTAACTCTAGGCGTTGAAGCGAACTACTTGAATAGCCTTGTGTTCGATTTAAGCTACACTGCATTCTCGGGTGCGGGTCAATTGAACCAAATATATGACCGCGATTTCTACTCATTCTCCGTGAAGTACTCGTTCTAAATAATCCTGGGAGGGAAACTACGAATGAAAATAACTCTAAACAAATCCGCGCTTGCCATTATGGCAAGTGCAGGACTCTTAATCGCTCAGGCCAGTTCGGCGGGCGTCAGTGCCGATAAGGCAGCTCAGTTAGGCAAGTCACTCACGCCACTTGGTGGTGAAAAAGCAGGTAATGGCGGCGCTATTCCTGATTGGACTGGCGGTATTACCAAGCCAGTTGCAGGCTATAAAGTCGGTATGTTCCACCCTGATCCATTTGCATCCGATAAAGTGTCTTTTAGTATTAGCCCTGCTAACTTCAAACAGTACAGTGAGCAGCTCTCGCCTGGCCAAGAAGCAATGTTCGGCAAATATAAGACATTTAAAATGAATGTCTATCCAACCCGTCGTTCTGCATCAGCACCAAAGCGTACCTATGATTTCACTGCAAAAAATGCCACACAATGCCAAATGATTGCAAACGGTGAAGGTATTAAGAGTTGCGCGGAAGGCGTCCCGTTCCCAATTCCGCAAAATGGTCAGGAAGTTATTTGGAATCACAAACTGAAATACAAAGGCGTGTCGTTCTCACGCTTCTCGAACCAAGCAGCGCCATCAGCTTCAGGTGCGTTCACCTTGATTCGTTTGCGTGAAGACGGTTTGGGCTTGTACTACAAACCAGGCAACACCTCTGAAAACATCAACAGCATCTTGTTGTACTTCAAACAAGAAGTGCTTGGCCCAGCGCGTTTGGCCGGACAAGTTTTGTTGGTGCATGAAAGCTTGAATTCGGTGGCATCGCCGCGTAAAGCATGGGTATACAATCCGGGTCAGCGTCGTGTGCGTTTGGCACCAAACGTTGCCTATGATAATCCTGGTACCGCAACCGATGGTTTACGCACCAACGACATGACCGATATGTTTAATGGCGCGATGGATCGCTTTACTTGGAAATTGGTTGGCAAGAAAGAAATGTATGTGCCTTACAACTCCTACAAAGCACATAGCGGCAGTACTAAGGTTAAAGATTTGATTCGTCCGAATCATCTGAACCCAGATTATTTGCGTTATGAATTGCACCGCGTTTGGGTGGTTGAAGCAACTTTGAAAGCCGGTCAGCGCCATATCAATTCACGCCGCACATTCTTTGTTGATGAAGACAGCTGGCAAATCTTGATGGTTGATCATTACGATGGCCAAGGTAAAATGTGGCGTTACTCAGAAGCACCTTCGGTTAACTATTACGAAGTTCCTGTATTCTGGGCTACCATCGAAACCCATCATGATCTGAAATCAGGCCGTTATATTTCTGGTCTGTTGGATAACGAAGAAAAGCCATTTAACTTCGGTTTCCAAAGCGCACCAAGCGACTATACGCCGCAAAACCTGCGTAACGAAGGCGTGCGTTAATTAACTAAACCGCGCCTTAGGGCGCGGTTTTTTTTGCAGCAATCCCAACATGGGAGCATCAAAATGGCTCAATTGCCAAATAAATCGTGGCGCATCGTTGGCGCTGTAACAATCTTATCTATTCCGTTGTTGGTTCTGTCTGTTGATGCAAATAAAGACGATCCATCAACCAGTGCTTCTGAAATGCAACCAAAAGCACAGCACAGCTTATTGCTTGATATCGCAAAAACAGATTCTGGTTTTGTTGCGGTGGGTGAGCGTGGACATATTATTACCTCAGCAGATGGCAGTGCTTGGCAACAAGCTCAAACGCCAACACGCTCAACACTAACCACAGTGAGTGCGCAAGGCGCACATATTTGGGCAGCAGGCCATGACGGTGTAATCTTGCATTCCGCTGACTCCGGTAAAACTTGGCAAAACCAGCGTGTGCAACCGTGGTCGGCCGATAGCCAAGAAATTACCAACGGCTCAGCTATTCTTGACACCTTGTTTGTTGATGAAAACACAGGCTATGCCATCGGCGCATACAGTCTTTTGCTGAAAACCCAAGATGGCGGCGCAAACTGGCAGCCCTTAAGTGTGTCTGGTTCGAATGTGGCTGGCGCGCAAACCGATTTAGTGGCTAGTAATAGCGGTGTGTTTAGCGATAGCGATTTAGAACTTGCGGCAGAATCTGATCCGCATTTAAATGCCATTACACGCACAGAATCAGGTCTTTTGATTGTGATGGGCGAGCGCGGTGCCGGCTTTAGATCGAGCGATGAAGGCGCCAGCTGGCAGAAAATACGCTTGCCATACGGTGGCTCAATGTTTGGTTTGATTGCATTGGGCGGGGAAAAAATCCTAGCGTTTGGTTTGCGTGGCAATGTCTTTGAATCGGCTGATGCCGGCAGTAGCTGGGTGAAAGTAGACAGTGGCACCGATATCAGTTTGCAAGGCGGCACGCTTGCAGAAGATGGCACAGTGGTATTGGTGGGTAGTAATGGCTCGCTGTTTGTGCGCGCGCCAAATCAACCAGCTTTCAGCATGCGTCAGGTGCAACTCAAAACCGGGCAAGGCCCGGCATTTTCGGCCATTATTCCTAACAGCACCGGCTATCTGCTCACTGCAGATTTAGGCCATGTTTCTTATCGTATAAAGTGATGGAGTATTTATGAGTAAATTTGACGACATCGCTGAAAAAATAATCTTTAAAAATCGCGCCATTATTCTCGGTTTATTTGTATTGATTACTGGCGTGATGATTTTCTTCGCCAGCCAATTAAAAGTGGATGCGGGCTTTAATAAACAAGTACCACTGCAACATGAATACATGCGCACCTTCACCGATTACATGGCTGATTTCGGTGGCGCAAACCGCGTATTGATTGCGGTTGTGGCTAAAGACGGCAATATGTTCTCGAAAGAATATATGTCAACACTGGAAAATATTACCAACGATGTTATCAATCTTGATGCCACTGATGATGCCAAAGCGCGTTCGTTATTTACTCCGAATGTGCGTTTTATTGAAGTCGTTGAAGATGGCCTAAGCGGCGGCAATGTTATTCCGCAGGATTTCACCCCGAATCTAGAGGGCTTCGAAGCAACGCCTGAACAGTTTGCAAAAATCAAAGGCAATATCGTTAAGGCCGGTATTGTTGGCCGTTTAGTGGCCAAAGATTATTCCGGTTCAATGGTATGGGCTGATTTAATTCCCGAAAGTGACGTCAATAAACTCGATTACAACGTTGTTGCCAAGCAACTGGAAGGGATTCGCAAGAAATACGAAAATGACAACACCAGCGTGCACATCATCGGCTTTGCCAAAATGGTCGGCGATATTTCTGATGGTGCAATGAGTGTTATCAAATTCTTTCTATTAACCATCGCGTTCACTTGGTTATTGTTGTTCTTATATTCCAGCTCCGCTAAATTAGCCTCGCTCACCGTATTGGCGGCTTTGGTGTCGGTGATCTGGATGCTCGGTGCTCTGAAACTGATGGGCTTCGGCATTGACCCGATGAATATGCTCACGCCATTCCTTATTTTTGCCATTGCGGTTAGCCATGGCGAACAGATGATTAACCGCTTCCGCGGTGAAATATTCTTCGGTGGTTTGGAAGAGGGCACCATTGAAGAATTGCGTGAACGTGAAAAATTTGCTGTAGATCCGCTCACTGCAGCAACACGTAGCTTCCATGCTTTGTTGGTTCCTGGCACAGTGGCGTTGTTGGCGGGTTGTATTGGGTTTGGCGCAATCATGGTGATTCCAATCCAGATGATTCGTGAACTCGCCATTACTGCAACCGTTGGCGTGGCACTAACCATTTTGACCGATCTGATTCTGTTGCCCATTCTGCTTAGCTACACCAAGCTGCGTAACCTCGATAAAAAACGGGCATTCCGTTTGCGTCAGTTAACCCAATTCGACAAAATTTGGGTGGCCTTATCGAAGTTATCACAGCCGAAAGCAGCTGCTACAGTGTTGGTGATTGGTGCCATTATTTGGGCCAGTGCTTGGATGTATGGCAATAAAGTGATGATTGGCGATGCCCAACAAGGCGTGGCGGAATTGCGTCCTGAAGCGCGTTACAACCAAGATGCGCGCTTAATCAGCTCGAAGTTTGCACTTGGCGTGGACACCATGAACGTGATAGTTGAAGCGGGCCCTTCAGCCTGCACCACCAGCTACAAGGCGATGGAGACCATCGACCGCTACGCTTGGCATATGGCCAATGTAGAAGGGGTTGAACAAGTCATCACCTTGCCAATGGCCGCTAAGCAAGTGAATGCTGGTTGGAATGATGGTTCGTTGCGTTGGAAAGTGTTGCCGCGCGATCCAGACACTTTGCGGCAATCCACACAAAGCTTTGAAACCGATTCTGGTTTGTTGAATGCCGATTGCTCGGCAATTCCAGTCACTATTTTCACTAAAGACCATAAATCGACCACCATCGACAGCATTGTTGCGGCAACCAAGAAATTCCGTACTGAGAATAATGCCTATGAAGTGGGTTTTGCCAAGAAGCGTGATGCGGCAATGGCCAAAGCACAGGAAAATGGTGAAGAATATACCACCGATCAAGTTAACTTTCGCTTAGCTACCGGCCCACTTGGCGTACAAGCCGCCACCAACGACACCGTTCGTGAAAAAGAACACCTGATTCTCTGGCTGCTATACGGCGCAGTTTTTGTGATGTGCTGGATTAGCTTCAAGAGCTGGCGTTCGGCCTTGTGCGTTACCTTGCCACTGATGATGGTCACCGAACTTGGCCACAGCTTGATGGTGCAGCTCGGCATTGGCATGAAGGTTAATACGCTAACGGTAGTCGCACTCGGCGTTGGCATCGGTGTTGATTACGGCATCTACATTTTCGCGCGTATGCGTGAAGCCATGAATCAAGGCAAAACTTTGTCGGAAAGCTACTTCATCGCACTGAAAACCACCGGCATCGCGATTTTCTACACCGCGCTAACGCTGGCTGTTGGTGTGGCAATGTGGATATTCTCCGACCTGAAATTCCAAGCCGATATGGGCGTGATGCTGACCTTTATGTTTGTGGTCAATATGCTAGCCGCCATCATCTTTCTGCCAGCACTGTGCCGCTGGATTTTGCGTCCTAATGAGAAAGACAATTGGGTTCCACACGTTTAATTAAAAAGGGCCCGAAAGGGCCCTTTTTTTTATGGCGTTGTTGAACATCGATTACTGCGCATATTTACTATTTCTTTGATTGAATCAGTTCAATTTCTTTTTTCAGTAATTCGCTGGCAAAGGCCGATACATTCACGTCTCTGTCAGTGGCAATGCTAGAAAGTTGCGCATGTAACGCGGCATCGATGTAAATAGGCAAACTAAATCGCGCGTTCGGATGAAAAAATTTTCCACGTTCGGCTTGGCTGAAATCAATATCGTCAGGGATATCATCTTCAATTTGATGAATAGGTTTAGTGGACATAGCGGTCACCATTTTGTGGCTGAGTTTCATAGTACAACCGTTCCTTTCGTGTGGCAAATCGTGCCGAAATGAGTCGAATCAACATTCTGTTATCAGATAATTCGGTAAACGTATGGCTAGCTACAATAAATCTCCAGTTACCTATCAATCCTAGGGTAAGCCAGCGTTCTTCGAATAGGCTATGCGATTTGTCAAATTGACTAAGTGCCAAAGGGTCAAGAAAAATATGAGTGGCTTGTGCAAACGATACGCCATGTTTAGTCATGTTTGCTTCATCTTTAGTTTTTTATTCCATACAAATTCATATTGATGGAAATTTGCGATTTGATCCATATTTGCGAACCAGCAATTAAATGTTGATTCATTAGAACCTGTTGATTGTTGAAAATCTGTAGGTAAATATTGCAAATCAGCTAAGAATTTTGCTTCGAAATCAGAACAAGGGACGGAGGTGCCTCCGTCCCTGACTAAACCAAATCCGCCGCAGCAGGCGGTTCCGGTTTGGCTTTTTGCAGATTGCGCAAAGCAATAGCCAGTACGCCCAAAAGCACCAACGCACCACCAATCCAAACCCGAATGCCGACTTGGTCGTGCAGGAATACTACGCCAAGGATTGATGCCAACAGCGGTGCAATTAATAAATACGGTGTGATTAAGGCAACTGGATGGCATTTAATCAGCACAAAGAACAGGCCGTGGCCAACCAGCGACGCAATTAGCGCAGCATACACAACACCAAACCAAGCCTGCGGGCTGGCATGTGTGATGTATGGCATCGGGTTGCCTTCTGCGGTCAGGCTAATCAACGAAATTGGCAGGATAGCGAGTAATGCCGTCCAGCCTTGCTGTTGGATTAAATCCATATTCAGCCCGCGCATGGCAATGGTGCCAAACGCGATACACAGCGCCGAAACCAACATAATAATCACCGGCGCTGGATCGTTGATGATGTCTGGGTCTAAGCCGAGCACCAACACGCCGAAAAAACTGACTGCGATTGCAGTACCGGTGCGCCAATGGAATTTTTCGCCAAGTAGCCACCATGCCAGCAGTGCCACCATCGGAACATAGCTTTGCATCACTATTGCCGGTGAAGCGATATTGTGCGAGAGCTTGATCGACCAAAAATTTAAGCCGAAATGCAAAACGCCATTAAATAAAGCCACTAATCCAAGTCGTTTCCACACAGAGCGATCAGGAATTTTTAGGAATGCGCCAAGCACTATGCACAGCAATAACAAGCGCAAGCTAGTGAACAAAAATGGCGGAATTTCTTGAAGCGCCAGTTTCGATGTAATGAAATTGCCGGCCCACGCGAGGCAAATTAAAGCGACTAAGCCAAGTTCTCGGCCGCTGAGTCGGCCTGGGTTAGATGGCAATGCCGGCCTTCTTGTACAGTTTGTTCAAAGTCCATAATGGGCCAATCATTAGATACACCATATCGGTGAAGAAGCTTGGCCGCTTGCCTTCCCATATGTGGCCAATAAATTGCCCAATCCATGCCACAACGAAAACGACCACGGCAATTTTTAATAAGCCATTGAGCCCGAATTTGGCGGCCAGCAGATAATTAATGAACCCGAATCCGACAAAACCAACTAATGCGCCAAGTGCTAAAGATTTAGACAGTTTCCAGTAATACATCCACGTAAAAAATACCGTGAAGGCGAACCAAAAGCCAGGCTTCAAAATAGCCGCCGGCACGGGAATGCACCATAAAGCGGCAGTCACTGACCAAACAATGAGCGGTACGCATATTAAATGCATGCTTTGGTTGCTACTATTTTGGTGATCGTTTGAATAATTACCCAGCAGTTCTTCGATGCGACGCATAACATTACTCCACAGTGATATTGGCTAAGCGAAGCAGAGCTTCGGCGTATTTGGCGCGTGTGGCATCGATAATTTCGGCAGGCACTTGCGGGCCTGGCGCGGTTTTGTTCCAGTCTAGGGTTTCTAGATAATCACGCACGAATTGCTTATCAAAGCTTGGCGGGCTGATTCCAGTTTGATAGGAATCGGCTGGCCAGAAGCGTGAGGAATCCGGGGTTAATATTTCATCCATCACATGCAAAACGCCGTGTTCATCTAAGCCGAACTCGAGTTTGGTATCGGCAATAATAATGCCTTTTTCGGCAGCAAAGCGCGATGCGAAGGCATAGATTTTTAAGGTTTTAGCACGCACTTGCTCAGCTAAATCAGCACCTATTTTATCCACAATCACATCGAAACCAACATTTTCATCGTGATCGCCAAGCGCCGCTTTAGTGGATGGCGTAAAAATTGGCTCAGGCAATTGTTCAGCCTGGCGCAGGCCACTCGGCAGTTTAATGCCGCAGATTGCACCATTGGCTTGGTAGTCTTTCCAGCCAGAACCAATAATATAGCCGCGCACGATAGCTTCTACCGGCAGTGCCATGAGCTTTTTGGCAACCACCGAACGCTTGGCATACAAAGCCAATTCAACACCTTCAGGTAATGCCGAAGCCACTGGCTCGCCGGTTAAGTGATTAGGGCATAAATGTGCGGTTTGTGCGAACCAAAAATTGGAAATCTGGCACAACATCTCGCCTTTGCTGGGGATAGGGTCGGGTAGCACTACATCAAATGCCGACAGCCGATCGCTGGCTACCATCAATAAACGATTGGCTGGCAGTTCATACACGTCGCGAACTTTGCCGCGGTGCAAAAGGGGAAGGGTTAAATTGGAGGTGTGCAGAGTAGTTGCCACAAAAAAACCTTAAAGATGCGCGGACTTTGCGTATTGTACCGCTAAGCGGTCGCGCTGACTGCTAGAATATCTGCATGAACCGCTTAATCTTCGCGCTGATGCTCGCATTCAGCCCAGTCCTTCAGGCAACATCGAAAGCGCCAGCCAAATCTGGCCAGTGTGTGGCTTGCCATGGTGTTGATGGGCAAAGCAAACAGGCCAGCAATCCAATTTTGCGTTGCCAGCATGAGGCCTATCTTATCTCAGCCTTGAACTCCTACCGAAGTGGAAAGCGGACTCAATCAGTGATGAACTCAATCGCCAATTCATTGCAACCGAAAGATATTAAAGCGTTAGCGGCATGGTATGCCAATCAACCAGGATGTAAAAAATGAAGCAATGGAAATATAAAATTATCGGCTTTCTACTCGGCATGCTAACAAGACGTCCGCAATTTATTTTGCTTGGCGTGGTTATTGGCCATCTATTCGACATTGGATTTTTCAGTAAAAAGTCATCAACACCGATTGAAAGCAAGCCGGATATACAGATTCCGAGTGCTTTCGATATTTTAGATGTGCCGGAAAACGCCAGTATGGAGGACATTGAGCAGGCGTACCGAAAGAAAATATCCGACTACCATCCCGACAAAGTGGCTAATGCCGCGCCGGAGCTGAAAGCACTGGCCGAACAGCGCGCCCGCGAAATCAATGCAGCTTACGATGAATTGCAGAAGCTGCGCCAACAGCCATAAGGAATGCTGATGAAACCGATTATTGCTCCGTCTATTTTATCCGCCAATTTCGCTAAGCTTGGCGAAGAAGTTGATGCGGTGCTTGCAGCTGGCGCCGATTGGGTGCATTTCGACGTGATGGATAATCATTACGTACCGAATTTGACGATTGGCCCTTTGGTCTGCGAGGCATTGCGCAAGCACGGCATCACAGCGCCAATTGATGTGCATTTAATGGTTAAGCCGGTCGATCGGATTATTCCTGATTTTGCCAAAGCCGGCGCAACGCTAATCAGCTTTCATCCAGAAGCATCCGAGCATGTTGATCGCACCATTGGCTTGATTAAAGAACACGGCTGCCAAGCGGGTTTGGTATTGAATCCAGCCACGCCACTGAGTGTGCTCGATCATGTCTTGGATAAACTCGATTTGGTGTTGATTATGTCAGTGAATCCCGGCTTTGGTGGGCAAGCCTTTATTCCGCATGCGCTGGATAAAATCCGCCTTGTGCGCGAGCGCATTCGCGAATCGGGCAAGTTAATTCGCATAGAAGTAGACGGCGGTGTAAAAGTGGAAAACATTGCCGCCATTGCACACGCCGGTGCCGATGCCTTTGTGGCCGGTTCGGCGATTTTTGGTGCCCGCGATTATGCGCAAGTTATTCAACAGATGCGCGACGAAATAGCCAAACCCTTATGATTTCTGCTGATCAATTCAATGCCTATGCCGAGCAAGGCTTCAAGCGTATTCCTGTGGTGCGCGAAGTACTGTCCGATCTCGATACGCCGCTGTCGGCCTATCTTAAACTGGCCGGTGGCGCGTGCAGTTATTTATTTGAGTCGGTTGAAGGCGGCGCTCGTTGGGGTCGGTATTCCATTATTGGCTTGCCGGCGCGTACGGTCTTGAAAGTGTTTGGTTATCGCTTACTACTTGAAGAAAATGGCGTGACGGTTCGTGATGACATCGTGGTTGATCCATTGGCTGAAATTGAAAAAATTAAAGCCGCTATTGCCGTGCCGCATCTGCCGAATTTGCCCACATTCCACGGCGGTTGGGTCGGTTATTTCGGCTACGAATGCGCGCAGTATATTGAAACGAAACTTCAAGCTACACAAAATCACGACCAACTCGGCATGCCGGATATTTACTTGATGCTAGCCGAGGAATTGGCGGTGTTTGACAATCTAAAAGGCAAGATTTATTTGATTGTGAATGCTAATCCCGAACAAGCAAATGCCTATGAAAATGCTGTGCAGCGCTTGGATACGCTGGTGCATCAGTTGCGCGAAACAGCCGTTACGTATCCGCGCTTAACAGATCCGACCGCTATCGACGAATCGCATTTTATCTCCAGCTTCCCGAAAGAGAAATACCTGCAAGCTGTGCAGCAATGCAAAGAATACGTGTATTCCGGCGATGTTTTTCAAGTGCAGATTAGCCAGCGTCTATCGGTGCCATATCACGCGCGCCCGTTGGACGTGTATCGAGCGCTGCGCTCGCTGAATCCGTCGCCGTATATGTATTTCCTTGATTTGGGTCGCGAACAGATTGTGGGTTCCTCGCCTGAGATTTTAGTGCGTGTGCAAGCTGGCCAAGTTGTGGTTCGGCCAATTGCCGGAACTCGCCGCCGCGGCCATGACGACGCCGATGATTTAGCGATGGAAGCCGAGCTGTTGGCTGACCCGAAAGAACGCGCCGAACATTTAATGTTGATCGATTTGGGCCGCAACGATGTGGGCCGCATTGCCGAAGTGGGCAGCGTAAAAATGACCGAGCATATGATTGTTGAACGCTATTCGCATGTGATGCATATTGTCTCTGAAGTGGTCGGCAAAATTCGCCAAGGCTTGACGTTTATGGATGTACTGCGCGCCACCTTTCCGGCCGGCACGTTAACTGGCGCACCGAAAGTGCGCGCTATGCAAGTGATTGCCGAATTTGAGCCGGTGAAGCGCGGCGTGTATGGCGGCGCAGTGGGTTATTGGGGTTGGGATGATCAAGCCGATCTTGCCATCGCCATTCGCACGGCAGTTATCCAAGACGGGCAATTGCATGTGCAAGCAGCCGGCGGTGTGGTCGCCGATTCAGTGCCTGAGCTGGAATGGAAAGAAACCATGAACAAAGGCCGCGCCTTGTTCCGCGCCGTTGCGCAGGCAGCGATGGGGTTGTAGAGCACTTTGAATGTCTCAACATCTTTGGTCGGGACAGTGGTTAAAGTTTTGAAATATTTGCGCTTGGCTGTGACGGAAGAATTATTTTGTGGTTAACTAATCGATAGGGTGCAGGGAAAACAATGCAAGAAGATGAAACCATTTATGAAGTTGTCATCACGATGAGTTCGAAAGGTTTGCACAACGACTTGAATTTGAGTGTTAAAGTCCTGCCGGAGTGGGCAGAACAACATTTCAGAGAAGTCGAATCTATTCCTGGACAAGTGCCCAGTGTTCTTATGGCCGCAGATGCAATCCTCAAATTCATTGAGGCTGGGTTAGTTGAGCCGGGCGAGGAAAGTTCGTCGATAGTGACGAAGGTGGCGGTGAATTAGGTGAGAGTTGTTATGGTATTACTGAGCTTACAAAATTATTGCGGATTTGTGGTGATAGCTAAGTGTGTTGTTTGCGCTGACCTTCCATTTAGTCAGAAAGTGTGAATCAATATAGATTGATATAATGGATGCTTTATGATTAATTATTCTGATTCAAGGATGAAAATAATCGAATGGGTTCGGGGCCAATTGATTGGCCCAACTGAATTTGCAAAAGAAGAATTGCGTGGATCTCCGCTGGAGCGCTACTCGACAGGCATTCTGTTTCCAATCATGCAAGAAGGCATTGACCCGGCCTCGGTAAGTGATGACGACGACGATACCGAAAGTATAGGGGATGAAACGAATACGGGAAACAATGCTCAGCCAGCAACGAAGCGTCGCCGATATATGCCGCCTTCATCTGTTGGGTTCTCATTTTTTGCACAGGGAAAAGATATTCGGTTCGAGGTCATCTGCTCTGCTGCACACTACGAGAGAATGGGGGAACGAAACGAAAAAGGTCAGTTCATCGACAGTAAATATCAACGACATAGCCTTGGTGGTGATACTGACTCAAAGTTGTTCACAATGTCTGAACTAAAACCGTCGATGTATTCAAACAAGCGTGAAGACGTATTAGGCGGCCGTGCTAGCATCGATGTATTGTGGCGACCATTTCAGGATGGCTGGATCGTAACGGTTTCTCTGTTCAATAAGCATGCGTTGAATCCCCATGGTAAGCCTAATGAATTGGCACAAGAACGCACCAAGCTATCACTGTTCGAGGTCAATTTGCGTTGCGTTCTGGAAGCGGGCGAAATCGGCACCTATCCCCGTGTCGATAAATATCTGCTGAGTGAAGAAGACCAAGAGCTGGAACTCCAATACAAGCACCGGCATATCTACGCCATTGGTCATGGCGCGGCGGTGGATTGGCGTGTGGAACAGGATCATGTTAAAGAAATATGGACGGAGTTTATGCCAGCGGTGGAAGTACCGCAGGTCACCCCCGATGTTGCGGGTGATGATAACCGCGTGCTTGGACTCGCCTATCTAGCGCAAAGCGAAGCCACTGCGGAAGTATTCAAGGAACTTGACCAGTTCGTTGAGAAATACTCGGCATGGATTTCAGAGCAAAACTCACAAATTAGCCAACTTGAACTTGATGAGCGTGAAGCGGCAAAGCGCATTACAGCTCGCATGGAATCCATACTAAAACGCATGCACCGTGGCGTAGCTTTGCTCCGTGCTGAACCCAACGCCGCCGAATCATTCAGATTAGCTAATCAGGCCATGCTAGATCAAATGCGCCAAGTTGACTTTGTAAGAAGGAAGCCTCGAGACGACAACGTTTATCACTGGCGCCCTTTCCAATTGGCCTTCCTCTTAGCTGTTATTGAGTCCACCGTACAAGAAAACGATGACCGAGATATTGTCGATCTAATCTGGTTCCCAACCGGCGGCGGTAAAACTGAGGCGTACTTGGGTTTGATAGCCTTTCTTGTCATTTGGCGTAGGCTCAAGAATCCCACATCTGGCGGTGGTACTACCGTATTCATGCGCTACACATTACGCCTGCTAACAGCGCAACAATTTACCCGCGCTACCCGGATGATTTGTGCATTGGAGCTGATTCGCCGTCGTGAACCAAAACTTAAGAATGGCGACCCCATCACAATCGGTATGTGGGTCGGATCCGCCACAAGTCCGAATCGATTTGAAGATGCCATGAATTACGTTGCACAGGCTAAAGCTGGAAATATTGGAGCTTTGCGCAAGCTGGCGCTGGAAAGCTGTCCCTGGTGTGGAACTACTTTCAGCGCACCAGAAAGTTATATCGCAACCGAAACCAAATTCTACTTTTGCTGTGCAAACAAGGAATGCGAATTCGGGCAGGATGACCAAGGCATACTACCCTGCAATGTTGTGGACGAAGCGCTTTACGACGACCCTCCTACACTACTGATTGCTACTATCGACAAGTTCGCTCGCCTTGCGTGGGATGACCGCGCCAACGCATTCTTCGGAGTAGCAAATAATCGCCCGCCAGAACTCGTTATCCAAGACGAACTGCACCTGATTGCTGGGGCTTTGGGATCAGTGGCTGGCTTGTACGAGGCCGCGCTAGACACGGTATTGATGGAGCGCGGCATTCACCCAAAATATATTGCTTCCACTGCCACCATCCGTATGGCGGAAAAGCAAGTAGAGCGTCTCTATGGACGTAAGTTGGCAGTATTCCCACCACCGGGTCTTTCCTCTAATGACTCCTACTTTGCCCGCACAGTGCCCTTAAGTGAACGTCCTGGACGGATGTATGTGGGTTATTTGGCACCCATGCTGGATCGTCAGAACTGCATGACCCCCTTGGCGGCTGCATTGTTGGCCGCACCTGAAGCAGTGTTCGATGAAGGGCAATTAGAACGGAATGGTTTGTTGGAAGCTTGGTGGACTCAAGTGGTCTATCACGGCAGTTTAAAAGGCGTGGGAAATAGTCATAATGCCTTCAACATCGGCGTGAGAGATACTTTAAAGCGTCATATTGAAGAGCTTAAATCGAAAAAAGCGGCCTCGAACAACATTGAAGAGGATATACAGTATATGGAAAAAGCCGACATCGCCGATCCAATTTCTCGACTTAATGCATCTATTGCTCAGTTGACTAGCAATTCAAGTGCAGAAGAAAATGCACAAACTTTTTCCCGTTTGGAAAAGCCTCGTGACGACGCAGAATGCCTTGATGCCGTGTTGGCTACCAACATGGTTTCTGTCGGATTGGATGTTAAACGCCTGGCTCTAATGATTATCAACGGCCAACCGCTGACTACAGCGGAATATATTCAGGCCAGCAGTCGAGTCGGGCGAGATATTGTGCCTGGCTTGGTGTTTGCCAACTATTACCGCGACCAGGCGCGCAGCCTCTCCCATTACGAAAGCTTTCGCCCCTATCACGAAGCTTTCTACCGTTTTGTTGAACCTACCAGCGTTACCCCATATACTTATCAAGCCCGAACTCGTGCGCTGCATGCGGCATTGGTAATTGCCATCCGCCATGCGGGTCAAGATCTGCTGGCCAACAATAAGGCTAAGAAATTTAATCCAGATCAGGATTATGTAAAAAAAATCGTTGAGACACTGAAGCTTCGTTGCAAAATGGCTGACCCTGAACGTGAAATTGAGACTGCACTACATATTGATAATCTGGTTTTGCAATGGCGTTCGGAAGCGATACACTGTCTGAAATCGAGGACCGAATTGTATTATCAGGCGTCCGACAATGATAATGCTGCAAACCGACTTCTCTACAAGCATAACGATAATATACATGGCCTGTGGCCTACACTCCAATCCATGCGCAATGTTGAAAATACTGCCCTACTGAAACCCCTATGAGCAAAAAAATCGAATTAATTCCAGTACGGCTATCACACTTGCTACGCCATTGTTCAGTGGGCGCTATTGTTCGCAGTCCGGATTATCTGATGACTGTCATGGACATTCGCAAGTGGACTGATAAAAAAATGAATCCGGCTGGTGAGCCTATTCGTTATGTGGATGGTGTTCGTTCCGCACTGGGTATTACGCAGGAGCTACGTGAGCCACCAATTGCTAAACAGCGAGATAATGGCACGGTCGATGGAGCATGTGTGCCTGCACAGATTTTCCCGTCTTGGATGCGTTGCCCGACTTGCGGTCTGTTGCACTACAAGCCGTGGAAAGATCTACCCATTAATGAAAAGCCAAGATGTCTTGAAAGCGATTCGAAAAAATGCAAGAACAAGCCACAGCTTGAGCAAGCGCCATGGGTATTAATTCACCTTGATGGACACATGGCTGATGTTCCCTGGCATTTTCTTACACATCCCAAAGATGGCAAGGGCACACAGGAACAGCGTCAATGTAGAGCTGACTGGAGTAAACCCTATCTGCGCTTAATTGAATCCGGAGCATCCAACCGCAAGTTAATTTGTACCCGTGAGCGTTGCGCTGCAAAAAGCGAATTCGGCCGTGATATGCAGGCTCCTTATGGCAAGTTACACCAACAGCCTTGGATCAAGGAAGAAGCAGACCCTACAGATGGTACGGCTACCGTATTGGAAGTCAATGACATACGTGTTCATTCACCACAAACCTGCAATGCCTTGGTCATTCCCCCTGAGTCACGTATACGAAAGGGTTCTGTTGTAGATCGGTTATATTCTAGCTCCTCAAAGCGGCGGCTGATCGAGCAGGCGAAGTACCCATTTGCTATAAATGGTGCATTGAATCAAGTCGCCATCGAATTGCGTTGTTCAATTCAACAAATCGAAGACGCTCTAAACGAGTTAGGTAAAGGCTACCCACTCTATGGGCATACTATCACGCAAGGAATCTTGCTTGAAAATGAATATCAGGCCTTATGTGATGAGAAGCTGAACTTAGCGGATGACGAGGACTTCGTTACTCGGCATCACAGCCGAGCATGGAAAGCACTGGTTAATTCGCAGCCTAACGGAACTAAATCAAGCAAAATATTTAAAGCTATTAGCCGAGTCATCGCCGTCAATCGCCTCAAGGAAATAATGGTACTAAAAGGCTTTAAGCGCTTAGGTCATGACGGACGCCTTGTGCCACCAGATATCAAAGGTGAGAGCAATTGGCTCCCTGCACTTGAACTCTTTGGCGAAGGTGTATTCTTTAGCATAGAAGAAAATTTACTTTGCCGATGGGAATCTAACCCTGCTGTCAGTGAACGTTCTAATGACTTCGAGCGGCGCTTTAACGCCACCGGCTTGAAATTTGAATCTGAGGTCATAGCTACACCGCGCTTCCTGCTCCTGCATACACTCGCACATCTTTTAATACGGCAATTGGAGTCTGAAGCAGGTTACCCCGCCGCCGCACTGAAAGAGCGCATCTACTCTACAGCAGGCAAACTTCCCATGTCTGGTATTCTGATTTATGTGGCTGTGCCCGATATATCTGGCTCACTTGGAGGGCTAGCCGAACTAGCAACACCTGAGCGCTTCCTGCTTCTTTTATCCAGCGTATTTGACCATGCAGAATGGTGCTCACTAGACCCAGTATGTTCTGAGCATGGCGGCCAAGGACCACACTTACTAAATCGTGCTGCTTGCCATGCCTGCGCATTAATACCCGAGCCAAGTTGTGCTTATGGAAATGTGTTGTTGGATCGAACATTCATCAAAGGCGATGATGCAACAGGTTTGCCAGGACTACTAAGTTGTCTTGAATAACTAAAATAATATGGCAAATCGCGAATTCACTCTACCGGGCATACAAGATCTAAACAAAGATCAGGAGGATGCGCGTGCACTGCCAAAACAAGGTCAGCATCTTATTATAGGTGGTCCTGGAACTGGCAAGTCTGTGCTTGCGTTACTTCGAGCAAGAAGGTATCAGCAAGATAATGATAACTATGTTTTCCTCGTCTACAACACACTTTTGAAACAAGCGAGTTATCAGTTGTTTGGTAAGGATTTAGAAAGTAAGCAATGGCAAGCTTGGTTTAGAGATACTTTCGAAAAAATAGCTAATCAACCTATACCTAGATGTGTTGGAAATGGTCATCAATACGATTGGAACAGGGTTTCAGCTATCATTGATGCCTTACCTCGTGCGCCAGGTGCAAGTCGGCCGTTTTTAATCTGCGATGAAGGGCAGGACATGCCGCCAAGTTTCTATCAAGCACTGGCCAACTTGGGTTTCGAGAACTTTTTCGTGGTTGCGGATGGGAATCAGCAAATTATACCTACAGAAGGAAGTAAACCTATTCCTGAGATTGCAGGTTTTCTGGGGTACCAGCATCATTTTGCAGACGGTGTAACAGAGGGGGTCTGGTTAAAAACCAATGATGATGGAACTACCAATCAATTGATTGACCTTTTGGAAAATTACAGGAACTCCTATCCAATCGCCAAACTTGCTCGAGAGTTTTTCACATACTCAACGAGCAAACTACCAAAGCTACCAGAAAATAGACCTTCCACAATACGGCCTTTGCTTTATACATATCCAGAAGATAAATTTTCTTCGATAATTAAAAACATATTAAAAAACGCTGATAGAACTCCTGCGAAATTAATTGGCATAATAACGCCTGATAATAATGTTCGTATTCGATACTTTAATGCGTTAAATAATGCCCAGGTGAATCTGGATAATGGGAAGCCTAGGATTGTAACTTATGCGACTAACGATATTCCAAATGAGAACCTACTGTTTAACAAAGGCGGCATCATGGTAATTAATGCCGCGTCATGCAAAGGTCTCGAGTTCGATATTGTATTTCTAGCTGACATTAATGAGTATCCTTGCAATGCCAATAATCCTGACCAAACTAAGCGTTTGTTCTACGTCATGGTTGCCCGCGCCAAGGAAATGGTCGTAATGCTAAAAAAGGCAAACAACCATTGTCCTGTCGATTCAATTCTCCCTAAAGACACTACAATTCTGGAACGTAAGTGATGAAGCCAAACGCTGATCTTTTTACTCTAAATGGTTCTGTAGCATCAACCAAAATTGAAACACGTTGGTTGTTTGTTAGCAACCATCTTAATCTTATGTATATGATGGCTGCCGGCCTAGTTATGCCACCAAAGGGGTTTGGTAACAAGTATTACCAAGATACGCTAGCAGCGTATCCTGGATGGATTCCACTTTTTGCAAATGATGTCCCTAAGGATGCCATTGCCTATTCCGTTAGTGAGCGTAATCACCTGATTCCATGCATAGCCACCATGAATTTGACCTCCTTGAAGGGCAAAGTTATGGCTATCGACTCCAATGGGTTGGCTAAAGAAATTAATTTCCCAGAAGAGCTGGATGGCAGCGAGCATATTTTGCTTGTTCCGGCTCCATTGCCAATTCATTGGATAACATCAGTTGCATTTCAATCCAAAGAGAGGAAAAGTGCATGCGAGGCTGACGCACGAGATTTCGGAAACGTACCGTTACAGAGTTTCGTTCGAGATATCAATGCGAATTTATTCTCGAAAGGCAGTGAATCGCCATGGCCAGATACTGACATTGTTGTCAAATCCAAAGATGTCGTTCTTGATGTGCCATTCGCAGCAGGTGGAATAATGGCAATGTTATTGCATTACGGCAACCTTGGTGATGTTGGTATGCAAGCATCTCGGTTGGCTTTTGATTCAGAAAATGATGTTACTGAATCTATTTCTGACCCGATTATTTCCTCACTAGGAAAATGGATGCAATCTGCTAATCACATCAATTCAGATGATATTTCAACCAGTTTGTTCTGGGGGGCAGTCCTGAAGCTTGCTGAATGTCGATTTGCCGATCCTCCATCCAACCCACGAGAAGTTTTACTTAGCTACTTGCTTTCAACCGCTGACGGTATGGAATCACGGATGAAGCATGCTTTAATTAAACTTGCAGAGGACCTGCGCGCAATCTCTGTATTTTCTGATAAGACAATTACTGAAATATTTGAGCGTCATCCAAAATCCTTTTCACGCGTCATGACACTGCTCTTCCTGCGCGATAATTGTGAAGATCTTTTAGCATTTAAACATTCTTTGTTGACAGAAACTGACACTATCGCTGCAGCTATATTATTTGCTGCTCGAGATGGTTGGTTAGGTCTACCCATTAAATTGCGTAATTTTTCCGATTCATATGCATCAGTTCAGCATCGAATGGCATCAATGGCACATCGACTAGGCAATACAAATATTGAACTTGGGCCTCCGCCAGCTAGACCAAAGCCGTTACGAGAATTATTTTTTCCAAGCAAAAAGGGATGGAGTACTGTTCAAGCTTCAGCGGCGCTTAATCTCGCTAGAGAATATAAATGGTCTTGTATTCAGACGAGAATCATCCTTGGTAAGGGTGAGTATATTATGGCAATTGATGGTGCTGGATTACATTTGATTATACCAGGTGAAGCAAAAGTGGTAAAAACAGAAGTTGATGTTGTAAAATTTTTAGATGACCTTGCATCAACAGAGATTTCAGACAAGGAATCCCTTAAAGTGCGCAATCAACTTAAAGCTGTTGAAGTTTAACCATGCGTATGATCCCTGATACACCTTATGGCACATTAAGTAGTGCTGAGAAACGAGTATTTGATCGATTACGATCAGCATTGACTTCTGCTACAGATGGCAACTGCATTGCCTATCATTCATTAAATTTAACCCGACATTCGTATAAACGGTTTGGTGAAATCGATTTCTTGATTTGTGGTCCAAAGGGCATATATGTCTTGGAAGTTAAAGGTGGAAGAGTGGCGTGTAAGAACGCAGTTTGGACGTACACAAACAGATATGGTGATCTCAATGAATCTAAGGAAGGACCATTCAAACAATCTGAATCCGCACTTCATGGGCTTATTAAAAGGTTAAAAGAGAAGTTTCCTTTAGTAATTAATCAATTTTCAATTGGGTTTGGCGTTGTAGTGCCTGACTGTGAAATGCAATTTCAAGGCGCAGAGTGGGATCCTAAGACTTTACTTGATGCACATGGTTTCAATAATTTTGAGAATTGGCTGAAAAAATTGTTTACGTATTGGCGGGACAAGGATGGTGGCAAAAGAACTCCAACCGATACTGTTCTAAAAGAATTTCATCAGTTTTTACGTCCGGAATTCGAAGCAGTTATTCCATTGTATGTTCAGGCACAGGGTGCAGGTGAAAGTATTGCAATACTAACTGAAGACCAAATGTCTATGGTGGATATAGTTGCAGCCAACAATCGAGTGCTTTGTTCAGGTGGCGCAGGAACTGGTAAAACATTTATAGCCATGGAATTAGCAAGACGATGGACAGCAGAAGGCATGAATGTAGTATTGGTGTGTCGTTCTCCATGGCTGAAAAACTATTTAGATTCAAGATTTGCTATTGCAAATTTAACAGTTTCACTTGTGGGGAGTGTTAGAAATTCATGCCAGCGTAAAGGTTTGGATAGCTTTGATGCGTTAATTGTAGATGAAGGTCAAGACATCTTCGACATGTCCAGCCTTGATAACCTTGATAACGTACTGAATGGTGGTTTGGTTGACGGTCGTTGGTGCATTTTTCATGATGTTAATAACCAGTCTGGTTTTTTCGGTAGTGTTGATCAAGAAGCAATTGAATACCTTAAATCAACGCAGCCTATGCGAGTCCCTTTGACTACTAACTGTCGCAATACTCTTAATATACTTAAAAAGGTACAGACTTCACTTCTTGCTGATATGGGTGTTAAGGGGGCTGGACCTGGCCCAGCAATTCGTGAACACAAAGCGACGTCAAAAGAGGAGTCAGCATGCCTTTTGCAAAAAGAGCTTGAAGAACTTATTAAGCATGGCGGTTTATCGCCTGGTAATGTGACGATTTTGTCACCTTATCCAATTATTGATTCTTGTGTATATGCGCTACCTGAAAAAATTAAAAGGGAGATTGATATGCTTGACGAATATTCGTTAAGAAACTTCCCAAGTTCAAAGATAAGTTATGCGCAGATTGCTAATTTTAAGGGGCTGGAGAATGAAGCGATAATATTAGTTGACCTGCCAGCTCCAACGGCAACCCATGATCAAAGAACTATACAACATTACGTAGGAATGAGCCGTGCTAGGTCGGTGCTTACTCTAATACAAATGATCTGAGGTGTATTGTTGGTCAATCGGTGAGCCAAGGACAACCCTATGTTGATCTCACGCATCGAAAACCAGTGGCATCAGTCGCCAAAGTGCCCGAGCATGCGATAATAGAGGTTCGAAATTCGGATTTTCTCCTATGCTTTTAATGATCGACAACTACGACAGCTTCACTTACAACCTGGTGCATTATTTCGCCGAGCTAGGCCAAGAAGTGAAAGTGGTGCGCAATGATGCACTAACCGTTGCAGAAGCAGCTGCGCTCAAGCCCGATTACATAGTGCTGTCGCCGGGCCCATGCACGCCGAATGAAGCGGGTATTTGTTTGCTGGTGCTTGAACAATTGGCTGGCAAAGTGCCGATATTCGGTGTTTGCTTAGGGCATCAAAGCCTTGGGCAAGCGTTTGGTGGCAAGGTAGTGCGCGCTAAGACCATCATGCATGGCAAAACCTCGATGATTCACCATAAGGGCATTGGCGCGTTCAAGGGCTTGCCATCGCCGTTTGAAGCCACGCGCTATCACTCATTAGTGGTTGAACAAGAAAGTTTGCCAGATTGCCTTGAAATCACCGCGTGGACACAGAATGATGATGGTGATATGGATGAAATCATGGGCCTTCGTCATAAAACCTTGGCGGTTGAAGGCGTACAATTTCACCCTGAATCAATTTTGACCCAACACGGCCATGATTTGTTGGGCAATTTTCTAGCTAACAATAAAAATAATAACGATTTAAACTAAAGGATAACCATGACACCGCAAGAAGCTCTGCAACGAATCATCGACAACCGCGAAATTTTCTATGATGAAATGGTGGCAGTGATGCGCCAAATTATGGCTGGCGATGTATCTGATGTAATGATTGCCGCCCTCCTGACTGGCCTTCGGGTGAAAAAGGAAACCATCGGCGAAATCACTGGCGCGGCGCAGGTGATGCGCGAGTTCGCGGTTAAAGTGCCGACTCCACCCGGTGTGGGTTTGGTGGATATTGTAGGCACCGGCGGCGATGGCGCGCACACCTTCAATATTTCCACGGCCTCAATGTTTGTGGCCGCCGCTGCAGGTGCGCAGATTGCCAAGCATGGCAATCGCAGTGTGTCGTCCAAATCGGGCAGCGCCGATGTGCTGGAAGCATTAGGCGTAAACATCGAACTGAGCCCCGCGCAAGTGGCGTCTAGTTTGAATAAAACCGGCATCGGCTTTATGTATGCACCCAATCATCACCCAGCCATGAAGCATGTGGCGGCGGTGCGCAAGGAAATGGGCGTGCGGACTATTTTCAATATCCTTGGCCCACTCACCAATCCGGCTAGCGCCCCGAATGTGTTGATGGGCGTGTTTCATGCCGATTTAGTTGGCATTCAAATTCGTGTTTTGCAGCGTTTAGGCGCCGAGCGCGCGTTGGTGGTGTATGGCCGTGATGGTTTGGACGAAATCTCCTTGGGCGCTTCAACTTTGGTGGGTGAGCTGCGCAGCGGACAAATCCGTGAATACGAAATCCATCCGGAAGATTTTAATTTAGCGATGGCCTCTACGCGTAATTTACGGGTTGAAAATGCCGAGCAGTCGGCCGCCATGCTCATCAGTGCCTTGAGCGAAGAGTCGGGCACAGCGCACGATATCGTTGCGCTCAACGCGGGTGCGGCTTTGTATGTGTCGGGTCAGGCTAAATCGATTGTTGATGGGTTAGAGAAAGCCAAAGCGGTGATGCGCTCAGGCTCTGCTTTAGCTAAGATGAAGCAGTTTGTAGAAACTACCAAGGCCTTGGGTGCAGGCTGATGTCAGATATTTTGATGCGCATCTTAGCGCGCAAACACCAAGAAATTATTAGTCGTAAGCAGAATGTTTCGCAAGCGCAATTAATCGAATATTGCAACGACATGCCCGAACCGCGTGGTTTTGTGGCTGCCATGCAGCGCAAGATTGCCGATGGCAAGCCCGCAGTGATTGCCGAAATTAAAAAGGCTAGTCCAAGCAAGGGCGTGATTCGCGAGCATTTTGTGCCGGCTGAAATTGCTCATGCGTATGCAGTGGCTGGCGCGGCGTGTTTGTCGGTGCTCACCGACGTTGATTTCTTTCAAGGCAGCGATGCCTATTTAAAGCAAGCGCATGATGCCTGCAGTTTGCCTATCTTGCGAAAAGATTTTATTGTTGAGGAATACCAGATTTACGAAGCGCGCGCATTAGGCGCTGATTGCGTGCTGCTGATTGCTGCCGCGCTGAATGACGCACAGTTGCATAGCTATGCGCAGTTAGCGCAAATGCTGCAAATGGATGTTTTGCTAGAAGTGCACGACGACAAAGAGCTACAACGCGCTTTGCAAGTGGATGCACCCATGCTTGGCATCAACAACCGAAACCTGCGCACTTTTGAAGTTAGCCTGAAAACGACTTTGAAACTCCAAAAGAAAATTCCAGCCAACAAGTTAATTGTTACCGAAAGTGGCATTTTAAATCGCGAAGATGTGGATGCGATGCGTAGCAAAGGCATTCATGGGTTTTTAGTGGGCGAAGCGATGATGCGTGCGCCGGATCCGGGTTTGGAGCTGAAAAACTTATTTTTTTAGCGGGTTCCAAACACCACAATGGTTTTGCCGCGCGCTTGCAAAAGGTTTTGTTCTTCCAGTTGTTTTAATACGCGGCCAGCCATTTCACGCGAGCAACCGGTGATGCGCGACAACTCCTGGCGCGATACGCGGATCTGCGAGCCTTTCGGGTGCGATAGCGCATCCGGTTCTTGGCATAAATCGTGCAGGGTGCGCAAAATGCGGTTCGCCACATCCAAATACGCTAAACGGCTGGCTTTTCGGCTGGTATCAAGCAAGCGCTTGGAAATTTGCGCGCCAATAGCATAAATAATTTTCGGGCATTCTTTGCTTAATTGATGAGCGAATAATTCTTGCAATTGTTCATAGCCAATTTCAGCCAATTCGCAAGCTGATTTAGTGCGCAGTACGACTTCGCGTTTTTCGGTTTTATAAAATAAGCCTAATTCGCCAATAAATTCGCCTTGGTTCACATAGCCAAGCACCAATTCACGGCCGTCTGGTTCTTCGGTTATCACGCTTAATGAACCGCTGGTCACATAAAAAAGCGTGTTGGCCGCGTCGCCTGGCCGAAATACATCGGTGCGAGTAGGGTATTTACGGCGATGTGTATGGCTCAAAAATGCATTCATAGACGCCGCATCTAAGGCCAAAGGGCTCTTAATTGGCTCAATCGGAACAATGATTTTTGGTACCGTTACTTCAGACATATTTTAGTAAAAACCTTTATTTAACCGTTCTAGCATAACCCCACTCGTACTTGAAGCTCAAGTCCTTGACTGCATTCAGAAAAAAATGCTTGCATTTAGAGGTAGATATCCGATAATTGCGCCTCACCTTCCACAAACTTTTAAGGAATACTGCGTTGGTCAAGCCACTGCCTCGTTTACGACTGCAAGGATTTAATAATTTAACCAAATCCTTGAGCTTCAATATTTACGATATTTGCTATGCCGCCTCGGAAGAGCAGCGTCAGCGCTATATTGAATACATTGATGAAGTATATAACGCCGAACGATTAACCCAAATATTGACCGAAGTGGCCAATATTATTGGTGCGAATGTGCTGAATGTGGCCCGGCAAGATTATGATCCGCAAGGCGCGTCGGTCACGATTCTGATCTCAGAAGAGCCGATAATCGATAAAAAGGCTGCCGGCAAAGAATTAATTTCTGATGCGGTGGTTGCGCATTTGGATAAAAGCCATATCACCGTGCACACGTATCCAGAAACCCATCCGCATAATGGTATTGCTACATTTCGCGCTGATATCGATGTCGCCACATGCGGTGTAATTTCGCCATTGAAAGCCTTGAATTACCTGATTGAAAGTTTTGACTCCGACATTGTGGTGATGGATTATCGGGTGCGTGGCTTTACCCGCGATATCAAAGGCAAAAAACATTATATTGACCATAAAATCAATTCCATCCAAGATTTCTTGGCTAAAGATTCGCGCTCGTTCTACGAAATGATGGACGTCAATGTGTATCAGGAGAACCTGTTTCACACCAAGATGCACGTTAAGGAATTCGATTTAGATACCTATTTGTTTGAAGGCAAAGCCAAGAGCCTTAGCTTCAAAGAACGCCAGCGTATTGAATTGCAGGTTAAGCGTGAAATCGCTGAGCTGTATCATGGCCGGAATTTAATTGATTAGGCTTCGACAGGCTCAGCCATCACTGTCATCAAGCTAACAAAATGCTCACTGAGCGTGTCGAAGTGAGCGGAAGATAGTCTCTATATCCGGTACGCGACGGCTTTCATAAGCCGAGACGACAAGGCCATCAGGCTTGGAATTGGTTCGGGCAGTTTGCGCGCGCCGAGCGCTTCAGCATGCTCAGCATGGCGCGCTTCATCGGCTTTCATCACCTCAAGAATTTTACGGCTACGCAAATCTTCAGCGGGCAAGGTGTCAATATGTTCGGCCAAATGCGCTTCAACTTGCCGTTCGGTTTCCGACACAAAGCCCAGATTCCAGCCATCGCCTTTCAAGCCGGCGCCAAGGCCAATGGCATAGCTGCCTAAATACCACAGCGGATTAAAAACACTGGGCGTGCTGTCGAGTTCTTTCAAGCGGCTTTCGCACCAAGCGAGATGATCGGCTTCTTCGCCGGCGGCAAGCAATAACTGGGTGCGCGTTTCGTCAGTTTTCGCAACGCGTGCCTGGCCCAGATACAAAGCCTGCGCACAGACCTCGCCAGTGTGGTTGATACGCATCAAGCCGGCGCTGTGTTTAATCTGCTCCGGGCTCATTTCCAAATCGCGATTATCTGCGGCGGGGTTATCGCGTTGCGCGCTTGTAAGGCATGCTGTGGTGTTCAAGGCGTGTTGTAGTTCGCCGAATATTCGGTCAAGCGGTGTGAGTTGGCGTTTCAGAGTCATTGATAAATTGTGCCATAAATTCGATGGGATGCTTTACAGGAACGGCAGTGCCGCTTGCAAAATGCAATCGACAGCCGATATTTTGGGACAGAATTAAGTTAACTGTATTCGTGTGAATAGCTTGCAAAATTGGTGCACGCATTTGTTCAGCACGTTCTGGCTGCACGAGCTGGTGCAAGCCAGCCGCACCGCAGCAGCCATGATCGGCAAGCACAGTGAGTTGCAAATCCGGTATTTGTTTGAGCAATGCCAAGGCCGCGTGGTGTTGCCGGTGAAAACTGGCTGAGCAGGGTATATGAACTGCAACATGCACGCCTTGGGCAGAGTTAAATGGCAAGCGCTTGCTATGTTGCTGCAGGTATTGCAAAGCATCCAATACCGGAATACCAGCGCTGTGTTCAAGTGCGCTAAAACAGCCGCTTGCCAGCGTTAGTAATTGGTCGTAATCAACAAATGCTAGGCGATTTTTTTCCGCGAGTTGCTCTGCGTTGCGCGCATCACCGGCATGCATAGCGGCTTGCCCACAGCACACCTGCGCACTTGGAATGTCGATTGATTCGCCCAATGTGCCAAGCAGTTTTTGTAAAGCAAGCCGAACATTTTGCTCATAAACATCGGCCACACAGCCAGAGAACAGCGCGCTACGGCTTTTCGTTGCGTGCGCAAGAAGCACAGGATTATCTGTAACATCGGGTTTGGGCAGCAGTTTTAAAGCGCTCGGCAATACTGTGTAAAGTTTGCGATAGATGTGCAATGTGCTGTTCAACCATGCTTTATGTTGCATCAAGAGAAGCGCTAATTTTGCCCGCCATGGCAGCGCCGGTTTAGTCGCTGCGCGTGTGCCAATCAATAGCTCATCATACGAAACATTAGCGGGGCAAACGCTCTCACAACGTCGGCAACCTAGGCAGTTGTCTAGTGATGGCTGTGTGGCTGACCCAAGGATGTCAGGGCTTTGGGCAAGCGCTAACATCAGTGCGATTCGACCGCGCGGGGATTCGGCCTCATTTTGCGCTATTGCGTAAGTTGGGCAGTGCGGCAGACATAATCCACACTTCACGCATTGTTGGGCTAAATCTGAACGGTAGCTGGTACTTAGAGAGGAATTCATGGCTTAAATGCTAACACGGAGTGCAACAGGGCTTGCGCGAAGTCGAAATTCAGGATATTATTCCGCTTCTTATTCACTTGATTTTGTTGGAGCCTGTCATGAAAGCCATGACCATCAGCGCCAAATCCGAAACTGTTCAGCAAGACTGGTACATCGTAGATGCCAGCGGTAAAACACTCGGTCGTTTGTGCTCAGAACTCGCTCGCCGCTTGCGCGGTAAGCATAAGCCTGTATTCACACCACATGTGGACACTGGCGATTATATTATTGTCATCAATGCAGAAAAAATTGCCGTTACCGGTAAAAAACTGCAAGACAAAATGTACTATCGTTTTACCGGTCATATCGGTAACTTGAAGTCGGAATCTCTTGGTCAAGCTTTGGACGCCCATCCAGAACGCGTCATTGAAACCAGCGTGAAAGGCATGTTGCCGAAAAACCCGCTCGGTCGCGCTATGTTCTCGAAGCTGAAAGTGTACAAAGGCTCCGAACACCCACACTCCGCCCAGCAGCCAAAAGTGCTGGACATTTAAGGTTATAGGTAAATACATCATGGCTGCACAGCAAAACTACGGCACCGGTCGCCGCAAATCTTCCACAGCTCGCGTATTCTTGCGCAAGGGCACTGGCAACATCGTTATTAACGGTCGCGCTATTGACGAATTCTTCGGTCGCGAAACCTCGCGTATGATCGTTCGCCAACCTTTGGAACTGACCAATAGCACCGAAAGCTTCGACGTCTCCGTGACAGTTGCAGGCGGCGGTATTACTGGCCAAGCTGGCGCAATCCGTTTAGGCATCGCCCGCGCCTTGATTGAATACAACGAAACATTGAAGCCAGAATTACGCAAAGCCGGTTTTGTTACCCGCGATGCGCGTGAAGTAGAACGTAAAAAAGTGGGCTTGCGCAAAGCGCGTCGCGCCACCCAGTTCTCGAAACGTTAATCGGTTTCAAGCATTAAATGAAAAACCCGCTGAAAAGCGGGTTTTTTGTTGGCGGCAGTTTTATGTTCAAGGCTTAAGCCGTGCTTAGCCGCTGCGTATACACACGGTTCTTGCCTTCGGATTTTGCGACATACATCAGCTCATCGGCATGCTTAATCATATCCTTCAGATCAATCGGCGCCGCATCATATGAAACCAAGCCAATGCTGGCAGTGACCGAATGCGCCATCAGTTCTGGTGTTTGATTCAACTGCACACGGACAGTCTCAAGCACGGAGTTGGCCACATCATCTTTGGTATCAGGCAGAAAAATCACGAACTCATCACCGCCCATGCGTGCCAGTAGATCGCTAGAACGGAAGCTGGCGGCCAGTATTCCGGCGACTTTTATTAATATCCTGTCGCCTTCATGGTGACCGAATCTGTCATTGACCTGTTTGAAATTATCCAAATCGATGAAAGCGAGGGATACCGGCAGTTTTTTCCTAGCGCAAAATGAAAGCAGTATGCCAGCATGATTTTGGAATGAAAGACGGTTAGGCAGACCGGTTAATGCATCAGTTCGGCTGAGTTCGCGCTCATTCACTAGGCTTTTGTGCAATCGGCTGAACAGCAGTGAAACCAACAGAAAGGCCGATCCTTGGGTCAAGAAATTGATGGTCCAAATATAGGTGTGCGAATAAATTTGCCCCGACAAAACTTGGGCCAGTACCCATAAACAGGTTGCTAGCAAGGAAAATGCAATCGTCCCTGCTTTTCCGACATGCCATGCCCCGTAAATCAGCGGTAGAAAGTAGAGTGGGAAAACTCGGATTTCGATGCCAGAGATCACGTCAATATAGCCCACAGCAAAAAGACCCAGTAGGACTGTGCTGACGACAAATGCCTTAGGTTTCATAAATGCCATCTCGTGAGTGTATCAACAATCATTTCCGAATCTCACCGCCAGTAATCACCACATCAGCTTTGCGTGCCGCAAACAAGCCATTGCAGACTACGCCGACGATTTGGTTGAGCTGGCTTTCCAAAAGCACGGGGTCGGTGATTTGCCAGTTGTGTACATCTAGAATCCAGTTGCCGTTGTCTGTGACCACGCCATCGCGCCAAACCGGATTGCCACCTAGCTTGACGATTTCGCGTGCCACATGCGAACGCGCCATGGGAATCACTTCCACCGGTACTGGAAATTTTCCGAGTAGCGGCACCAGTTTGCTTGGGTCAATGATGCAAATAAATTGCTTGCTGGCCGCAGCAATGATTTTTTCACGGGTTAAGGCTGCGCCACCGCCTTTGATTAAGCGATTATGTATGTCGCATTCATCAGCGCCATCCACATACAAATCTAGTGGCCCAGTGGCGTTTAAATCGAATACCGGAATGCCGAGTTCTTTCAGCAATTTTGTACTTTGCTCGGAGCTTGATACCGCACCTTCAATGCGCGATTTTATGCGGCCTAAGCCTTGAATAAAATACGCCACCGTTGAGCCGGTACCAACGCCAACAACAGAGTTATCTTGCACGAAGTCGAGTGCGCGTTCGGCTGAAGCCTGTTTGCCTTGTTCGGGAGTCATGATTTTGGTTCCAGTTTGAGAATGGTTTGCCATTGGGCTTTTGTGACGGGCAAAACGGACAGGCGGGTGCCACGGTTAAGCAGCACAAAATCGCCAAGAATATCGGCATTGGCTTTTAATGTTTCAAGGCTGAGCACAGCGCTGAATTTTCGCTCGAAAGACACATCAACCAAAAACCAGCGAGGCTTTTCTACTGTGGCTTTCGGATCCCAGTAATCCGACTCCGGGTCAAATTGGGTTGGATCTGGGTAAGCGTCCGAAGCCACTTTCGCTAGGCCAGCAATGCCAGGAATCTTAGCGTTGGAATGATAGAACAACACGCCATCGCCAAGCTTCATATCTTTCCACATAAAATTGCGTGCTTGATAATTACGCACGCCCGACCATGGTTCTTTTTTGACTTTTTGCAAATCATCAATCGAAAACGCGTCAGGTTCAGATTTCATAAGCCAGTAATTCATTTACGTGGATTCCTTTGTGCTGCAATCAATCCACTCACGTTCGGTTGCAATCGCATCCATATTAATATCCCATTTTTGCGAATCGAGTACGTCCAATTCTTGGCACGCATAGGCGATGCCAATTAATGTTGGAGTCGCTAGGTTATTTTGTCGAAACGCGAAGCTGGCGTCGTAATAGCCCCCGCCCATGCCAAGGCGTTGGCCGCCTCGTGTAAAGCCTAGCATGGGAACTAAAACAGTATTCAACTCATCGGGACGGATGCAGGAGCTAGGTGCGAGCGTCGGTTCGGGAATGTCGTATTGATTGGTGGCCAATTCATCCCCAGCCCGCCAAGGCGCGAACAGCAATTGCCGGTTGGCCTGCACCACTGGTAAACACCATATCCAATTGCTGGGTAAGCGTAGCTGCAATATGTGCAGTGGCAATTCGCCAACGCTGGCCCAATAGCCCGCGAGTGTTCCGCCAGATTTGGGCAGCTGCGCAAGAATGTGATTGGCAACAACTTCGGCAGCGGCCATTTTATCGGCTACGCTAAGCAGGCTTCGTTTGGCTTTCAATTCCCAACGCAGTTCGTTGCGCATGCCGATTCCTAAAAAAGTGTCCTCCACTATGCCGATGCCTGCCAACGACCTTGATCCCTAGGATCAAGTGGGTATCGACTTGCCGTTTTTAGGCTTTCCGCAACACAGGCGGACATGCACACCAACGGTTCGACCGATTCCCGGGTCGTGTTTATGGGTCAAGGGCTAATGTTGAGCACGCTGTCGAACACAGCAGAGGACGCCAAGTTATTATAACGCGATGTAGTGAAAGGAATGTCAGCGTGGCAGATTATCGAACAAATCGTCGAGCTTGCGGTTCATGTCGCCCAAGCTACGACCAACCACGGCATCGGATTTTTCACGATTATCTTTCAACATTTGAAAGTCATGGGCAATATTGAGTGCAGCCAATACCGCAACACGCTCAAGGCTAACGGTTTTATTGCTGCCTTGGATATCGCGCATTTGTTTATCAAGCAATGTGGCGGCGGCTTGCAAGCTTTCCAGTTGCTCGGGCGGACAGCCCACATTGTAGTCACGATCGAGTACTTTGATTTTCACCACATTACTCATCGTTACGCTCCAATTCATTGAGCCTGTTAATCATGGCTTCTACGCGATGTTTTGCTAAATCATTTTTGCTTTGTAGCTGATTGCGCTCAACGGACAGTTGTTCGAACTGCAATTTAAGCGCTTGGTTTTCACCGGCGAGTTTATGCGTAGCGTCCAGCAGCCTATCAAGCCGTTGCGCTAAAGCGTGTATTTGGGTGGCGTAATCGGTTTGTGTCATCGCTATAAATTAGATGGCATTGGCATCAGAGTCAAGGTGTCCGAAGGCATCGACATACTTGCTGTTCTTTTCATGCTCAATAATAAAGTTTAAACACTCGCCAGCAGGCATCGGTTTGGCCAGCCAATAGCCTTGTATTTCATCGCAACCAAATTCTATCAGGGTATCTAAATGCTCTCTTGTTTCCACACCCTCAGCAATCATGGTCATACCTAAGGAATGCCCAAGCGCAATGATGGTTTTCACTAAGGTATTGTCGTTGGCATTTGGCCCGATTTCGCGTACAAACGATTTATCGATTTTCAAAGTATCAATCGGCAGTTGTTTGAGATAGGAAAGTGACGAATAGCCGGTACCAAAATCATCGAGCGAAAGTGTAACGCCTAAATCTTTTAATGCCCATAAATTTGCCAATGGTGCGGGGTTTTGGCTTAACACCATTGATTCAGTGATTTCCAGCTCAATGCAGTATTCAGGAATTTTGTGCTTTTCAATCAAGCTGGCAATTTGTTCGGAGAGTTTTGAACGCAATAATTGCAATGCCGATACGTTAATCGACATACTAATGTGGTTAAGACCTTGAGCATGCCATTCGCTGAGCGTATGCAGGGCATCATCCAGCACCCAATCGCCGATTTCAATAATTTGCCCGGATTCTTCAGCCAAAGGAATAAATACATCAGGGCCGATGCGGCCCAGTTCTTTACTATTCCAACGCAATAATGCTTCCACGCCAACAATTTGATTAGTCTCCAAACTCATCCGTGGTTGGAAGTTTAATTCGAACTCATTACGCATCACGGCCATCTTCAGGCCGCCTAACAATTGCGCGCGGTACCTGGATTTTGCATCCATTTCTTCATTGAAGTACTGCACGGTATTGCGGCCTTCGTTCTTGGCTTGATACATGGCAATATCGGCAAATTTTAATAAGTCGGAAGGAGTTTGTGCGTGGTCTGGGAAAATGCTAACGCCAATTGAGCCGGTTAAGTTTGCGGCTTGGTTGTCGCTGAGCATAATCGAGCTATTGAATTGCGCCAGAATACGCATGGCACATTCACGAATTTGCTCATCGCTTTCAGCCGACTCCAGCAAAATCACGAACTCATCGCCAGATAGTCGCGCTACTAAGCCGAACTCTCGCGTGGCCGCTAGTAGTCGTTGTGCTACAACAACCAGCAAACGATCACCAGCGTTGTGGCCGAGTGAGTCGTTAATATTTTTGAAGTTATCTAAATCAAGGAATAACACCGCAACGCGGTTTTGGTTGCGGCGTGCATGAATAATGGCTTTGCTAAGCTTCTCAATCAACAGTGGTCGGCTTGGCAAGCCAGTTAGGGAGTCATAATTGGCTAAGTGAATAAGTTCTTGCTCAATGCGTTTTTTGTCGGTGATGTCGTTGACCACCGCCACAAAATGACTGCGGTGGCCGTTGCCATCAAGTACTTCCGAGACTTCAATATGACATAAAAACTCGCCTTGGTCTTTACGCTTTTGCCATATTTCGCCCATCCAATGGCCGGTATCGACAATTTGTTTTTGAATTAGCGCGTATTGTGTACGGTCGTGTTGGTCTGAATTCAGGATGTTGCGACTTTTGCCAATAATTTCAGATTCGATATAGCCAGTGATGCGCGAGAATGCTGGATTGATGGAAATAAAGTGAAAGTCCAAATCAACCACGCCAACTGCTTCGTTCATGCTTTTAACCACAGCGAGTGCAATGCGGCTATCACTTTCGAAGTCACGCTTAGCACTTATGTTTTTACTTGCGGCAGCGATTCGTAACGGGTTATTGTTTGAGTCATATTCAACAACACGGCCACGGCTGGTGATCCAAATCCAGCCTTGACTGTAATGGCGTAAACGATAACTGACTTCAAAATCAGTATTTTGACCTTGCAAGTGATTATTGATGGCTTGGTGAAAATCCGGTGCGTCTTCAGGATGGATGTAGATCTGAATGAATTCAATGGCGTTGATGATTTCAGGAAAATGACCATCAATTAACGGCTCAAAACCCACTTGCGTGAGTTCTTGGGTATCAAGGCGCCAAGTCCAAATTGCTTCACCGGTGCCTTTCAGTGCCTGGCGTAAATCGTCGTGCCGAGTATTAATAGCTTGCAACACATTGGCTTCACGTTTTTTAGCCAGCCAAACAAAGCTGATTAATATCAGTGAAAAACAGATGCTGACAAATAAAAGTGCCACAGTTAGCTATAACTCCGTATCTTGAACAGAGATAAAGTTAGATAATTCCCGATTTTACTTGCTTCGGAAAATGTAAAATTATGGCTAATCATTATTCATGCCATACCTATGTTAAGTCGTCTTGAAGCCCCTTTATTCAAGTTTAGGAGCCTTTTGTGGATTCGACAAGCGAAACGTCATACTTTCAACATTTGCTACAATAGCTAAAATGTTAGGAAATACACCATGGCCAACACAATGCCTGATTACCAATCTATCCAAGAGCAATTAAGCGACTTGCGGATTCCCATATCCCCGTCGGAATTACACGGCGCTATTTCAGGTTGTTTATGTGCGGGTGCGAACATCAATGCACAAAACTGGCTGGCCTTTGCACTAACTGATGCTGATATGGATGGCAAGGCTGAAACCGGTTCTGCCTTAAACAAATTGTATGTGGCGGTTAGTGAACAATTAGCTGGCGATATTATGGATTTTGAGTTTGATTTACTCTTACCAGACGATGTAAAGCCGGTTTCCGAACGCGGCCCAGCCATGGTTGATTGGTGTCAAGGCTTCTTAGGTGGTTTTGGAATTGTGCCAACGCCGGCACAGGTGTTGTCTGAGGAAGCAGATGAAGCTCTACAGGATATAGCTAAGATTGCCGGCTCAGATTTAAACTATGAAGACACCGACACCGATGAAGAAGCGCTGATTGAAGTGTGCGAATATATCCGTGTTGCCGCTGTGCTGTTGTATAACGAGCGCGTGGTTAATCGGCAAAAACGCCAGCGGCTGAATTGATGATTAGTCCTGCAGAATTTTCTCGGCGCAGGCGCGCGCTGATGGACATGGCTGATGACAACAGCATTTTTATCATTCCGTCTGCCAATGAAAAAATCCGGAGTAAAGACACCACCTTTCCGTTTCGGCAAGACAGCGATTTTTGGTATTTAACCGGCTTCAATGAACCAGAAGCGATTTTAGTGTTGGTGCCTGGCCGCCAACATGGCGCAAGTCTATTGTTTTGCCGTGAGCGCGATGCTAGCAAAGAAGCTTGGGACGGCCCGCGGCTTGGCCCGGAAGGTGTGGTGGATTCGTTGCGGCTGGATGATTCGTTTCCGATTAGCGATCTAGACGATATTTTGCCCGGATTGCTGGAAGGGCGCTCTCGAGTGTATTACCATTTTGGCCGCGATACGGATTTCGACCTAAAACTGATGGGTTGGTTAAATCGGGTGCGCGCGCAAATGCGTTTGGGCGCCGAACCTCCGCACGAATTCCTTGAATTGGGCCATCTGCTCGATGAATTACGCTTATTCAAAAGCAAAGGCGAAATTGCCTTGCTGCGCCGCTCGGCCGAAATTGGTGCTGAGGCGCAAATTGCAGCGATGCGTGCTACCAAAACCGCGCGCTATGAATTTGAGGTGGAAGCGGCGTTGCAATATGTGTATCGGATAAACAACGCAGTGGCTTCCTACGAACCGATTGTGGGCAGCGGTGCGAATGCCTGCGTGCTGCATTACCGCGCCAATAATGCGCCAATTAGAAAAGGTGATCTGTTGCTATGCGATGCCGGTGCGGAATATGGCTTTTACGCATCTGACATTACCCGCACCTGGCCAACCAACGGCCGTTTCAGCAAAGCGCAACGCGAGCTATACAACATCGTGTTGGCCGCGCAAAGCGCTAGCATTGCCGCATCCACAATTGGTGCGCCGTATGAAAGCATTCACAGTTCTGCGGTTGAAGTGCTCACTGATGGCTTGCTAAGCCTTGGTTTGCTGAAAGGCTCGCTGAAAAAAGCCATTGAATCGGAAGCCTACCGAAAATTCTACATGCACAAAACTGGGCATTGGCTTGGCTTAGATGTGCACGATGTGGGTGAATACAAACTGGCTGGCGCTTCGCGGCAGCTGGAAGCCGGCATGGTGTTCACCATCGAACCGGGTCTGTACATCGCGCCGGGCACACCGGGCGTGCCGGACAAATACCAAGGCATCGGCATCCGCATTGAAGACGATATTCTGATGACTGCAAAAGGCGCACATGTTTTAACCGATGGTGTGCCAAGCAGTGTCGATGGGATTGAGGGGCTGATGGCATAAAAATCCCCGCTTCGGCGGGGATTTTGTTTACAAATCGTGTTTACTGACCTCAAAGCCGAGCTTCTTGTATTTCGCAATTATAGTCATCAGTTAGCAACGCGATTTGATTGATCAAGCGGCGAGTCTGCTTGGCAAAAATCGCTCTGATTTCATGCTGGAAGCAGCTTGCGATAAAGCGCGTACGGTGGTGCTCGATCAGGTTTTCTTCAGCCTAGATGCTAATAAATTCAATGAATTCACCGCCATGCTTGATGCTCCGCCCAGCCATAATTTTGGGCTTGAGCGCTTAATGGCGGTTAAGGCACCTTGGCATGCTGACAAAGCATGAGTCTGCAACTTGGCGCGCCGGAAGCGCTAACGAATAGCCATATTCTGGATGAATTCAATTGTGGTGAAGTGGTGCTTGATGAATGGCTTAAACGCCGTGCCATGACAAATCAATTGAGTGGTGCCAGCCGTACCTTCGTGGTGGCAGATCAGAATGGTTGTGCGTATGGGTATTACGCGATGGCAGCTGGAGCGGTTTCTCATCAAATGGCAATCCGTTCTGTGCGCCAGAACATGCCAAACCCAGTGCCAGTGATGGTTCTTGCTCGCCTTGCAGTCGACGCGCGTGCTCAAGGCAATGCGATTGGAGCATCACTGTTGCAGGATGCAGTCAATCGCGCTGTAGCAGTTTCGCAAAATGCCGGCGTAAAAGCCCTGCTTGTGCATGCGCTTCATGAACGCGCCAAGTGTTTTTACGAACATTATGGATTCAAAGCGTCATCCTTGCATGCGATGATCTTGATGTTGGCGTTGAAATAGCAAGTCAGAAATAGCTACGTGTTGCATTAAAGGCGACGATTGTTGCATTTTAGGCAACAGTATTGATTACAAATCGTGCTTAGTCACTTCAAAGCCTAGCTTCTTGTATTCCAACCAGCGTGCTCGTGCTGGACCACGCGCGGCTTCATCGGCAGGTACGATTTCCAGAACACGTTCGAAGCCCATTGGTGGCAGTTCGGTGCGCAGGTTAATAGCTAACGGACGCATGGGTGTTTCTGATTCAGGGCCAACCAGCAAAACCGGGGTGATATCTTCGTCTTCATCCGTGCCAACAATTTGATGCGGCACGAACGCGTCGTCGTCAAATTCCCAGAGTAAATCGTCTAGAAAATCGGCTTGTTCGGCCGATTCGCAGAAAATAAGGCAGGGCTGATTGCTGGCAATGGCTTTTTGCGCCAGCTGGCAAACCAACAGCAGAGGCTGCTCAACAAATTGCTTTTTGTTGGCAATCATGTAGAAGTCAGCCCGTGCTGGCATCGCTTAAACGCCCGCTTGGTTCAACAACCACTGGCACAAAAGCCCAACCGGACGGCCACTGGCCATGCCTTTACGGCCTTCGTCGTTGGACACACCAGCAATATCTAAATGCGCCCAACGCTGGCCTTCGGTGAAGCGCGACAGGAAACAGCCGGCAGTGATAGCGCCTGCGCCTTTGCCGCCGATGTTGTACATATCGGCGAAGGTTGAATCGAGCATGCTTTGGTACTCATCCCACAATGGCAAACGCCAAGCGCGATCGAATACGTGTTCGCCAGCGTCTAGCAATTCTGCGGATAAATCATCGTGTTTACTCATTAAACCAGCCGCATATTTGCCAAGTGCGATGATGCAAGCGCCGGTCAGTGTTGCCACATCAACGGTGGCTTTTGGCTCATAGCGCTGCACATAGGTTAGTGCGTCGCACAAAATTAAGCGACCTTCGGCATCGGTATTGCCCACTTCAATAGTTTTGCCGTTCATGGCGGTTAGCACATCGCTTGGGCGATACGCATCGGCATCGGGCATATTTTCAACGGCCGGCACAACAGTGACTAAGTTGATTGGCAATTGCAGCTTTACACAGGCCAGAAAGGTTCCGAGCACAGTCGCTGCGCCGCACATATCAAACTTCATTTCTTCAATGCCACCTTGCACTTTCAAGTTGATGCCGCCGGTATCGAAGGTAATGCCTTTGCCAACTAACGCCAATGGCTTGGCATCGCCGGCACCGGTGTAACGCAATACAATGAGTTTTGGCGCATTAGCCGAGCCGCGCGCTACTGCCAATAAAGAACCCATGCCAAGAGCCTGCATTTCTTCGCGTTCCAGCACGTCGCAGGTCACGTTATCGTGTTCGGCAGCAATTTTGATGCTTTGCTCAGCTAAATAGGCAGGGTTGCAGATATTCGGCGGCAAATTGCCGAGCTCGCGAGTGAACTGAACGCCGGTTGCAATGCCCACGCCTTGGCTGAATGCAAGTTCTTGTTGCGTATTGGCAAGCAAGGTGATCTGAGCCAAAGTAACGGTGGCTTTTTTGGTGCGCGTAGCGGTGTATTCGTAGGCGGCATGATCAGCGGCAATAATCGCTTGGCGCATGGCCCAATCCGATTCACGGCCTTTTACAGCCAAATCGGTGAGTGTGATGAACGCCGATTTCACTGGCCCAGTGCGAAGTGCCCGCACGGCATCAGCAATGGCTTTCAGGTATTGAGGAACCGCGAATTTTTCCGGATCGCCTAAGCCAATCACTAAGACTCTTGCAGCGGTAACGCCGGCAATATCTTGCAACAAAATAGATTGCCCGGTTTTTCCGCTAATATCGCCGCGCATCGCTAACGCGCTTAAACGGCCACTGCTCGCTGCATCAATCGCAGTGCCAGCAGTATTAAAGGTTTTATTGTTGAACGCGCCAACAACGATACAGTCGCTAGACTCGGTTACGGGAGAATTTTGGGTATGCGAAAACGTCAAAGCCATAAACATCCTTTAAGGTGTGCCAATACCAACAAGCACAAAATGGTAAACTGATATTGTAAATCATCCAGTCCCGAGAATCCGCCTTCCGATGCGCTTAATCAACCGCTACCTGTTCATGCAGTTCAGCCAACTGGTAACGGCGGTTCTGCTGGTGCTGTTTTTAATCAGCGTGGGTGGCTTCCTCACCGATTTAATTGCTGAAATTTCACGCGGTAAATTGCCGGCTGTGCTGATGCTACAGCTTTTAGCGCTTCGTATGCCACGCTTTCTGAGTTTTGTGATGCCATTAGCACTGTTTATTGGTTTAATGATGGGCATTGCCCGTTTGTATGCCGACAGCGAGATGGCGGTATTGGCCTCTATTGGTGTGAGTAGCCAGCAACTGTGGAAGCCAGTGATGTGGGTTGCTGCGCCGTTTGTGCTTGTTATTGCTTTATCGTCCTTGTGGATAGTGCCTTGGACCGCGCAGAAAGAAAAAACCATGGTGGAAGAAGCCAATAGAAGCTTTTTGATATCCGGACTGGAAGCAGGGCGATTCGTGGAGTTGCCGGGTAAGTCCGGTATTTTGTTTATCAGTGCCATCAGCCGAGATGGAAAAAGTTTCAATAATTTATTTGTGCAACGTGAAAATAAAGGCCGACTCGACATAATAACGGCCAGTAAAGGCGAGTTAAAATTAGTCGGTGGCGTGCGTGTGTTGCGGCTCGAAAATGGCTTTCGGATGGAAGGTGAATTAGGCCGCAAAGATTTTCGTAAAGTACAATTTAAAGTTAATGAAATTAAAGCGCCCGAACCGAGCGGAAACAAGCCAAGCAACAAACTGGATACAGTAAGCACGCTGGCATTATTTAAACGCAGCGATGCAGCAGCCAGCAGTGAATTGCATTGGCGCTTTGCCATGCCGTTGTTTGCCGCTATCTTGTCGTTACTAGCCATTCCATTAGCGCGCAGCGAACCACGGCAACCACAATATGGTTTGGTGTTGTTCGCCATAATGGCGTATTTGTTTGGCATGCTGGCGTTGCTAGCGGGTACTTTTATGCTGACAAAAGGCCAAATTCCAGCAGTGCTTGGATTGTGGTGGGCCATTTTGCCGATGGCCGGATTGAGCTATTGGCTATTTCGACGCGATGGACAGTTAAAACCAGTTGGCGTCCAAAACTTATGACTCGCATAGGCAAAGAGCTTTCCAGTTATTTAGCGTTTAGCGTTTTAAAAGCAACCGTTGTTGTTTGGTCGATCTTGCTCGGTTTTGATCTAATTAGTGCCTTTTACAACACGTTTTCTGATATTGGCAAACAAGGCTTCACCATTAACCACGCCATGCTCAGCACACTGCTAACCACGCCTCGGCGCGCGTATGATTTGTTACCAGTGGTAACCGTGATTGGCTTATTGATGGGGCTTGGGCAATTGGCCAGCAAATCTGAATTGATTGCGATGGCTTCGGTGGGTGTTTCTCGTCTGCAAATTGCCATGGGCGCCTTACTGCCGGCATTAGTGTTATCGGGCTTGATGGTGATTACCAATGAAACCATTGGTATTTATGCTGAGAAACAGTCCTTATCACTCAGCACATTAAAATCCGACAAACTGACCTTGGCTAGATACTCCGGCGTGTGGGCCAAAGACGGAGATTTATTTTTTAATGCCAGGGCAGGAACAGTGAAAGGGTATGGCCAAGCGTCTTGGTTAGAATTAGCTGATGTGCGCTTATATAAATTTACTCAAAATGGCCGATTGGCCTCCATTACTCAGGCGAAAACTGCCAGTAATCAAGGCGAGCAATGGATGTTGAACGATGTACAGAATACTTTTTTTGATGGCAATGCGGTACGTTTGGAAAAAATAGCAAGCATGCCTTGGCGGGCCCAAATAACCAATGAATCTTTGCAGGCCAGCTTTTCAAATCCACGTCATTTAGGCTTGCTTGAGTTGCGAAGCAATATTGATTACCTCGAAAAAAATCAATTAGACGCCAGAGTATTCCGCACTGCGTATTGGGGCCGTTGGTTTTATCCCTTTAAAGTATTGCTACTTTGCTTATCAGTGTTGCCATTTGCTTTTGGGTCGTTACGATCGGGTGGTTTCGGTAAAAGCTTATTTATAGGCATTGTAGTTGGCATTAGCGCGATATTACTTGAGCGCTTAATGGTCAATTTGTCCGATGTGTATCGATTTGATGTGCGCATTGCATTTGTGCTTGCACCGGCCGCTGTATTTGCGCTGTGTTGGGGTTATTTAGCTAAGCGGATTTAGTGGCGTTTAGGCGCACAAAATACGTGTTGCTAGCTAAATCGTGCAAGCCTCTTTTTTCAGGTTCAATTAGCGACCAAAGCAGCACCAAGCCACCGCTGGTGCTAGCTAATACATAACGCAAAATCAATTGCCGCCACGTTGCGTTTTTACCTTGCGCATCAAGCACAAATAATCGCCACGGACGCATGCCTAAGGTTTGCCCACCATAACGCCATGAGCACACCGCATATAGACCAAGCACAAACCAAAATATAAAAAATTCAACGTAGGAAAATACTGAGCCCGGTTCAGCAGGCGTGCCATGATTGATTAACAGCATCAGGCCACTACTGAGCATTAGCAAAGCCATGGCAATTACTGCGTCATACATAAGAGCAAGTAAGCGCCAGGCCAGAAACGCTGGTGTAGCATTTGGTTTAGTGTGTTGGGAATCTATTGACATTCAGATTATCATAGCCGTGAACGGCATTTAGCGCTAAGCTTTTTGTTATGAACCCGAAAACTACGGAAAATCGCTTGCGTGCACGGCAAACATCGCAAATCAGTGCGTTAAGCCAGCAGCAAATCGATTTAGCTTTAGAACGCTTATGGGCAGAGCAGGGATTGTCGGTGTCTAGTATGGCAAGCTACCGACGCGATTTAGTGGCCTTAGCGCAATTCTTGGAAAGCCGAAACAGCCAGTTGGATGCCGCGCAGCAACATCATTTATTTGACTATTTAGCCATGCGCGTACAACAAGGCTATGCCGCCAAAAGTAATGCCAGATTGTTGTCTAGTTTGCGCGCCTATTATGGTTTGAAACAGCGCAATGACGAAATAGCGGACGACCCAACGCGCTTGCTGGAAATGCCGAAATTACCGCGCTCGGTGCCAAAAGCGCTTTCTGAGTCGCAGATTGACGCGATTTTGCGCTGCGATAGTGGCGATGATCCTGAGCAAATACTGCTGCGCACTATGCTCGAGTTAATGTATGCTTGCGGCTTACGAGTGAGTGAGTTAGTGGATTTGCCCACTTCTGGCATAAACCTACGGCAGGGCTTGTTGCGGGTGATGGGCAAAGGTGCAAAAGAGCGCTTAGTGCCAATGGGCGAAGAAGCACAATATTGGCTGGAGAGATATATTTCCTCGGTTCGTACGCCTTGGCTGGGCAAAAAGCAGGAAACTGCTTTATTTATTCATAAAGACGGAACTCCTTGGACTCGGCAAGGTCTATGGGGTGCACTCAAAAAACGTGCAGTCGTTGCGGGGGTGGATTCGGATAAAGTTAGCCCACACGTGCTTAGGCATTCATTTGCTACGCATTTATTGAATCATGGAGCTGATTTGCGTGCGCTGCAAATGCTTTTAGGGCACAGTTCGATGTCTACCACGCAGATTTATACCTTAATTGCTAAGGAAGGTTTGAAGCGTATACACAAGCAACACCACCCTCGCGGATAAACGATTGTGGCACAATAAATGAACGACTTTGGAAACACGACCATGCAAATTACGAAAACAATTACGTTACTGGCATTATTTTTTAGTGTACAAGCTTGTGCGCAAAGCAAAGCTCCCGCGTCTGCTGCCAACCAGCCTGCAACTAAAATAGCGCCAAGCAAACCGATTATTGAAAGCAAAGACGATGCCGCGGTTCGCGCCGCACTGACTAAAATTGCACCGGGCATCACTATTCGCTTAATCAAAGCATCGCCGATTGCGGGTTTTAAGGAAGTAGTGGTGGATGGCAAAGTATTGTATGTCAGTAGTGATGGTAAATATCTGTTGCAAGGCAGTTTGATCGATATCGCCGCGCGTAAAAACTTAACCGAAGCCAGTGAAGCAGTGCAGCGCAAAGCCTTGTTGGCGGACGTACCAAATAGCCGAAAGATTAGTTTTGCGCCAGCCAATCCAAAATACCGAGTGACGGTATTCACAGACATCGATTGTGGCTTTTGCCGGAAAATGCATTTGCAAATTGCGGATTACAACAAACTAGGTATTGCTATTGATTACTTATTTTTCCCGCGTGCAGGCATTGGCTCAGAGTCCTTTCAAAAGGCAGTGAATGTGTGGTGCGCACCTAATCGCAATGTGGCAATGACGATGGCAAAAAATGACCGTGTATTGCCCAAGAAAAACTGCACAAACTACATCACCATGGACTATAAACTTGGCCAGCAAGCGGGTGTTGAAGGAACGCCAGCAGTATATACGGCAAGCGGCGCGGTGATTGGCGGCTATTTAAGCCCAGAAGATATGCTTAAAGCACTGCAAAGTAGTAATAACTAGGGTAAATTCAAGCAAATCTCAGCTGCAAGCCATTCGTTTGCAGCCTGATAAGGTAAAATGGCGGATAAACTCACTTTGTGTGCCGCCATGATTGTTCTAGAAGGCTTATCTGCCTTATCCGCGTTTCGTCGCGATCGACTACAAGCACAACTTGAAAAGTGTGCCCCAGACCTCGCCATTGCGGGTGCATGGCATGTGTATTTTGTTGAAAGCAATAATCCGCAGCAAGTAGACATGGCTGTAGTGGGACGCATTTTACAGGGCTGTATCAGTCAATCTGAGGCGCTCACAGGCGCGGTTAGCCGAATCATCACACCACGTTTGGGAACCCGTTCGCCTTGGTCGAGTAAAGCCAGTGAGATTTTAAAAGGCGCACAAATCCCCGTCTCACGCGTTGAACGTGGATTGCGGGTTGATTTAATTGGCGCGCCTGATGCCGATAGCGCTTTATGGCTGGATATCGATAAATTATTGTCTGACCCAATGACGCAATCGGTGTGGCCAAGTATTGACGCAGCACAGGGCTTATTTAGCTCGCCGGAAAAAGGCTGTATTGAACGCATTGATGTTGAACAATTGCCAGCGGCCAATGAGCGTTTAGGTTTAGCTTTAAGCGCTGATGAGATTGAATATTTACAAATACGTTATCGGCAGTTAGGCAGAAACCCATCAGACGCTGAATTAATGATGTTTGCACAAGCAAACTCAGAACATTGTCGGCACAAAATTTTTAACGCCAGCTACAGCATCAATGGCAACGACATGCCGCATTCTTTGTTCGGCATGATTAAAAATACTCATCAGCATTCGCCACAGCTCACCCTCAGCGCCTATAAAGACAATGCCGCCGTGATTGAAGGGCATACTGCCCAGCATTTTCGCCCGAATGCTCAAAATGTGTATCAGTTTGCCGAAACGCAGGCCAGTGCATTTTGCATCAAGGTGGAAACGCATAATCACCCAACCGCCATTTCACCCTTTCCTGGCGCAGCCACTGGTGCTGGTGGTGAGATTCGTGATGAAGGTGCCACCGGCCGAGGCGGGCGCCCAAAAGCGGGCTTAACAGGCTTTAGTGTGTCGCATTTGCGCATTCCAAGTTTGCCGCAAGCCTGGGAAACTGAGCGCGTATTGAATCCACGCATGGCGCCAGCTTTGGAAATTATGACTGACGGGCCATTGGGTGGCGCTGCGTTTAATAACGAATTCGGTCGGCCAAATATCAACGGCTATTTTCGCAGTTTTGAACTAGCCAGCTCGACCGCATATTCAACGAGCGCTTACGACAAACCGATTATGCTGGCCGGCGGTATTGGCTCGGTTGATCCAAGCCAAGTGCAAAAATTATCTTTGCGTGCTGGCGATGCCGTGATTGTATTGGGTGGCCCCGGTATGTTGATTGGCTTGGGCGGTGGCGCGGCATCTTCGGTGGCATCCGGGCAAAGCTCAGAGGCCTTAGATTTTGCCTCAGTGCAGCGCGATAACCCAGAAATGGAACGCCGTTGCCAAGAGGTGATTAATCGCTGTTTCGCATTTGGTGAAGCAAACCCCATTCGATTTATGCACGATGTTGGCGCGGGTGGTTTATCAAACGCCGTTCCAGAATTGCTGCACGACTCCGGCATGGGCGGCATCATTGATTTAGCGAAAGTACCGTGCGATGACCCATCGCTATCGCCGATGCAAATTTGGTGCAATGAATCGCAAGAACGCTATGTTTTAGGCCTTGGCATTGAGCATTTAGCCGAGTTTGAAGCGCTGTGTGTGCGAGAACGATGTCCGTTTGCGGTGCTCGGATTTGCCACCGATGAGCAACGACTGATTGTGGCATATGGTGCACAAGTCGGAGCCATGGATGCGATTGCGCCGGAAAACCGCGCCATCGATATGCCAATGGATCTGCTGTTTGGCAAACCGCCAAAAATGCATCGCGATGCGCAGCTTCCGGTTATTGAGCAATACCCAGAATTACGCAGCGAGTCTGTTTCTGTTTACGAAGCGGGCTTGAAGGTGTTGTCGCACCCAAGCGTGGCATCCAAGCAGTTTCTAATTACCATTGGCGATCGAAGTGTGGGTGGTAGCACCGCACGTGATCAGATGATTGGTCCGTGGCAAATTCCGGTTGCCGATTGTGCCATCACCAGTACCGATTTTGTCGGCACGCACGGCGAAGCCATGGCCATTGGCGAACGCACACCCATTGCATTGCTTAATGCCGCTGCTTCTGCGCGTTTAGCGGTCGGTGAAGCCATCACCAATCTACTTGCCGCACCAATTGCCGGATTGCACGAAGTGAAACTTTCAGCCAATTGGATGGCAGCCGCTTCGCAAACTGGCGAAGATGCGGCTTTGTATGAAGCCGTTAAAGCCATTGGCTTAGAGCTGTGCCCAGCTTTAGACATCAGTATTCCGGTTGGTAAAGATTCGCTGTCAATGCAATCGCGTTGGCAAGTAGGAGGCCAAACTCACAGTTCATCTTCGCCGGTGTCTTTGATTATTTCGGCCTTTGCGCGGGTTGCTGATGTTCGCATGCAATCCACGCCTGAATTGCAAATAGCCAGTGAATCCGACATTTGGCTAATTGGCCTTGGTGCTGGCAAGCAGCGGATGGGCGGCAGTATTTTGGGCCAAGTGCAGCAACAATTTGGCAACGAATGCCCAGATTTAGATTCGCCTAATTTGCTTACACAATTGGCGCAATTAATCATTACCGCGCGCAGCCAAGAGTTAATTCAGGCTTACCACGACCGCTCCGATGGCGGCGCATTTGCGGCTTTGTGCGAAATGGCGTTTGCCAGCCATTGCGGCTTAGATATTACGCTTGATTACTGGGGCGAAAGTGATCTGAACTGTTTGTTCAACGAAGAGTTGGGTGCTTTGGTGCAGATTGATCGCGAAGATCGCGCGTTGTTTGCCGATTTGATTAACCGTTTTGATTTAACCCATTGCGCGCAACGCATTGCCAAGCCTAATTCTTCGGATTGTATTCGTGTATTGCGTAATCAAGAAACCGTTGCTGCGTGGTCTTGGAAAACTTTATTTGAATCGTGGTGGTCGGTATCGCATGCCATGCAAAAGCTGCGCGATAACCCAGAAGGCGCCGATGCAGAACTCGATGCGGCGAAAAACTTTGCCGACCCCGGTTTAAACCAGCAATTGAGCTTTGTTCCCGAAGCGCCAATGCTGAATATGGGTAGTAAGCCGCGCATTGCTATTTTGCGCGAACAAGGCGTGAATGGCCAAGTTGAAATGGCGGCGGCATTTACCCGCGCTGGTTTTGAAGCGGTTGATGTCCATATGTCCGACATCATTGCGCAGCGGATTCAGTTAGATGCGTTTAAAGGCTTAGCTGCTTGCGGCGGCTTTAGTTATGGCGATGTTTTAGGCGCTGGCCGCGGCTGGGCAACCAGCATTCTGGAGCGCGAAGCTGTGCGTCAACAATTCGCTACATTTTTCGCGCGCCCCGACAGTTTCAGCTTAGGCGTGTGCAACGGCTGCCAGATGTTGAGCCAATTAAAAGCCTTAATTCCCGGTGCCGAATATTGGCCGCGTTTTATGCGCAACCAAAGCGAGCAATTTGAAGCACGTTTATCGATGGTGGAAATTGTTGCATCGCCATCCATACTTTTAGCCAATATGGCCGGCTCTCGCATTCCTGTAGTGGTATCGCACGGCGAAGGCCGCGCTGAATTTGCGGCAGGTGAAATCAATCAAGCTTCGGTGGCAATGCGCTTTATTGATAATCATGGCAATCTGGCTTCGCATTATCCAGCCAATCCAAACGGCTCGCCGATGGGCATCACCGGCTTAAGCTCGCTTGATGGCCGCGCTACCTTAATGATGCCTCATCCTGAGCGTGTGCATTTGAGCAAACAAATGAGTTGGCATCCAAAAGATGCTAGTGAATTCTCTCCGTGGATGCAGATGTTTATTAACGCTAGGAAGTGGGTGGCTTGATATAGGGCGTGCCTTGGCGCGCCGTGGAATACACGGACACCCTTCGACAAACTCAGGGACCAATGTCCTCCTACTGTATTGGCAATGAAGTATCATTTTCGGGACGATAACCCTCAGGCACGCATTCTGCAATGCTATTTTTCCTATCCTCATCGGTACAAAGTTTCTTATTGCCTCCAAATAAACCAAGTACCGCATTGACGGTTTTAGAGTTCCATTTTAAGGAATCAATTGCTGTGCCAGAAGGTTTCCAACTGTCGTTAAATCGCGTGGTTTGATACTCAATCGGGTTTCGAGGCTTTTCTAATAATCCGCGTGGTTTCGGGCTAAAATCGAGCTTGGCTTCCGGTAGGCTTAAAATTAAATTATCAGCAGGTACGATCCGTGTACTGTCAGTTTCCAGTTTTTTCGGGTTGCGTGTTATAAAATCAGCCTGCAATGTATTTTGGCTGCGTTGATTAATTTCGTGAGATGTACTTGCCGAAGTGATTTTTAGATTCTTTGAGCCAATTAATTTTTTAGCAGGGCGTGTGATAAACGTGATGCGGGTTATCTGCTCGTTTTGTGCAGGGAAAATGAAATGTGCGTTATCCACTTTATGTGGCCGCAAAGTATATAGCATGTAGAGTAATATACAATGCATAGCAATAATGCAAAGCATTAAACAGCATTTATATAATGAATTTTTTGGCAAAGCCAAATGTTTCCCCAACAGCTAACTGTATGGGTTTGAGTAAAAAATACAAGTTAAGTTCCCAAGCTTAACCTTCGGCAACAACCTGATTTCGGCCATAGGCTTTAGCTTGGCGTAAGCGTAAATCCGCGCAACGTAGCAATCCAGACATGTCATGCGCATCGCTAGAAAAGCCGGAAATTCCTGCTGAAAATGTCAGTTGATGGCTTGTGCTACTGTCGTCTGGGCAATAGTGAGATTGCGCAACAGCACCGCGAAGAAAGTCAACGCGCTTGAATGCGTCTGGCAGAGTACATGGCGTGATGAATAGAAATTCTTCACCGCCAATACGCATTAAGGATTCGCCGGCTTGTAGTTGATTGCGCAAAATATCAACCACATGACAAAGCGCCACATCGCCTGCTTGATGGCCTAGTTGGTCGTTGATGCGTTTGAAGTGGTCAAGATCAATCAGTGCTAAAGACAGTGCCCGCCCGCGTTTTTTTGCTTTCTGTATGAGTTGCGGCACACGGCGATTGAGATACATTCGATTCGGCAAGCCGGTTAGTCCGTCAGCGCCGGAAATTTGCACCAGCCTCTGCATGCGATACACAATCAGTGCTGTGCAGAGCGTAAAAATCATTAGGATAAAAATGCGCTGTATAGAGTTGGATAGATTTGCAGTGCCATATTCGGCAGAAAAAAGATTATCACTGTTTAAAACTAATACATAAAATATAACGGTAGAAAATTGTATTGCCGCAAGGCTGCCAGCAAAGAAAGTAACCCGAACATCATTGCGCAATGCGGTTGATAAAATGCACAGCAAATAGCAACACCATGCAACCACGCTATTGGTGCCGGCAGATGGATTAAAGCTAGCCAATAAGAACAGTACCAAGCTCACGCTGCTTATGTCAGAGGCGGAACTTGCAAAGCTAAGCCAATACGGACGTTTATCTAGTTTTGCTATTTTAAGCCAATATAACGAAATGACTAGGCTGAGTAAAATGCCGCCAATGCCTGCAATAATTTCATGTGGGGCATCAAAAAAAAATGCACTGGCCAATGGCAACATCAACAAGAGTGCAATGAGTGCTACGCGTATGTAGGCAACCAATAATTCGCCGCCCGCACCAATTTCAAGCATAACGTCATCCGGCCGTTCTTTAGCGGCATGGAAAAACTCAATCCAACTTTGCTTGAATGAAGACACCAGCCACTCGAATGAGGAGATGTTCTCAGGATACCTTAAAACTCACCGATACCGATTAATCTCATCACGCTGGCGAATAGCGGCGGCGCGTGCCGCTTCGGCAAATTCTTGGCCTTCACCGGCATATAGAATTGCCCGCGAGGAGCTGATGATTAGCGCATCGGAATTTTTACCGCGCCCGTGCTTGATGATTTGTTCAACATCGCCGCCTTGTGCGCCAACGCCCGGTACCAGAAACGGCATATCGCCAACAATGGCGCGGACTTCGGCTAATTGCTTTGGCCACGTGGCGCCAACTACCAGCAAACAGTTTTTATTGCCGTTCCATTCGCGTGCAATGGTTTCGGCCACGCGCTGATACAGCGGTTTGCCATTGCAATCCAAATCTTGAATGTCTTTCGCACCGGGGTTTGAGGTGCGGCACAACAGAACCACACCTTTTTCAGCAAACTTTAGGAAAGGGTCAATAGAGTCTTTGCCTAAATACGGATTCAGCGTCACCGCATCGGCGCCATAGCGCACAAAGGCTTCCTGCGCATATTTCTCGGCGGTTGAGCCAATGTCGCCGCGTTTGGCATCTAAAATCACTGGAATCGCCGGATGATTGCTGTGAATATGTTGAATCAAACGTAATAATGCATCTTCCGCACCAAGCGCCGCGAAGTGCGCAATCTGCGGTTTAAAGCAACACACTACATCAGCCGTTGCATCAATAATTGAGCGATTAAATTCAAACACCGCATCGGGATGATTTTGCAAATGCGCCGGAAACTTTTCTAGCTCAGGATCAAGGCCAACACACAGCAAACTGTTGTTGGCTTGTTGCGCAATCTCAATGCGGCTAATGAATGGCATTATTTCAAAGCCTTGTAACGCAAGCGGTGCGGCGCGGAGCCTTCAGCGCCTAAGCGGCGTTTCTTGTCTTCTTCGTATTCTTTGTAGTTGCCGGGGAAGAATTCAACATGCGAGTCGCCTTCAAAGGCCAGAATATGCGTGGCAATACGATCCAAGAACCAGCGATCATGGGAAATAATCATCGCGCAGCCAGGGAATTCCAGAATCGCATCTTCAAGCGCACGCAGGGTTTCAATATCAAGATCGTTGGATGGTTCATCCAGCAACAACACATTGCCGCCCTGCAGCAACGTTTGCGCCATATGCAAACGACCACGTTCACCGCCCGACAGCGTACCAACCAGTTTCTGCTGGTCGGAGCCTTTGAAATTGAAGCGGCCAATATAGGCGCGCGATTGAATTTCAGTTTTGCCGATGGTGATGATATCGGAACCGCCGGACACCGCTTGCCAAACGTTTTGATCGGCCACTAAGTTATCGCGGCTTTGGTCAACATAGGCCATTTTCACGGTATGGCCAATATTGACTTCGCCTTTATCCGGCTTTTCTAAACCGGTAATCATTTTGAAGAATGTCGATTTACCAGCACCATTAGGGCCGATGATGCCAACAATCGCGCCGGGTGGAATTTGCAAACTTAAATCATCAATCAATAAACGATCGCCGAAGGATTTGCTGACGTTTTTGAATTCAATCACGCGATCGCCTAAGCGTTCACCCGGTGGAATAAACAGTTCATTGGTTTCATTGCGCTTTTGGTATTCCTGCGCGTTCAATTCTTCAAAGCGCGCCATACGTGCTTTGCCTTTACTACGGCCGCCTTTGGCATTGCTGCGCACCCATAGCAATTCTTTAGCAAGTGCTTTTTGGCGTGCCGATTCAGACGATTCTTCGCGTTTTAAACGATCGCCTTTTTGTTCAAGCCACGCGGTGTAGTTGCCTTTCCATGGAATGCCTTTGCCGCGGTCGAGTTCCAAAATCCATTCGGCCACATTTTCAAGGAAGTAGCGATCATGGGTAACGGCAACCACAGTGCCTGTGTAGCGGCTTAAGAATTGCTCCAGCCACTCCACCGATTCGGCATCCAAATGGTTGGTTGGTTCATCGAGCAGCAACATATCTGGCTTGCTAAGTAGCAAGCGGCATAAAGCCACGCGGCGTTTTTCACCACCTGATAACGTACCGCAAATAGCGTCCCAGGCTGGAATGCGCAAGGCATCGGCGGCAATTTCCAGTTGTTGTTCCAAGGTGTCGGCATCGCCACTGGCTAAAATGGCTTCTAAGCGTTGTTGTTTAGCGGCCAGTTTATCGAAATCAGCATTTTCATCGGCATAAGCCTCATACACGGCATCAAGCTCGGTTTGCGCATGCAACAATTCGCCTACGCCTTCTTCCACCGCTTGGCGCACCGTTTGTTCTGGGTTTAAGCGCGGTTCTTGTTCTAAATAGCCCACTTTAATGCCAGCCTGTGGGCGCGCTTCGCCAGTGAAATCGGTATCCACGCCAGCCATAATGCGCAGCACAGTGGATTTGCCGGCGCCGTTTAAGCCCAGCAAACCAATTTTGGCACCTGGAAAAAAGCTCAGCGAAATATCTTTGATGATTTCACGTTTTGGCGGCACAGTTTTAGACACGCCAATCATGGTGTAAATGTATTGCATATAGGTTCCTTGGGCGAAAGCCCAGCGTATTGCGTTGGATTGGGCGTAATTATCGCTGATTTAGCGGTTTTTAGCCAGTTTTGGCTAGCCCAAAAGCTGTGCTCAGGCTACAATTTACAGCTGATTCCCCAACGAAGAGACCGCCATGTTTCCCCGCTCAATGACAATCGAAAGCTATGATCCAGAACTGGCCAAGGCCATTGCCGATGAACGCCAACGCCAAGAAGACCATGTTGAGCTGATTGCCTCGGAAAACTACACCAGCCCGCGCGTTCTAGAAGCGCAAGGCAGCGTGCTCACCAACAAGTATGCCGAAGGTTATCCCGGCAAGCGCTGGTATGGCGGATGCGAGAACGTGGACGTGGTGGAGCAACTCGCCATCGACCGCGTGAAGCAGGTCTTCGGAGCCGAACACGCCAACGTCCAGCCACACTCCGGCAGTCAGGCCAATGCTGCCGTGTATTTCGCCTTCCTCGAACCCGGCGACAAAATCCTGACCATGAATCTGGCCCATGGCGGCCACCTCACCCACGGTCATCCCGCCAACTTCTCCGGCAAATTCTACGATGTCACCCACTACGGCGTCAGCGAAAAAGACGGCCGCATCGACTATGATGAGCTGGCCAAAACCGCCTTGGAAGTGAAGCCCAAAATGATCACTGCCGGAGCCAGCGCCTACCCGCGCACCATCGATTTCCCCCGCATGGCCGAGATCGCGAAAAGTGTTGGTGCCTTGCTATTCGTGGACATGGCACACATCGCCGGCCTGGTCGCGGCCGGGGTGCATCCGAGCCCGGTGCCCTACGCCGATTTCGTCACCAGCACCACCCACAAGAGCCTGCGCGGTCCCCGCGGCGGGATCATCCTCTGCAAGGCCGATTACGCCAAAAAGATCGATGCCCAAGTCTTCCCGGGGGTTCAGGGCGGTCCACTCATGCATGTCATCGCCGCCAAGGCCGTGTGCTTCCACGAAGCCCTCCAGCCTGGGTTCAAGGAATACCAGCAGCAGATTGTCAAAAACGCCCAGGCCCTCGCCGCCCGCATGGTGAAAAATGGCTATACCGTCGCTTCCGGTG